>Ga0079225_10001346_pt1 | contig 13743 bp, 12 predicted proteins | sample Poulit2012_FD_76344 | JGI IMG/M metagenome (GOLD analysis project Ga0079225, IMG submission 76344) | Agricultural soil microbial communities from Georgia to study Nitrogen management - Poultry litter 2012 | ecosystem: Environmental > Terrestrial > Soil > Agricultural land | place: USA: Georgia...
ATTGTTCCAAGCATCGTCGCAAGGGCTGCATAACTACCTAATAGGTAAACAGATTCACTTCCGAATACGATAAATACGGTAAATAAAATAATAAAAACAACTCGGATGAATTGTTCAATAATTTGCGATAAAGCAACATATTTTGTCCGTTCTAACCCTTGTAAAACGCCCCTAAAATATGCAGTGAGCGGAATGAGTAAAAACATGCCGCCAGCTAGCCGAATAGACGGACTAAGCTGAACATCCCCCATCCATAATGCGATTTTTTCACTCATTGAAAAAATAATTGTAAACAGAATAATGCCGAAGATAAAAAATAAAAATAATATTCCCGACGGATTTTTTCTCTGTTTATGAGATGAGGTTACTTCAGCGATTGCACTCGGAAAACTATATATCGATAACATGAGAGCAATCGATAAAAAGGGATAAATTTGTTGGTAAACGTATAACCCTTCATCCCCAGCCATATTTTGGAGAGGCACACGATAAATCATACCGAGAACTTTACTTAATAATCCAGCTAACGTTAAAAAAATGGTCCCCTTTAGCCAAAAAGACTTCTCTTCCATAGTTGTCCCCATTCTTCGCATTTTCCCATATTATAGCATAAGGGTTAAAGCAACCACGCTTAAAGCTAAATATTATAAAAAATAGCTTGCCGATCTCCCTAATACGAGGGATCAACAAGCTACCGAAATAAGGCGAATAAAAAATTAATGCATCGTTACTCCATTTGCCGTGCTAAAAAATTCGCTGCAGCATGACAAACTTTAATCTCTACTTCCGTTAAAGGTCCTTTTTCCATCATTAAAACGACACTGCCAACAGGATCACCATTTGAAACAATGGGATGAATGAGATATGCTCCGACTGTCTCTTCATTACCTTGAACTAATTCTACAGTCGTTTCATTTTTCTCGACTTTACTTTCCCGTGAATTCATTGAATCCTCTACAACTTTACCAACACTTTTATGCAAATATTCCCTTTTTGAAGCACCTGCAATGGCGATATATTCGTCTCGGTCTGAAATTAATACCCGTTGCCCGAGGGAATCAAATAACGCTTGCGCATACTCGTCAGCAAATTCTCCTAGTTCGTTTATTGGCGAATATTTTTTTAAAATAACTTCTCCTTCTCGATCAACAAATATTTCTAACGGATCACCTTCACGTATACGTAATGTTCTTCTAATTTCTTTAGGGACGACAACTCTACCTAGATCATCTATGCGGCGCACTATTCCTGTTGCTTTCATCTCCTAAAATCCCCGCTTTCTTTATTTTATTATGGTGATGCATGTTCCGTAATCACCTGTTGGTATTTTTAGTATGAGGCAACAGACCTAAACTATTCATTAACCGGCTAATTTTTTCGTCTGATTTAATTTAGATAGGAAATCCTCTAATATGTCATAACGAATCGCCATATTATTTTTTTGAAGCCGTAATACGATTTTTAATTTACTTCCTTCAATGCCTAATTGAACGGCGCGCTCGTATTCATTCGCTAACGATAACAATTCGGTCCCGTCGACTTTTTGGCTTTCAGATTCGTGCATGATCATTTCAATTTTGTTATTTTTTTCATCGATTGATTCAATTTTTTCATTTCTTGCATACAGTTTAATTTTCGCAACTCGTAGTAGCTCTTCAACTTCATCAGGATACGGTCCAAAACGATCTAACAATTCATCTTTTAAATCGAAAATTTCTCCCTCTTCTTCAATCGCTTGAATCCGTTTATACATTTGAATTTTTTGTGCTTCATCTTTAATATAATCACTCGGAATATAAGCATTCATATTTAACGATAATTCAACATCTAACGGTTTAACATCCTCGTATCGTTTTCCTTCTTTTTTCGCTTGAATCGCTTCATTTAACATTTGCGAATACATATCAAAGCCGACTGAATCGATAAACCCATGTTGCTCTGTCCCTAAAAGATTACCTGCTCCCCGAATTGATAAATCACGCATCGCTATTTTAAAGCCTGAACCGAGTTCGGTAAATTCTTTGATTGCTTCAAGCCGCTTTTCCGCTACTTCAGACAACACCTTATTCGGCTGATACGTAAAATACGCATACGCTAAACGATTCGAACGCCCGACTCTTCCGCGCAGTTGATAAAGCTGGCTTAACCCCATTTTATCCGCATCATAAACAATGAGCGTATTCACATTCGGAATATCGACTCCCGTTTCAATAATCGTCGTACTTACTAAGACATCGTAATGCCCATCTAAAAAATCGAGCATAATATTTTCTAATTGGCGCTCATTCATTTGTCCATGGGCAAAAGTGACCCTAGCATCTTCAACGAGCGCATCTATCTCTGCTGCAACTCGGTCGATTCTATCCACTCGATTAAATAAGAAAAAAACTTGGCCACCTCGAGAAAGCTCCCGTTCAATCGCTTCTTTAATAAATCCTGGATTATATTCAACGACATACGTTTGAATCGGAAAACGGTTATCTGGTGGTGTTTCAATGACCGATAAATCGCGAACACCGACCATAGACATATGAAGTGTTCTAGGGATTGGTGTTGCCGTTAATGTTAATACGTCGACGTTCGTTTTTAATTTTTTAATTTTTTCTTTATGCTTCACTCCGAAACGTTGCTCCTCATCAACGACTAAAAAACCTACATCTTTTATCTTCACATCATTGGATAACAATCGGTGGGTACCGATGACAATATCGATTAACCCTTTTCGTAATTGATCGAGGGTTTCCTTTTGCTCCTTTGGTGTTCGAAAGCGGCTTAATAATCCGATATTTACACCGAATTCTTTAAATCGTTCTTGAAACGTTTCGAAATGCTGCTGGGCTAAAATCGTCGTCGGGACTAATACGGCTACTTGTTTATTATCAACGATCGCTTTAAAGGCAGCTCGTATCGCAACTTCAGTTTTTCCGTATCCGACATCACCACAAAGTAACCGGTCCATCGGCTGTTCCTTTTCCATATCAGCTTTAATTTCTTCAATACATCTAAGCTGATCTTCTGTTTCTTCATACGGAAAGGCCGCTTCAAAATCTTTTTGCATCTCTGTATCCTCAGAAAATTTAAAGCCCTTCTGTCGTTCCCTTTCCGCATAAAGCTCGATTAATTCATCCGCAATATCCTCAACGGAAGATTTAACGCGGGATTTAACTTTTTTCCAATCCGAACCACCAAGTCGATATAGCTTCGGTTCTTTTCCTTCTGAGGCAACATATTTTTTCACATAATCAATTTGGTCAACGGGTACGTACAATTTATCATTTCCAGAATACATTATGACCATATAATCTTTATGAAGCGTATTAACCTCAAGCGTTTCAATACCGATATATTTGCCGATCCCATGATTTTGATGTACGACGTAATCCCCAACTTTAAGCTCTTGATAATTTTTAATGCGCTCAGCATTCGATATTTTTTGCCTTCTTTTCATTCGAGGCTTTTTCTTTTTAAACAATTCCTCTTCCGTTAAAACAGCTAATTTTGCCGTCGGAATTTCGAAGCCTTCTGTTAAACTTCCGAGGGTAACTGTTGGCGCATCAAGAGGCAATTCAACTCGTTGTAATTGAAGGTTAACCGACATATCGTAATCAGCTAAAATCCGCTCGATTCGTTTGGCACGTTCTTCATTTTGAGCATAGATGACGACTGAAAAATTCGCCTGCTGCCAACGATTCAATTCACTTTTTAACACGTTCATTTGCCCATGAAACTCTTGCATTTGCCGACTTGAGACATTAATAATATTTTCAGGTCTCGTATTCGGAATATGTCGTAAAAATAACGAAAAATATATTTTTTGATGCTTCATTTTCTTTAAAACAATCGGAAAATCAAGGGTCATTGTTAAATCTTTCACAATTGAATGATTTTCAAGTAATTCCGTATAAAAATGAGCCGCTTCTTTGTCCAATCTTTCAGCGGTTTCCGTAATTCTATCCATCTCATCTAGGACGACAACCGTTTCTTCAGGTAAATAATCTAGTAAACTATGGAGCTCATCATAAAATAAAGAGACATACTTTAAAGCATTCGGGAAAAATTCACCTTGCTTAAGCCGCTCGACATCATAAGAGATAGATTCTAATAATTTTTCTTGATCGTCTTTATTTTTCATCTCTTTCAATGATTTTTCTAGTAACTTTTCTAGCTTATTGCCCGCTTCTTGAAGTTCTTTTTTCGTTAATAAATATTCTTCTGCTGGGCTAATCGTCACACGATCGAGCTCTTCTTTAGATCGCTGCGTTTCCCCGTCAAAATAACGGATCGATTCTATTTCATCGTCAAACCATTCGATACGTATAGGGAAATCCTCAGTTAACGGATAAATATCAACAATTCCTCCACGCCGGCTCATCTCACCAGGTGTTGAAACCATTTCCGAATAGTTGTAACCGAATTCCACTAATCGACTGACGAACGTCTCATAATCGTATTCTTCACCAACTTGGACGGTCATTTCAAATTGCTCCATTAAATCCTTTGGTGGAAGGGCCCGCTTTAAAGCAGCAATTGGCGCAATAATAATGCCTGTTTTTTTCTTATTCCACCGATTCCAAACATCTAACCGTTGTGCTTTTAACTCAGGGGATGATGTCGTTAATTCCGTCGCAAACCATTCATTGACTGGATATAAATAAACATCCTCCTCCGTCGATAACGCACTTAGCTCCTCATACAGCTTTTGTGCCTGACTCAATTCGTGGGTCACTAATAAAACTGGACGCTTTGCCGACTCAAAAAGCAATGATACGAGCATCACTCTTAACGAATGCGTTAGCCCCGAGATGAGCTGTTCGTTCATCCCGCTTGATAAACCGTCCATTAAATGTTTAAAATCATCTTGTTCTATAAGGTATGTCTTCAAACTGTTCAAAAGGAATTCTCCCCTTATCCTATATGACTATCATTTTTGCTCTTAAAAAATGGCGAAACAGAAAAATGCTTTGGATTAAACCAAAGCCCCCCTTTAATGAATAAAGTTGTCATTTTCAAATAGATTCGGATTTTGAGCTAGCAACTCTTCACAATGCTCGCAAATTAATTGAAGCTCGATCTGGCCCGTTTCATCGTAATGGATCATCTCATTCATTTCCTCTTGTGTAAACCCATTTTGTTTCATCGTTTCGTAAACTTTAATCGGATCATCTACCGTTCCTAAAGATTCTTCACAATGTCTACACTTAATTAAAATAGCCATGATCAAACCTCCTTAAACAAATAAAATGCTAACTTCGATGAGGGGCAAATAGAGCTCTTAAAAAGCTTTAGTCACCCGCCAAGCCTTTATTTATAGGTTAGCCAAAGGAGGTTCGTCTTATGCAAATTTAATTTAAAGCATTGTACGTATTCATCACTTGTAAAAATGGTTTCGTTAGCCAATCTTCACAGGCATCAGCTGCTTTTTCCACCGCATCATCAATTAAATGAAGCTCTTCTTTAGAAAATTTACCTAGCACATAATCGACCGTATCCATCGGCACTTCAGGACGACCGATACCGAAACGAATCCGGTTAAACTGCTTCGTTCCAGTTTGATCAATTATACTGCGAATACCGTTATGGCCACCATGTCCACCCGTCTGTCGCAATCTAATTCTTCCTTTAGGTAAATCGAGATCATCATAAATAACGACGACATCTTCTAAATCAAGCTTGTAAAATTGAACAATCTCTTTTACAGCATGTCCAGATAAATTCATATACGTCTGTGGTTTAACGAGAATAATTTTTTCACCATTCAATCGTTCTTCTGTATAAAGAGATTGAAAACCGCTCTTTTTTATTTTAAAGCCATGCCGTTTTGCAAGATGATCAACGACGTGAAAACCGATATTATGCCTTGTCTTTTTATACTTTAAACCTGGATTACCTAAACCGACGATACATTTCATTTTATGCTTCTCCTTTAAATTAATTAACAATAATTTAATTGTAGATGAAAAAACGCTCCTATTCAAAAGTTGTTTATTGAAAAATTGCTTTGAATGAAAGTTGCTTATTAAAAGCTAAAAATGATGTAATTTAGAAAAAGGAACGGGGAAACTTTGGAGGCCATATACTGTTTTAGTCTGCCATGCTCTCGGTTATCGACCGTCACGACCCAGTTATCGACCGTCGTACCCGGTTATCGGCCATCCTGCTCGGTTATCGACCATCGTACCCGGTTATCGACCGTCGCGCAATAAAATTGCTGGCCAAACTGCCGTCATTCTTATAAAGTGTCCCAAATGAATTGTTGCAAACAATAACAGTCGCCAAACCTGGAAACGAAATAATAAATTTGACCGTAAAAAAATCGAAGCCCGATAAGTCGTGACTTCGATTTTTCTAGTTTTACTCTTCTGTATTTTCTTCAGTTTGCTCCGTATCTTCTGTCTCTTCAGCTTCCTCTGTTGTAGCTTCTTCTTCTGCTTGAGGAGCAACGACAGTGACGATTGTTGCATCATCTTCATCTAAAATTTCGTAGTCGTTAGATGTTTTTAGATCACTGACTGAAATGGTATCACCAATATTTAAGTCTGAAATATTTACAGTAATTACTTCTGGAATGTTTGTAGGTGTCGTACGAACGTTAATCGTATAGAGCGTTTGTTGGATAACCCCTCCATCTTTAACGCCGATAGCTTCACCTTCTAATTGAACATTGACTTCTACATCTACTTGCGTTGTCTTATCAACTTGATAGAAGTCAGCGTGGATTAATTCATCTTTAATTTGATCCATTTGGTAGTCATAAAGTAAAACGTTATAACTGCCTCCTCCCTCTAATACAAGAGAGAAAACCGCGTTTCTTCCTTCGTCACGAACTTTTTTAACAAGTTCAATATTATTGACTGCTACTGTGATAGGATCTTTTCCTTTACCGTAAACGACAGCTGGAATAAATCCATTTTCGCGCAAACTTTTTGTATGTGATTTTTTTAAATTGTTACGCTCTTGAGCTTTAATCGTTAAAGACATACAAATTCAACCTCCGTATAATTTACAATTTAACTATTCATTTTGTTACTCAACATTATTATTTTAAACTTGTCCTTACTTTTAATCAAATAGGGAGCTTATAGAACGTTGCTCGTAAACCCGTTTGATTGACTCAGCGATTAAATTACCGACAGATAATTGTTTAATTTTGCCACAATACTCTAGCGCCTCTTCTTTGAGTGGAATCGTATTTGTGACGACTAGCTCTTCTATTTTTGATTCATTTATTCTTTCTAAAGCAGGACCAGATAAAACAGGGTGAGTACAACAAGCATAAACTTTTTTAGCCCCATTTTCAACCATTGCATTGGCCGCTAATGTTATCGTACCAGCTGTATCGATAATATCATCAATTAATATCGCTATTTTTCCTTCGATATGACCGACGATATTCATCACTTCAGCCACATTCGGCTTCGGTCTTCTTTTATCAATAATCGCAATCGGTGCTTTCAACCGATCAGCAAGCTGTCTTGCACGAGTAACTCCACCATGGTCCGGTGAAACGACAACGATATCGTCTAAATCTTTCTGTTTAAAATAATCACTTAAAATTGGAACTCCGAGGAGGTGGTCAATTGGTATATTGAAAAATCCTTGAATTTGGGCAGCGTGTAAATCAAACGTAATGACTCGATCGGCGCCCGCTGTTTCTAATAAATCAGCTACTAATTTAGCTGTAATCGGTTCTCTTGAACGTGCTTTTCGGTCTTGTCGCGCATACCCATAATACGGCATGACGATATTGATCGTTTTTGCAGATGCCCGTTTAAGCGCATCTACCATAATTAATAACTCCATTAAATGCTCATTAACTGGTGATGACGTCGATTGTACGACAAACACATCACAGCCTCGAATGCTTTCTTCAATGACAATTTGCACTTCACCATCACTGAATCGGTTCACGGTACATTTTCCTAGCTGGATATTTAAAATATCCCCAATCTCTTTTGCGAGCTTAGGATTTGAGTTTAAGCTAAATACTTTTAAATTTCGGTAATTTTCCATCCGTTTTTACCTCCGCTATCATTTTTTATGTCTATTTAATTTTTCTACGTAGCCTTCTTTATTTTCCTGACGAGCCCTTGCAATTGATAAAGCTTTTTCAGGAACATCCTTCGTAATCGTCGAGCCTGCTGCAACGTATGCTCCTTTTTTAATCGTCACTGGAGCAACGAGATTTGAATTACAGCCGATAAAGGCATCGTCCTCAATGACGGTTTTATGTTTTTTCGCCCCGTCATAATTAACGGTAATCGTCCCACAGCCGATATTTACATTTTTCCCAAGCTCGGCATCACCTAAATACGTTAAATGGGATGCTTTACTATACTCGTCAATGACAGATTTTTTAACCTCGACAAAATTACCTATTTTAACGTGATTTTTCAGTTCACTATCTGGTCGAATATGGGCAAAGGGACCAACATGAACATGATCACCGACTGTACTATTAACGACGACACTTTGCTTGATAACGGAATATTCACCAATGACACTATTGTCTATTTCGCTATTTAATCCGATATGGGCAAATGAATTAATGACTGTGTTTCCTGTAATTTTACTACCTGGTTCAATAATGACATCTTGCGCGATTTGAACGTCTGAACCGATATAAGTATTTTCAGGATCAATAATCGTCACACCATTTCGCATATGTACTTCATTGATCCGTTTTTGCATAATTTTTTCTGCTTGTGCTAATGCAACCCGGTCATTCACACCGAGCGTTTCTTCAAAATTATCTGTTGAATATGCCATCACTTTATAATTGTCTTCTTTGGCAATTGTTAAAACATCGGGTAAATAATATTCTCCTTGAGCATTATCATTTGTAATACGTTTTAATGCGTTAAATAAAAGCTCGTTATCAAAACAATATACACCCGTATTAATTTCTTTAATTAGTTTTTCTTCCTCCGAAGCATCTTTATCTTCAACGATTTTTTCAACTTCACCTTGGGAATTACGAACGATTCTACCGTAACCTGAAGAGTCATTTAAAATGGCAGTTAAAACAGTAACATGAGCTTGTTCCTTCTCATGATGTGCCATTAATTGCTGTAATGTTTCAGAAGTTAATAGAGGGGTATCGCCGCAAACGACTAATGTCGTGCCACGTTTATTTTCTAAATAGGACGCAGCCATTTGAACAGCATGTCCTGTTCCGAGCTGTTTTTCCTGTATGACATAATTCGTTTGATCTTGCAATTGCTCTTTTACCGATTCAGCACCGTAACCAACTACAGTAATCGTATCATTTAAATTCAATGGTTTTAGCTGATCAATTACATGTTGAACCATTGGCTTATCGCAAACACGGTGCAAATCTTTATAAAGCTTTGATTTCATTCGTGAGCCTATTCCAGCCGCTAAAATGACGGCGTATCGATTTGACATGCTTTTCCCTCCAAAATCTTTATCCATAATGAATATATCTTAAAATTTTTAGTGATGCAACTAAGCCCAATTGTTAATTTCGACAAAGTGATGGAAATCGGTTTGACCTTCCAATTAATACGTAAAAAATGGTATTTAATCATTAAGGATTGGCGGTAAACGATGCTTTCTTAATTCTATTTTAAACAAAAAAAAGCCTAATCTATAATGATTAGACTTTCTTCACGAATAATTACGAGGCACCGGCTTCTTCTAATTCGGACTCTTCACCGACGCGGTGGTATTCTTCTAAGACTGCATCTTGAATTTTACCACGTGTTTCTGAATTGATAGGGTGGGCTATATCTCTAAACTCCCCATCTGGTGTTCTTTTACTCGGCATAGCAACGAACAATCCGTTATTACCATCGATGACACGAATATCGTGAACGACGAATTCTCCATCTAAAGTAATCGAAGCGATCGCTCGCATTCTGCCTTCCGTGTTAACACGGCGCAATCTTACGTCAGTTACTTGCATTCTGTCTCACCACCTTTACGATTACTAAGCCTACCGCTAAAAAGTAAGCCCTTTCAAAACTCAAAATAATTGACTAAATTCTTCCCCTATGATAAGGCTTACTTCTTTACATTCAACACCGAGAGTATTAATTCCTTCAAAATTGTTAAATTTTTTATAAAATTATTAAAAAATATATATTAATCGATTATTGGTTAAAAAAATTACCTCGATTAACGCGGATAATTTGTGATTGCTCGTCCACTTCTTCAATTTTCAAAAGAGAGATATAATCATCGATTTTCCGATCTTCTTCATGATCTTCCGCTTCTGCTAGTACACCGATTCCTTTAACTGTGACATCGAATTCTTTCATTAAGCTCATAATGCCGCGAATCGTTCCTCCTGCTTTCATAAAGTCATCGATAATGACGACATTTGAGCCTGGTTCGATACTTCTTTTTGCAAGAACCATCGTTTGAATTTTTTTAGATGAGCCTGAAACATAGTTAATACTTACCGTTGAGCCTTCTGTGACAATCGGATCGCGGCGAATAATAATGACTGGCACATTTAATACTTGAGCAACCCCGTAAGCTAATGGAATCCCTTTTGTCGCGATTGTAATAACATAATCGACATCTAACTGTTTAAAGACACTAGCAAATATTTTACCTATCGTATTAATATTATTTAAATCACCTAAAACATCACTCATATAAACGTAGCCACCAGGTAAAATACGTTTCGAATCCGCTAACTGATCAATGAGCTGATCAATAAAAATTTCGCTATTATCGTATGAAAAGTCTGGCATGTAGCTAATGCCACCTGAAGCACCTGCAATCGATTGTATTTTTCCGATCCCTAACTGTTGAAACATTCGGTCAATGATATCGATATCTTCACTAATTGATGATTTCGCTGCAGAATGTTTTTCTACAAAATAAGGTAACGAATAACGCTTCATCGGGTTTTCTAATAAAAAATAAGTCATGGCAACAAGTCGATCACTACGCTTCATGTCATTTCCACTCCAAAGTCCGAATAATTATTAATAATATACCACTTATTTCCGTTAAAATCCATATGTTATCGAAGTATTCTTACTTTATAAACATCTTTGCAATAACCTTTTAAGCTGTTGTAAATTCTTTCTGCTTTCGATTCTTGCTTCACTAATGCAAAAACAGTTGGTCCACTTCCGCTCATCATTGCCCCTTTAGCTCCAGCGCGGGTCATTATTTCTTTAATCCGTGCAACCTCTTTGTGCATCGTAATTGTTACGGGCTCTAACACATTGCCTAAATGATCAATCAGTTGATTTAAATCTTGTTTTTCTAATGATTCAATCACTTTAGACGTGTTCGGATGGGCGATATCGTCTAAATTTAATTGACTGTAAACGGATTGAGTCGATACACCGATGGCTGGTTTTGCTAAAATGACCCAGCAAGGCGGTGGGGAAGGGAGTGGCTTTAAAATCTCTCCCCTTCCTTTGCCTAAAGCCGTCCCACCTTGAATACAAAAAGGAACATCTGAACCAATTTCTTCACCGATCTCTTGCAAAACGTTCAACGGTGCATGAATGTCAAACAATCGATTCAACCCTCTTAAAGTCGCTGCCGCATCGCTACTTCCTCCAGCTAAACCTGCCGCAATTGGAATATGCTTTTCAATATGAATATTTACACCCGTTTCAGTGTTAAAACGTTTTTTAAACAATTCAGCAGCTTGGTAAGCTAAATTGCGATTATCATTTGGAACGTAACGACTTTGTGAAACCATGGCAATGCCGTTATGATTTGCTTTTTCAAATTTCAATCGGTCAGATAAATCAATGGTCGTTAAAACCATTTCAACTTCGTGATATCCGTCATCTCTTTTATGTAAAACATCTAATGATAAATTAATTTTAGCTGTTGCTTTTTCAAAAATCACAATTACCATCACCTTCTGTTTATCATACTTAACGATTGTACCACAAAAGTTTTAAAAAATTGATATTGTAAAGAAATTGTACCAACAGCGAAGGGTATAAAAAAAAGATAGGTCATTGCGACCTATCTTTTAAATGCTCTTCAGCCATCTCCACGGCTCGTTTAACCATGTTTCCAGCATCCCGAGCTTTAATGCCTCCCCATCCTTCTTTCTTTACAGTGTCGTAAAAACCTAACTCCTTGGCAATTTCTTCTTTCAAACGGTCTGACATAACTCCTCTACGTCTACCCATTTTTAACAGCCCCTTTAAAAGTCGTTAGTCATTACGACACCCTTATTATATGTAATTGTTTAAAAATAAAATTGGTAATGGATGGGGAATAAAAGCATCAATTACGAGTTGAACTTAAGCCATCTTTGTAATTTCATCTTGGAAGGTAATTTCGACAGTTTCTGTTAACACATCGGCGTAACTGTAGGATACTCTTTCGAAAGCATGAGCGTTTGGATCAAGTTCAACGATAAATACGGAAGGATACGTTTCAGCTAATATGCCTGAACGTTCGATTGTTTTCCGACGTCCTCCATTTGCTTTTAACGTTAACTTCTCTCCAATACGACGATCTAGTGCTTGTTTAATTTCAGCTAATGTTTTTCCCATTAGACTCCACCTCACTGTAAATAATATACCATAAAACCGCCTCTAAAGTCAAATGAAATTTTTAATTATATCAACTGGCAATTCATATGTCAATATTTAAATTTCTATTTTTAAGTTTTCCTATCTTGACAAAATCATGCATCATATTTCATTTTAGTTAAAAAAACCGTTAATCACGTCGTTTTCACTTCCATTTTCACACCTTTAAAAAATAAAAAACGAACAAATGTAAAGAAACTTCTTTAGCCCTTTAAAGCATGTATCAACATTTAAGATGATTAAGCTTTAAAGAATAGACGCTCTTTACAATTTGTTCGTAATCATCGCTTTAACTCAAATTTAATGGGATGAAAATGAATCTTGTTGCGGCTGTTCATTCGTTACCGGTGATTCCCGTAAATAAGGTAAACCAATCCGAAGAAGCCCTTTCGTTTCAATCCCACCGATTCCTTTTTCCCGTGTGACCGTTTTACTCACAACATCAGAAATATTTACTTTTTCCATAAAGGGTGTATAGCCGACTTTCGCAACGACGTAAACGGGATCTAAAGCATGAATATTTATTCGTGTTGGTGAGCTCGCAAAGTTTGCTCCTGCTTTTATTAATGACTCAAAATGGGATTGACAGGCTCCAGCAAAAATGACGAGCTGATCAAGGTTCGGAGTAATTTTTCTCGCTTCCCTGACCGATTCAACGAAATATTTACTATTTCTATAAGCCCTTATATCCCCTTCATTTCCCTTTTGCTTCGAATAAGAGTCATGACCTGTAATGACGAGAATATCTGGCTGAATTTTTTCAGTTAGCTCTTTAATTTTTAAAGGCATTTCTGATTCGCTCACATAGACCCCATGAACTTGTAAGCCTAACCGTTTATATAAATGGATACATTTTCTTAAAAAAATCGAGTCCCCATCAACGTGCAACACTTTCGGACTTATTCTAAATTTTTGAATGACTTCAGATTGATTAACATTCGCTTCGTCTTCTCGAAATGACTTTAAATAGTAATCTTGATGAAACATACGGTATGATTGCTGCTCACTTTTTTTCATTTCTTTCTTTCTCACCATACGATCTTTTTCATCAATCTTTTTTAAATCGTCTAACGGCGCATCGACTTGCAATCTGAAATCCTCACCGTACAAAATAGCTATATCATTTTTAATCGTTTGCACACGAAAGAGTAAATCATGATCATATGAATATCTTGAGACGATATCACCTATTTTCCAA
>Ga0079225_10001347_pt1 | contig 13739 bp, 12 predicted proteins | sample Poulit2012_FD_76344 | JGI IMG/M metagenome (GOLD analysis project Ga0079225, IMG submission 76344) | Agricultural soil microbial communities from Georgia to study Nitrogen management - Poultry litter 2012 | ecosystem: Environmental > Terrestrial > Soil > Agricultural land | place: USA: Georgia...
GGGACTACTACTGAGCTGGACACGCTCGGACTGGATGCAGGCGCGTCGGTGTGTCAGGTGACGCGGGTGTCCTACGCGGGTGATCGGCCGGTGCTGGTCGAGCTGATCACGATGCCGGGGATGGGCGTGGAGCTGGTGTACGAAATTCCGGCCGAGTGATGACACAGCGTGCCCGTGTAGTCGGCCGTGTAGTCACGCGTGTAGTCCCTCGTGTAGTCCTCGTGTGCAGTCATCCCCGATGCAGTCATGCGTGCCCCATGAGCAGCGCAAATGCAGGCCCGAGGGGACTACACGAGGGGACTGCACGCAAGAGACTGCACACGAGGACTACACGAGCAGGACCGTCACGCTGAGTGCATCACAAGCACGCGACACGCAGACCCGAGTCACTCCGGAATTACACTAGTGTAGTTTAGGATGTCAGGAGATCATGACCACGAGCTCAGGAGAGGAACGATCGGGCATGCACACAACAGCCACCGAATACTCGGCCCGAGTGGCCGAGCTCATGGCCACCGCATACGACGGCACACCCGTAGAGGTCACGCGCCGAGGACAGGGATACGTCACCACGATCGGCACGGACCAGCTCCGCCGACTGGAGACCGCGACCGCCGCGCTTGCCGGTTTCCTCCGGCTCGCCGCGCGAGATGCCGACTGCTGGGAGTACAGCGAGCGGGCCGAGGACCTCATGCGCCTCATCCGCGTACGGCCGGAAGAGCTTCCGCATGACCTCATGGACCTAGTGGCCGAGACCGTGGCACGAGACCACGACCACGACCACGACCACGCCACACAGGCTCAGTAAAAAGGAAAACCCCCCAACCACCCGGAAGACCGGCAAGTCACGTGGTGGTGGGGGGTCGAGAGGCCCTATGTCGTCGGTGGACCGCTATCCAGCGTATAACCGCCTACACGATCCATCATAGGTCTAAGTGGCCTACTGGACACCTAAACGGGGCCTCTCGGGCCAGAAACCGAGAGGACGCTATGACCCACACGTATGACCACCTCGGCCCGATCGCGGCCTACATGGCGCGCCGAGGATGGGCGGTCTACCCGCAGGCACCCGAGACGAACACCCCTCGGCGCAACTGCGCGAACTGCCGCGAGACTGACGACCAGCCCCGCCAGTGCCCCGGAGTGCACGGCGGATGCCCCTGCCTCACCAGCGTGGAGAACCCATGCCACGCGCTCCACGCAGCCAGCGCAGATGTGGACCTCACTCTGTCCCGTTGGGAGCATGCTCGGCGCTGTAACCCCGCGCTACACCTCGGCCGGTCCGGGCTCGTGGTGCTCGACATCGACAACCACGGCGACACCATCCCCGACATGCTCGCCCCCGGCCTGCCCAACGACGGCGCCGCCAACGGAATCCAGAGCTTCGCCATCCTGCTCGACCACCTCGGCATGGACTGGCCCGACACCCTCACCGTCGACAGCCCAACCGGTGGCGTCCACCTCTATTTCCAGGCACCCCGCGTGCCACTCCGGACCACACTCGCCGCGTGGCAAGTCGAGGTCAAAGCCGGTGCCACGAGCATCACGGCGCCCGGCTCGCTCCGACGAGTCGACGGCGACCTCGTGCGGTACCGACGTAGCAGCGACACGGCCAACCCCGCCCCGTTCCCCGCGTGGCTCGGTGAGTGGCTGGTGTCCATCGGACGCATCCCCGACCCGAAAAGGCCGGCCATTCCGACACCCATGCCCCTACAGCGGACCGGCGAAAGTGGCGAGCACTCCCCGGCCTACTGGGATCGCGCGTGGCACGACCAACTCGGCGAAATCGAGAGCGCGCCGCAGGGCGAGCGCTTTCACGTCCTCGGTAGGCGCGGCGGCAGGCTGTTCGCTCTCGCGGCTCGGCCGGGGTGCCCGTGGACGACCGACGAGGCAGAGCGCGCGCTCGTGGACGCTCAGGTGAGGCGCGCGGCCCGGCTCGGCATCCACGCTCCCGAGTCGGAGTACCGGGCTCAGGCGCGCTCGATGCGCGACTACGCCACTCGCCACTACGGCATGGCGGAGGTGGCCCGGTGACCACCACAACCAACGGACACGTAACGCGCGAGGATGTCGCCGACGTCATCGACAGCCAGCCTGCCGCAGCATCCTCCCCCGAGGCCCACGGGATGCTCGACACCGCACGGGACATGGTGTCCTATGTCCACGCCACCCACGAGATCCGCCGAGACGCTGACGGCGAGCCCTACGCCGTGCACCGACTGACTGGCGAGATCCGGCGAGTGCAGGGCGACAGGCGGAGCCGGTCCAGCCACGGCACCCTCCGAGAGTGGCTGATCTCCGAACGGGTCATGCACTCCCGCACCGGCCAGCCGCCGAGCAACGGCGCACTGTCAGCGATCGCGGCGACTCTGGAGCATCAGGCCAAGGCAGCGCCACAAGATCAGCCGGAGCCCACACAGCATGACGACATCCCGCCGAGTGGACGGGAAGAGCTGACCGAGGGGTATACCGCGTACCGCTCGGGGATGCCTGCCGTCCGGGTGGACACGCTCCCCGTCGCTGTGCGCGCACTGCTCGCCGCGCTCGGCGCCGGACGGGTACCCGACCTCTACACCAGGGGCGGAGCACTCGTGTGGCTGCAAGAAAACGAGGACCGCGAAATGTCCACCAAACCGTTGAGTCCGGGCGAGCTGGTCACCCATCTCGAAGATCACCTCGACTTCTGGCAAGAGGACGACCGCGGGGACGAAAAGGTGGTCCTGTGCCCCGAGTCCGTGGCATCCCGCATCGTCAACCGGCGCGAGCACCGCGTGCCTGTGCTGGAGCGGATCGTGACCACACCCGTGCTACTGCCAGACGGACGGCTGCTCCAGTCCCCCGGATACGACGAGAGCACGGGGATCTACTACCACCCGCGTCACCCCCAGCTCCCCCACGTCCCGGACCATCCGGACGCTGAGCTGGTGGCCAGATCTCGACGGTTCCTGCTGGACGTCATCCTGGGCGATTTCCCATGGGAGACAGGAGAAAACGGGTTCGACCGAGCCAACTACGTCGCGGGCATGGTCACCCCGATCTTGGCCAGCATGCTCCAGTCCAGCGTGCCCATGTTCCTAGTGTCCGCACCGGAACGGGGCAGCGGTAAAAGCCTGCTCACCGACATCGTGGGAGCGGTCTACGGCGCCGCCGATATGCCTCACGAGAAAGACACCTCCGAGCTGAAAAAGCAGATCACGGCGAAATTGCTTGAGACGATCGAGCCTGTGGTGGTGGTCGACAACGTGCCGAACGGCCACTATCTCGGCAATCACGTGTGGGCCACCCTGCTCACCAAGAGCCGGTGGGAGGACCGCATTTTGGGGTCTACCAAGCAGGTCCGACTCTCACAGGATCGGGTGTGGTGGGCCTCCGGCAACAACATCGGCGTAGCCGACGACATGTGGACTCGCCACTACCCAGTGCGGATCGACCCCCAGCAGCCCAACCCGGAACAGCGGGACGGCTGGCGGTCCGAAGAGGTCACCGGCCCCGGCGTGTACCTCGGGAACTGGCTGGCAGGAGAAGGTGGACAGGAACCGAATGCGTGGCGCGTGCTCTATGCCCTGCTCGTCCTCGTGATGGACTGGGTGGCGGCAGAAATGCCGGAAGCGGACATCGTGAACAGATCGTTTACCGCGTGGGCTCGACGTATCGGCGGTTTCCTGACACATCACGGCATCGGGGAGGTCGGCAGGCCCCCAGCAGAAGAGGCCAACGACGAGAACAGTGACCGGTGGGCCGCGTTCTACGCAGTGTGGTGGGGCCAGTTCGATACCGATCCCGTGACTCTGAAAGAGCTCCGGCACTCGCTTGGCGAAAACGAGGCATGGCCCGCTGACGCCAAGGGCTTTCCACTCAATAACGACGAGCTCGGGACGGCACTTCGGTCCAGCAAGGGGCAGTACTACGGCGCGCCCGGCTGGGCTCCGTACAAGTCCCAAGTGGGGGCTAGTGGCAGTGTGGCCCGCTGGTATCTCAAGCAAGCCAAGTAGCAGCGCCGCGACAAAGAGGCCCCTCGGCATCCGAGCCGGGGGGCCTTTGTCATGCCCACATGCCGGAGGGGGTCCGGAGGGGGTCCGGAGGGGGTCCGGAGGGGGTCCGAAAAAATAGACAACGCTTCTACCTGCGGTTTTAAAGATCACGGAGGGGGTGGAGGGGGTGGAGGGGGTATTTTCAGTCTAAGAGGGATGGTGTTTTGGTTCTCTTCACCTACCGGTGGCGAGAGAAGAATCAAAACATCACTCTGCTCTCTGCGCTCCGACCCCCTCCACCCCCTCCGGACCTTCCGTGAAACTGCCCGTTTCCCCAGGTCATCCCGCGAATTCAGCCCGGAGGGGGTGGAGGGGGTCCGAATGGGATCAGAGGGGTCACGCTCCCCCGCCCCTCTCCCCTTTGGGAGCCCCTCCGGTCGGGGACAGCTCCCAACCGGGAGAGGCCTCGGAGTGTCGACCGACGGAGCCCCTCATGATCATTCGCACGCTGGGACTGTCACCCTCGCCGGATGACTCGCCCTGATGATCACCCCGAGACCATTCCCCCTCGGCTCGCGGAGGCCCTAAGCGGTGGCCGGTGGCGGCACCTACTCAACGCCAACCCCGCTGACCTGCCCGAATATGGCGATGACGTGGAGGACACGTCACCGCGCTCGGCCGACGGTGAGGGCCATGCGGAGACCTGACTCCGCCTCTGCGTGATCTCACGGGCTCGCGTGAGACGCGTTCATTCGACTCGCTGATGTACCTATAACCGAGGAAAACTCGCGTGAGATTTCTGTAGCGGCGGGCTACCGGGGCCTCAAGTCCGAGGCGCCCCTTCGCGCGGGTGCGCGCGAGGTAGAGCGGCGACCGGTCGCAAGCGGCTCGGTGACCCGCCTCGGCCGGTGCTCATGCTGTGATGGCTCGCCGCTGGGCCTCGGTGATGGCGATGGCCTGGCGGGCAGCGGCGGACGCTGCGGCGGGTATGTGCCTGTCGCGCTGGTGGCGGTCGTAGCGGGCGGTGGTGGTGATGGAGCTGTGCCCAAGCATCGCGGACACCTCGTGGATCGGGTGGCCGTGGTCGAGTAGGTCGGTAGCGACGGCAGAGCGGATGCCGTGGGGGTGGATGGTGGCGGCGAGCATCCGCACGAGGCGGTCAGTGCTGGCGCCGGCCACTCGGCGGAGCAGTGTCCACACCGACTTTTCACCGAGTCGTCCGGCGTGCCCTTCCTGCGCACGGCGTGCGGCAGCGAGCGCGCTCCGAGATCCACGTAGCGGCGTGAACAGCGGGGTGCGGTGGGGGAGCCTGCTGGCGGTGGCGAGTCGCGCTGCCACAGTCGGGCCGGATTGGGCGAGGTCGGGGCGCCACATGATCCACCTGTCCAGCCGGTCTACGGTGGCTTGATCGAGGCTCACCAGCCGCTCGCGGTTGCCCTTGCCGTGGATGCGGAGCAGTGGGCCACGTCGGTACCCGCGTAGGTAGTCGGAGAGATCCAGCCGCGATACCTCTACCGAGCGGATCGCGGTACCGACGAGGACAGCGACGACGGCGGAGGCGAGCGCCTGGTCCCCGTCCACGCCGTCGTGGGTGTCGGCCGCGATCTGGAGGCGTGCGAGGTCCTCGCGGTCCAACTCATCTCCGGTGTCACGAAACGCGCTCTGCGCTGGGATGCCCGCCGCTTTGGGGGTCCAAATATCGGCCGGTGAACACACGGTGAGACCGCGTGCGTGGTGCCACCTGTAGTAGGACCGCACCGAGGCGGCTCGGCGGCGCTGCATGGCAGTCGACAGAGCCCGGGGGCGGATGGCATCGGTGGCCCACACGTGATCCGCCACGTCTCCGTGGCCGGTGAGCTGGTCGCCCCACGCAGGCATGATCTCGCATACGCGAGGCCCCCACGGGTCCACTCGCTGCCCGGCCAGCCACGGCAACAGTGACAGGTGCCATGCGACGTTGCGGGGTCCAGGTGTGCGGACGGGCAGGGTGACGCCGGTCCGTGCTCGGACGTCCTCGGCGATCAGGTGCCCGTCATCCCCGAGTCGTGCCAGCAAATGCGGTAGGCCGATGTCGGCGAGATAGGTTGCGCGGGTGCCCTCGCTGGAGGTGCGTTGCTGGAGCCACTGGGCCGCGTACAGGGCGAGCGAGCCGATCAGGTCAAGGTCCCACGCCCGGTCCTCGTGCGCGACGTAGGCCCATCGGGAACCCAGTCCGGGCACCTCCACTTGCCTCCAGGACCCTCCGACCACCTCGCCATCGACGTACTCATAACTCTCTTCTGTCTCATGGACAGGAATGGAAATTCCGTCATCGACCATGGGTAGCTCTCCCCCTCGGTAGCGATCTACGTTCCCAGTATGCGGCAGAAGATCGACTACGCGGACGCTGCGACAGATCTGGCCACGTCAGTGGGGGTGCTGGCGTATCTGGATCGGGTGGATCGTGACCGGGCTCGGGCGTGCACTCCGGTGTGGCCGGGGCCTCTCGCGTCCGTCGTTTGTGGGCGGTCCGTTGTAGATGGTGACGAGGGGGTTTCAGATGGGTGCGAGTGAGCTGGAGAGGCGCCCGGATCGGGCGGGTATGCCGGTGGACCCGTGGGACCGGATGACGGGTGAGCCGGGGCATCTGTACGCGTGGTTCACGCGGTATCGGATGCTTGGCGCGGGCCGTGATCTGGATGAGCTGGTGACCGAGCTCGGCGACCATCCGACAAAGTCCGAGCTGGCGGGGCATCGGGATCGGTGGTCGTGGGATGCGCGAGCGGAGGCGTGGGACGCGCACCGGGTGGAGTCGCTGTCTGCTCGTCGGCGGGCGGCTCGGGATGTCGCCGCGGGGCAGGCGGTCACGGTGGAGATGGGGGCCATGCGGCGCGCGGGGGAGGCGCTGGCGGATCTGCCTCCGGAGATGGTGACGGCACGTGGTGCGGCTGAGCTGATCAGCGCGGCGACCACGGCACAGCGCTGGGCACTCGGTGATCCGTCGGAGTATCGGCCGGCACCCGTGGCGACGTCTGATCCGCTGGCCGAGATCGCACACGACGCGGGTGCCCCGATGTCGGTGCGGGTGCGTGCGGCATCGGCTCTGGATCGGAGGGACATCGCCGCGTCTGCGGCCGAGACTGATCGAGATGTGGCGGAGGCGCTGGCGGAGGCGCTGGCGGATGCTGACGAGACCACGGCCCGCCGGGTGTCTGCGGCGCTGGCTGGCGGTCCTGTGCCTGAGCCGGGCAGCGAGGACGACGACCGCCCTGACCTCGGCGCTGAGCTGGATGAGCTGATGCGGGGTCGGGAGTGATCGCGCTGACGAGGCTGGGCCGTGCGCGGGCCGCGGTGACCCTCGATCCGGCCGCTGCGATGACCGTTGCCGGGTATGCGCCGGACGGCTGGCAGGTGGAGCTGATCCGCTCGGCAGCGTCGCGCCGTCAGACTGTGGTCTGCACGTCACGCCAATCGGGCAAAACCACGAGCGTGGCGGCACTGATCGCGGCCGAGCTGGTGCGACGGGCAGGGACTCGGGTCCTGTGCCTGGCTCCCTCTCAGCGGCAGAGCTCCCTGATCCTGGAGCGGGTCGGCGAGTTCCTGGCGCCGTATGGGGAGACGTCGGACAGGGACAGCCGGTCAGAGATCCAGCTCTCAACTGGCTCGGTGGTGTACGCCGTCCCCGCGTCCTCCAGCACTATCAGGGGTTACCACTCGATTGATCTGCTCGTGCTGGATGAGGCTGCGTGGATACCTGAGCCCGCGTATGCGGCGGTGCGGCCGATGACGGCGACCACCGGGGGGCGGATCGTGGCGACGTCCACGCCGGGCGGTCAGCGCGGTTGGTATTGGCAGGCGTGGGAGGCCGGGGAATCGGGTGGCTGGTACACGCTCTCCGTCCCATGCACTCGTGTGCGGAGGCTCTCGCCGGAGTTCCTGCGGGATGAGGCCGCGACCGTGCCGCCCTCGGTGTTCCGGTCCGAATACCTGTGCAGTTTCGAGGACTCCGGAGACGCGCTTTTCCTGCCGAGCGTGTTGCGGCGCGCCCAGGTCATCGACGACAGCACCGACGTCGACCAGGGCGAGGCGCTGAGTTTCGCGGAGTTCCTGCGAGCGGAGGCGGCATGACCAGGCAGATGGTGGTGGGTGTGGACCTCGCTCGCCGCTCGGACTACGCGGCAGCGGTGCACATCGCCAGCGACGAGAGGCAGCGGTGGCGGGTGGTCCGAGCCGAGCAGATCCCACATAGTGCGGATTACAGCACGTTGGCGGGATACATCGCGGCGATGGCCGGGCAGGGGCACGCGGTGGCCGTGGACGCTACCGGCGTGGGTGCCCCGGTGGTGGAGGACGCGCGAGGCCGTACCGATGCCCCGGTGTGGGGCGTGACCATCCACGGGGGACGTGTCGCACGCCGTATCCGAGAGCATGACCTCTCCCTACCGAAACGGGGCCTCATCGCACACGCGCGGCAGATGCTCGACACCGGCAGCATGGTGATTCCCCCCGTGCCCGGCTCGTCCCTGCTGGTGTCTCAGCTCGCGCAGATCGCGCCCGTACGCCGCTCGGGACGTCGCCCTGCCCTGGAAGCACTCCGTGGCCACGACGATGTCGCTTTCGCGTGGATGGTGGGCGCATGGATGACGCAATGACCGGCCCCGAGGACACGCGTCCGTGGGTGCGCGAGTACATCACCCTCGGCGCCGTACAGGGGGACTTCCGGTCTCCCTCGGCGCTGGCGGTGGTGGAGCGGATGCGGCACCCCGAGGACGTCGACGCGGTGGCGTACATGGTGCGGCAGGTGGAGGACCTGCCTGCGGATACTCCGATCCAGACAGCCACCAGGTACGCCGCGAGGCTGGCGGATGTGTCCGGTGCCGCTCGGTGTGTGCTGGATGCCAGCGTGGCCGGTGCTCCGATGTTGCGGGTGTGGTCGTCCGCGATCGCGTCGCCGCGCGCGCTGCACGCCGTCCGCATCGGTGACCGAGAGCCTGCCGAACTCAGCGGCACGGCCCGCTTCACCCTCACCCCGGTGGCTCGCCTTGACCTTTTGGGAGCTATCCGGGTGGCGCTGGACCGCCCGGGGGGACTCGTGTTCGGGGAGCGGGCCACGGCAGCACAGGCGGCGCTAGAGGCCTACGTGGCGAGCCGTCCGAGCGTCGCACCCGGTGAGGCGGAGTGGGAGCCCACACCCACGTGGCACCTTGTGCTGGCGCTGGGACTGGCGGTGTGGCACCTGATGGAGTCCCCGGCCGAGCTGGTGCGCGCCGAGACCCGAGGACCCGACGCCGATTGGCAGTCCTCGGACCGCGCCCGATACGACCGCCGATGGGTGCGCGACGAGACACCCCCGGACCACATCCCCGACGGCGGCACAGGCGCCCCGTCTCCGATCCCGTCGCTGGGCGCCGTGATGGCGGAGGCAGCTCAGCGACCGAAAACCCAGGCGCTCACCCCGAGCGGGAAGCGCGAGTTTGTGAGGCTGACATGACATCGACATGGTGGTGCGCGGTGGTCCTCGGTGGCCCTGTGCGGCCGACAGCGGCGGCCCTGGTGGAGCGCGACGACGACGATCACGCGCACGTGCACAGCGCGGACCGGCTGGACGGCGTGACCCTGTCCGAGGATGAGCAAGCCAGGGCAGTCGCGCGGCAGGTCGACGCAGTGCCACGAAAAGGCCGGCCGGTGGTGGTGCTGGCTCGCGCTCCGGGTGTGGGTGCCGAGCTGGAGCGGACATGGCGGCAGGCGATGCCTCGGCACGTCACGGTATGGAGCCACCAGCTCCCACGCGGAGCTGACGAGAGCGTGCAGGCACGCGAGGACCTCGTGACCGCGGTGCACATGGCCCGCTCGCGTCGGCAGCTCCACGCCTCTCCGGAGATCCTGGCGGCACTGGACGCGTACACCACGCAGACCGTGACCCCGTGGACATCCACCGGCCCGCACGATGCTGACCCCTCGGGGATCGTGCTGCCGGTCGCGGTGGCGATCCATCGGAGTAGCCGGAGTCAGCGAGCCACGGTATCGGTTCCTGGGCTGGGGATGCGCCTGCCGTCATGGGAGGAACGCCTCCGCAGCGACACAGCGCCGCGCCGGTCGATCGGGGACGTGCACGAGCTGTCAAGGGAAGCGGAGAGGCGTATGGGTCTCCATGGTGGCGGATCTCCGTACGGCTACCGGATCTCTCGGGGGTCTCCGTGATGATCTCGCCTGTGCGGGCCTATCAGCGCGTCCCGCGTGCGTCGATGGACGGCACGGTAGGTACTCGGCCATTGAGTACCTACCTGACCCCCTGATCCGTTTGGGAGCCGTGGGGGTGGTGGAGCCCGGTCGCGCGCGGGGGAGGGGAAGATGACATCCGCGCGCGGCCGGGGGTCAGAGGCGCCGTAGACCGCGTAGGACTCTCGCGAGGAAAACCGGGTCACGGGGGTCACGACACGGGACGACACGCCGCGGTGGGTGGCGCCGGTCGAGGTCCACAGAGGGCCACACAGGCCGGGCGCCGTGCTGCGATGGGATGGCAGGTAGCGGCATGGTCGGCCACGCCTCGGCACGCACGGAGTGCCTACCCATCGTGCGCCGCCTCAGCCTCGGCAGCGCGCTTGCGTTCGGTATAGAGCCGATCCGCAGCGCGAGCGTCGAGAGTCTCGGACATCGCCCGAAACTGGTCGGCGAGCCGCTGCCATCCCTCGGCGGGTAGCTCTCCGCCGTCCTGGCGGTGGATCATCTCCATGACCGCGAGACCAAGCGCGCGGTTGAACTGCGAGAGGTCGGCGAGTAGCTCCCGGTCAGGTCGGATCATGCCGAGGGACGGTAGGTCCACCCCTCGGCGGTTTGTGTCCTGCGAGGACACACCGGCCGGGGCTCACCCGATCGGAGCCACACCCATACGCCACGCGAGGCCACGTAGGTCACGCCCACCAGCGTCACGGCGAGCGCGCCGGAGAGTGTCGGCGACCGCCTCCCGAACAAACACATCCGACCTCACGCGCTGCGGTGCGAGACGCTCGGCACGGAGGATCTCGGAAAGGCCGGCATCTCGCGTGCGCGCCTCGGACATGAGCGCCCGACCAACGTCGGAGTGAAAAACCGCCTGCCGCGCCGGGGATGGGATCGCCTCCACCGGCACGGTTCGGGCCACCTCGGCCACCCGCGCGCCGTCGCCCATCTCCGTACCGATGCTCACCCTCCATATGCCGACGTTCGCTCGGCCGAACCACAGGTGACCGAATGCGCCCGTCTCAGCATCCATCGCGTTTGCGAGCTGGTCAGCCTCGCGGAGATGTGTCTCCGTGGTCTCCCGGTCTCCACGCGCTGCCGAGGCGAGCGCGGCCGATAGGTGCAGCATCCCAACGGCCTGGAGAACGTCCTCACAGTCGGCGTGCCGAGTGAGCGCCTCAGCGGCGGTGACTGAGCGGCGGTACTGCGTGGCCCGGTCCAGCGCGCCGCCCGCATCGGCACGCAGCCACGCCGCGAACCCGACCCACGCGGGCTCTCCGAGCGTCTCGGCTGTTTCATATGCCAGCCGCGCCGCGAGAGAGGGCAGGCCACGACCGCCGATCGCTTTCGTGGTCCAGGTCGCCGAGGCATACACCCGGACCATGCCAAGCAGTGCATCACGGCGGTGGCGTGGCTCTCGGACGTACAGCGCGTGCAGCTCGGCGAGTAGCCGCGGGACCATCGCACCCTGAGCGGCGTAGTCAGCGTGCACGTGCATGGCCTCCACCAGGAGGCCTACGTCGGCCGCGATTGCCTCCCACGTCCTCACCGGTCCGCCCGGATCGTGGCCGAGTTCCGTTGCCTCTAGTGCCGTTTCGATGGCGTGAAGCGCGGCGTGCGCCTCGGCCGCGATCGGATCGGCCGGAGCCCACGGCTTGCCGGTCAGCTCTACCGGGGAGACGCGAAGCGCGTAGGCCAGCGTCTCCAGCGTCCGCCTACTGGTGACCGCCTTTTCGCCACGCTCGACTTTGCCGAGGTAGCCGTATGAGAGTCCGGCGAGGTCTGCGGCAGTGCGGAGTGTGAGGCCACGCCATGCCCGTACCTCGCGGATGCGTCGGCCGATGTGGGTGTCTGCGTCCACGGTGCGCCTCCCGTGTGGGTGTTGCGGAGGCTCCCAACGGTAGAGGTGGGCGGGATCGGCGTCACGAGCCCGGTTTTCCGGGTGATCCATATGTCATCAAACGGTCGTTTGATGACACCCTCCGGTCGGATCGCTCCGGCCCAGGAAAAACCGGACATACCGGCCGCGCGATCCAATGAGATCCAATGAGAGTTGACGACAGGGTTTGATGACAGGTATAAACCTAGGTGTCACATTGATTGGACAGGGAGGTGACAGGAATGGCACAGCGATTGGTCTACACCCGCGTCTCACGCGACTCGCAGTCGACCGAGCGGCAGGAGCACCTACTCCGCGAGGCAGGGCTCACCGAGGACGTCGCGGGTGTGCGGATGTTCAGCGATCCCGCGACGTCCACGAAAATCCCGGCTCTGGAGCGCCCGGCGTTCCGCGAGTTGGCGAGCTACGCGCGGGATGGTGACAGTCTCACCGTGTCCGAACTTTTTCGGCTCTGCCGCGATCTGCCGGACATCCTCGCCGTGCGCGAGTGGTGTCGAGAGGGTGGCGTGCGGCTACAGGTGCTCTCCGGCGCGCTCTCGGGTTTCGCTGACCTCGCGGCCGATGACGCGACCACGAGCCTCGTGGTCAACATTCTCGTGAGCGTCGGTCAGTTCCAGAGGGATTTGCAGAACGAATTGACGAGGGAGGGGGTGGCAGCGGCGCGCGCGGCTGGTCGGCGTGGGGGACGTCGCCCCGTCGTGACCGATGTGGACGCAGCACGTGAGGCGTACCGGTCCGGCGCCTCGATCGCGGCTCTCGCCCGTGAGCATGGCGTTTCCCGTGGTGCGATCCGTACAGCCGTCGCCGATCTCATCCCCGGACGTATCGAGCCCGAGCCTGGTGAGTCCGATCCCGAGGTGCTCACGCTTGACATCCCCGGTGTGGTCGCGGATCACCTCGGCACCGTGGACCTGTCGCCGGAGATGCGCGCGGCTCTCGATGCTGGCCACGTGATCCGCCGTGGCCGTGGCTACAGCCTCCGTGTCACCGCGCCGGGCGAGCATCACGCGGTATGGCTCCAGATCGCGATGACGCTCACCGGACCGGCCGGACGCAAGGCCTACCGCACCTACGCCCAGCGCTTCGCCCCTTTGGGAGCCACTGAGAGGACCACCCGATGACCCGCCCCATCACCCCCGAGGACTGCATGAACGCGATCTTGGATCGTGCATGGCGCGGCGAGACTCTCACCGCCGATGAGTGGGGGGACATCGCCATCGGCGCCGGTCGTGTCTACGGACCTGAGCTGCTGTACGCAGCGTGGGACGGCGGGGTGATCTCCGCCGAGGTGGTGGCGACTCTGGTCGGGTCGGTGTGGGCTATGGCGGAGTACCCGGACTCGTCACTGCCGCTCGACGAGTGGCGCGGTCTGTTCGGCGCGGCCGGGTACACGGTGGACGGCTCGCGTGCCGCCCGGCCCACTGAGCCGCTGACCCTGTGGCGCGGCAGCGTGCCGGAGCGGGCTCGGGGCTGGTCATGGTCGGCATCCCGCGAGGTCGCCGAGCGCTACGCCGCAGGCCACGTCACCGGCCGTCGTGCCGGTCGCCTGTACCGCGCCGAGGTACACCCGCTCGCGCTCATGTGCAGCAACCTCGGCCACGACCGTGGCGAGGGCGAGTACGTCGTGGACACCAGCCTCGTGGAGGACATCCACGAGGTCATCACAGAGA
>Ga0079225_10001350_pt1 | contig 13713 bp, 9 predicted proteins | sample Poulit2012_FD_76344 | JGI IMG/M metagenome (GOLD analysis project Ga0079225, IMG submission 76344) | Agricultural soil microbial communities from Georgia to study Nitrogen management - Poultry litter 2012 | ecosystem: Environmental > Terrestrial > Soil > Agricultural land | place: USA: Georgia...
GTACGAGGGCCACCCCTGGTACGGCGAGCCGTGGGCCCCGGGGGACAACTCCGCGCACACCGACTACTTCTCGGCGGCGGGCACCGACTTCCTCGTCATCAGCCTGCCCTACCGGCCGTCGCGTGAGCAGATGGAGTGGGCCTCCCAGCAGGCCCAGGCCCACCCGGACCACAGCGTCATCCTCGCCACCCACTCCTACCTGCACACCAGCGGGGAGCGGGACGACGTCGACCGGCGCTACACCGCCACCGCGGTCGACGTGTGGGAGCGGGTCGTGGCACCGAACGAGAACATCTTCCTCGTCCTCGGCGGCCACTACCACGGCGTGTCCACCCAGTACGCCGACCCCGTCACCGGTGAGCAGACCGACGCCACCGAGCTGGGCGACGACATCGTCGCGGTGAGCAACGTCGGTGCGTCCGGACGCACCGTCGTGGAGATGCTTGCCGACTACCAGGGCTACCGCTCCACCCTGCTGGACGACCCGACCGTGGTGCGGTCCGACATGCTCGACCGCGACACCGGCTTCCAGCGCCTGCTCCAGCTCGACCTGGACGCCGGGCTGATGGCGGTCAACGCCTACTCCCCGACGCTCGACACCTTCGAGGCCTGGCGGTACGACGAGCCCGCCTACCGCGGCGCGAACGCCCGGTACGACGCCACCGACGAGGAGTTCGTCGTCGAGGTCGACCTCGTGCGCTCGACGACGCTCACCCCGACGGCGTGGGCGGTGACGACGCCCTCCACCGAGCTCCTCTCGGCCTCGGCCGCGCCGGGCGAGCCCGTCGAGGTTGCGCTCCGGGCGAGTGAGGTCGACCAGCTCTGGTACGCCCGCGTGACCGACGACGCCGGCAACGTCGTCACCTCCCCGCCCGCCGTCCTCGCGGCGCTGGGCGAGGACCCGAGCGAGGAGCCCACCGACCCGGCCGAGGAGCCCACCGACCCCGCGGATGAGCCGACGGACCCGGCCGACACCCCGGACGACGGCGCGGACGAGGACGACACCGACGAGGAGCCCGGCGCCGGCAGCGACACCGCCTCCGGCGACCGTGACCGGCGCGGCGCCCTGCCGGTCACCGGCGCGGCGATCGCCGGCGTGGCCCTCCTGGCCGTGCTGGTCCTCGTGGCCGGCGTGGTCCTCCACCGTCGGGCCCAGGCCTGACCCACGGCGCTCCGGACGCCGTGCGCGGCGTCCGGAGCGCCACCCGGTGGTGGAAGTCACGTCACCGAATCGGCCCGACGATTTCCACCGCCGCCGTCGGGCGGCTATGCTCGACGTCGGCCCTCACCGGGCCGTGCGCCCGTAGCTCAATGGATAGAGCATCTGACTACGGATCAGAAGGTTGGGGGTTCGAGTCCCTCCGGGCGCGCAGTGGCAGAGGCAGTGAAGCCGGACCCCCGCCGGGACCACCCGAGCGGGGGTTCGCGCCTTCGGTGATGAGCTCCTCGAGCGGTGACGCCGGGCAGCGGACGACGCGTCCGAGGTCGGACGCGCGTCGACGGCAGCGTGCCGCGCTGTGCGGCCGGCACCGACTGCTCGGGAACGCGCAGCCGCCAGATGTCGGGCGTCCCTCAGCGGAAGCTCGTGAAGACCTTCTGCAGGGCACCGGTGCTCTGCGACACCCCGCCCAGCAGCTGGCCGATGCCGCTGAGCTGGGCGCCCTCGATGTGGCGCTCGTTCGCGCCGTCCATGCGCTTGTTCCGCAGGCGGGTGCGCTTGCCCTTGAGCTCGTCGGTGGCCTGCAGGTTGTCGATGGTGGCCTCGGTCTCGCGCGCGTGCATGTGCCGCTTGTCGACGTTGCGGTAGCGCAGGTACATCAGCCCGTAGAACACGAACCCGGACAGGTAGAGCAGCAGGCCGAGCGAGCCGATGTCCCCGCTGCCGGACTCGCCGGCGAGCACCTGGCCCTGGCTCGCGGCCCACATCATCGAGTGCACCATCAGGTCACCGCCATGACGATCGTGCCGAGGACCATCCCGACCACCTGGACCACACCGGCCACCGCGAGCAGCTTGGGGTGGTTGACCGGGACGCTGCCCATGGTCTCGCCGGTGCGGCCGTTGACCGCGACGTAGTGGAGGAAGGACCGCCCGTTCGAGCGCTTCTCGTGGTAGCTGTACAGCCACACCGGCAGGTAGGCCGCCGCCCAGCGCTGGCCCCGGATGTCGACCTCCTGCCGGTCCCAGCGCACCCCCCGGTCGTAGAAGCCGAGGGTCTCGTCGGCCACGCGGTGCCGGGTGACGTCGCGCGCCTGCCGCTCGACGAGCGGGGCAAGCTCGGCGATGTTCGAGTCACGCCGCTCGGAGGTGAAGCCGGCGATGTAGTTCGCGTCGTAGCGGACCGAGTTCTCGACGTCGAACGGCATGATCGCGTTGATGATGTTGTTGGAGTTGAGGCTCGTGTCCTGGTTCCGGCGCTCGGCGGCCGCCTCGACGGTCAGGTCGTTGATGTAGATGTCCAGCTCGCGCCGCACGCGGTAGACGTCGGCGTCGTACACCCGCCGCTTCCGGTCACCGCTGCCGACCATGTACGTCCGGGTGCAGTGCTCCCCCTCCCCGGCGAACCGGGCGTGGGCGTTGATGTCGACCACCATGTACGGCAGGTACACCCCCATGACGTTCTCGGGGGCGAACTCCTTGAGGAAGCGGGGGTGGGCGAAGGCCCGCCGCTTCTTGACGAACCCGCGGATCCGCTCGACGGCGTCCTCCTTGCGGAGGCGGAAGGGCAGCACCATGTCGGGCACGGCGCCGTTGGGGATCTGCTGGTTGACGGAGAGCTTGTTCCGGCACCAGTGGCACCGGGCCTGGGTGCTCTCGGCGGTGTTGACCACGACCTCCGCACCGCAGGCCGTGCACTTGAAGGTCAGCACCTCGTCGGTCGAGGCGACGATGTCCTGCGAGCCGGACCCGATGACCAGACCGGTAAGGGTCCGGATGTCCTGGTTGATGAACAGCTCGTCGTCCTGCTTGCCCCACTCGTGCCGGCAGAACAGGCAGCGCAGCAGCCCGCTGGCGGTGTTGAGGCTGATCTCGGTGGCACCGCAGCGGGGGCATTTGGCCAACCCGTCCTGCGCATCGGCGTCCGTCCGGACGACCTGCGGCCCGTCCGTCCCTGCGGGCGGAGGGGAGGTGACGACAGGCGGGGTGGTCGGCGGGGGCGGGGCGACCGGTGGGGCGGTCGGCGGGGGCGGGGCGGCGGCCACCCCGGGGTGCGGGAAGCCGGCGGCGGGCTGCCCGGAGGGGGCGGGCGGTGCCGCCGGAGGGGTGGTGGGTGCGGCCGGCTGTGCCCGCTCAGGGTCCTGCGTCGTGGTCATCTACAGCCCAAGGACCTTGGCCTTCGCTGCGTCGTAGTCGGCCTGCGTGATGAGGCCCTGGTCGAGCAGCGTCTTGAGCTGGCTGAGCTTGGCCACCGGGTCCTCCGGGGCCGCGGCGCCCTGAACGGGCGGCTCGGGGGCGGGCGGCGCCTGCGGGGCGGGCGGCGCCTGCGGGGCAGGCTCCTGCCCCGGCGGGGGCGGCGGGGCCTGGGCCGGGCTCTGCGGCTGGCCCTGCGGCGGCCCGTAGCCCTGCGGCGGCTGCGCGTACCCCTGCCCCTGGTACCCGTATCCCTCGGCCTGCGGGCCCTGACCCTGCGTCTGCTGCCCGTAGTAGGGCTGCTGGCCGTAGCCCTGTGGCGGCTGGCCCTGCGGCGGCTGGCCCGGACCGTGGGGCGGGTGGCCGGGGCCCTGCGGCGGCTGGCCGTAGCCGCCCGACGGCGGGCCGTAGGCGGCCTGCGGCACCTGCTGGTAGCTGTGCTGGTATCCCGGGGCGACCGGCTGCTGCAGCCCGCCCATCGCCCCGCCGGCGGCGTTCATGCCCATGCCGAGGAAGGCCATGCCGGCCCCGCCACCGCCGCTCTCCCCCGCGGCCTGGATGCCGCGGGCGGCGGCCTGCTGCATGAAGGAGTTGCCGCGCGCTCCGCCGAGGGCGTCGGCCTTCTTCACGTCGCTGAGCAGCTTGCGAGTGTCCTCGTCGTACTCGATCGCCTGGATGGCGACCTTGACGATGGCCAGACCGCGGTCGGAGGTCCAGCGGTAGCCCTGCTCGACAGCCTGGCTCAGCGACTGGGCGAACCCGACGGAGTCGGACTGGATCCGGGTGATCCGGTTCCCCTGGCTCGGGTCGTTGGTGTAGATCGAGAAGGCCTGCGCCAGCGAGCCGACCACCTCGTTGAAGAGCTGGCTGGCGGCGTCGTTGTCCAGGTCGGAGAAGTCGAACACCCGCGGCGCGTCGCCGAGGTAGGTCTGCGGCACGAACTGCCGGACGAAGAGGATCGGGTCGACGATGCGCAGCGTGTAGGTGCCCCGGGTGATCGCGCCGACCTGGGCGCCGAGGTACGCGTCGTCCCAGTAGATCTCGGACTGGGTGCCGAAGCGGTTGTTCGGGATCTCCTTGAGGTTGACGTAGAACGCCAGCTGCCGGGAGCCCGGCTGGCCACCGAACTTGAACCGCTCCCACGACGTCGTCACGGTCGGGCTGAGAATGCCGTCACCGGCGAAGATCGACTGGGAGTTCTGGTCGTCGGAGGTGTAGATGAACCCGCCGGGCTCGGCGATGAACCCGGTGATCTGACCGTCCTGGAGGGTGATGAGCCCGTGGCCCTCCGGCACGAGGATCTTGCTGCCGTTGGTGATGATGTGGGCCGAGCCCTGGGTGTTCGAGCCGCGCCCCATGTTCTGCCCCTGAGGGACGGCGGGGAAGATCGCGGCCGTGGGGGCCGGGCTCCGGGGCGGGACGAGGAAGTCCTTCCACTGGTCGGCCATGGTGCCGCCGAGCGCGCCGGTGAACGCCTTGATGAACCCCATCCGAAATCCTCCGTGAGCAGCCGGGTCTCCCCCATCGGAACCAGCGACTTTACCAGCGCGTTGTCGGCGCTCGGGCTGCTTCCGCCCCGGAGCATACCCACAGCGGTGGTACGGACGGTGGACGTCGGACCGGCCTGCGGCCCGCAGCGTCGATGCGCCGGGCGGGAGGGACGGCGAAGGCTCGGAGCAGCGCGTGCTCCGGGCCTTGCGCAGGGGGTCAGCGGCGGATGCCGAGGGTGTCGCGGCCGTCGCCGTCCCAGTCGCCCACGAGGGTGGTGTCGGAGCCGCGACCGTAGACCAGCAAGGTCTCGGCGTCACCCCCGCGCAGGGAGTTGCTGACGTAGTAGGTGCGGTCGCGGCGCACGGTCAGGCTGTCGGCGCGGTCTGCGTCCCAGTCGCCGACGTAGACGTCGTCACCGGCCCGCCCGTAGTGCAGCACGGTGTCGGCGTCGCCGCCGCGGATCGCGTTCTTCACGTGGTAGGTCTTGCCGCGGCGCACGGTGAAGGTGTCGCGACCGTCGCCGTCCCAGTCGCCGACGAGGACGTCGTCGCCGCTGCGGCCGTAGCGGATCACCCGGTCGGCGTCACCGCCGGTGACGGAGTTCTTCACGTGGTAGGTCTTGCCGCGGCGCACGGCGAAGGTGTCGGTGCCGTCGCCGTCCCAGTCGCCGACGTAGACGCGGTCCCCGGCCCGGCCGTAGTTGATGACGCGGGTGGGCCCGCCGGTGCTGTTGGCGTCGCGGATGTAGAAGGTCTTGCCGATGCGGTAGGCCAGGGTGTCGGTGCCGTCCCCGTCCCAGTCGCCGACGTAGACACGTCCGGCCCGGTTCCCGTACTGGAGCACCCGGTCGGCGGCACCGGTGAAGCTGTTGCTCAGGTGGTACTCGCGGCCGGTGCCGCCGACGCCGCCGTCGTCGATGGAGCGGGTGCTGGAGCCGTCGTCGCCGGGGATCGTCGGGCGCGGCGCCGGCGCGGGCGAGGGCGACTCGCTGCCGGAGGAGGGCTCGCGGGACTCCTCGCCGCCGGAGGAGGAGCCCTTCTGGTCGGAGGCACGGGCGGCGGGCAGGTGCTGGGTGATCTCGCGGTCCATGATGGCGGCGAACTGCCGGCCGCGGCCGTGGCCGACGCCGGAGGGCCAGGTGGCGTCGGTGACGAAGCCGGCATCCGTGTACCAGCTGTAGCCGCCGCGGGCGCCCCACGAGTTTGTCGTGTACGCCTCGTCGGCGGTGCCGGTGTCGAAGGACACCACGGTCGATCGCCGGTACTCCTGCGAGAACGAGGCCTTCGTCGCGGGCGCGCCGCCGTAGGCGATCGCCACGGCCAGGTCGACGGAGTGCGCCTCGCCGTGGGCCGGGAGGAAGAAGCGGGTGGTCCACTGCGCGCCGGAGGAGTAGCCACCGATGACGACGCGGTCGAGGTCGATGTCGTACTGCGACGTGACCCGGGAGATGAGGTCGGAGGACCAGCGGGCCTTGCCCACGGCGTTGCGCGAGTCGTACCAGCAGTTGTCGGTGCCGTCGCAGCCGGGTGCCGGCGCTTCGGGCGTGAGGAGCAGCAGGTTGTGCTTGCGGGCCACCGCGACCAGTCCGGCGTCGCCGTCGGCGTCGAGCAGGTAGGTGCTGTTCGGGTTGTCCAGCCCGTAGCCCCCGGACCCGTCGGTGTAGACGAGCAGCCCGACCGGGCGCGACCAGTCCAGCCCGGCGGCGAAGATGTGGTAGCTCGACGTGAGACCGGCGGAGGTGAAGGACTGGTCCAGCCGGTTCGTCAGCGCGCCTCCTGCGCCGCCCGTCGATGCGGCGCTCGCCGGCGCGGCGACCCCCGCGACGACCAGACCGGTAGCGACGAGTGCGGTCACGCCGGCCTGCTTGATGCGTCGGTACACAAGAACCCCCCGATAGTTGACTGACGACGCGGTCGTCCCCACGCGTCGGCGGGGGGACGGCCCCTCGGCCACGGCCACGGCCTGCGCGGACCCGGCGAGGACGACCGCATCCAGTGTCGGGCGAAAATGGCCACTTTGGAGACAACTGTCGTCGAGGTCACGTGTGGTGGGCCCCACATGGAATCCCGGCGAAGCGCTGGCACGCGCGTTGCCTGCCCGCTACCGTCGGCGTCAGGTGCACGTGTCACCGGCCGCCGGCGGCCGGTGTGGTGCGTCCGGAGCGCGGTCGTGGACGTCCGGCGTCCGGACGTAGCCGAGGCGTGCCGGCTGCGTGGCGGGGGGCAGCGATGGCGCGGCGGTGCCGAGGTGGCCGACGATCCGGGCGCGCTCGCGCGCACGCGCCTCCCGCGACACCTGCCCGGCGGGTCCCGACGTCATGGCCCGTCCCCGGCGCGACGGGGGAGGTGAGGACCCTGGCTCGGACACGGCGATGACGCGTGTTGGGAAGAGGCGAGTGAGAGGGCAACGACGACCCATGGAAGTCAGCACAGAGACAGCGAGCGCCGTCCGTCGCGGACGGTTGCTCCTCGTGGCGGCCGCCGGAGCGGCACTGGTCGCCTCGCTGGTGGCCACCCCGCCGTCACAGGCGCAGGAGGGGCAGGTCACCGGCCTGACCGTCGAGCAGCAGCAGGGCTTTGCCACCCTGCGGTGGGATCCGGTCCCCGGTGCCACCGAGTACGAGATCGAGCGCACGCCGGTCGACGAGGACGACGAGGTCACCGGTGACCCGGTGATCACCGGTATCTGGCGCCCGGAGCGGCAGGTCGACCAGGTCGAGCCGGCTTTCGCCGACGCGAACTTCGACCCTGGTGACCGCTTCCGGTGGCGGGTGCGGGTGCCGGGCCAGGAGTTCTCCGAGCCCGTGCACGACACCACGCTGCCACAGTGGGGTGACCCGCAGGTGCCGGGGGAGAACCTGCGCACCCAGTGGGAACGGACGGGGGCCGCGACCTACACGAGCGACGTCGAGGAGTACGCGTACACCGCCGCCCTCGACGCCGCCGGCGACCGGGTGCGGGTGGTGGAGATCGGCCGCACGCTGCAGGACCGGCCGATCAACATGTTCGTCATCGGGTACCCGGAGCCCCCGGCGACGGCCGCAGAGGTCGCCGACTCCGCGGCCGCACTGGTGAACTGCAACGTCCACGGCAACGAGCCGTCCTCGCGGGAGGCGTGCCTCATCCTGGCACGCGAGCTCGCCTTCGCCGACGACGAGCGCACCATCGACCTGCTGTCGAACACCACGGTGCTCCTCGTCCCGTCGATCAACGGTGACGGCCGGGCGCTCAACCGCCGCGGCAACCTCGTCAACCAGGACCTCAACCGGGACTTCTCGCTCATCCGCCAGCCTGAGACGTTCGCCTTCACGCAGATGCTGCGCGACTACCGGCCCGACGCCGCCTTCGACGGGCACGAGTTCGGCAACAGCCAGGCCGGTGACCTGCCGGTGATGTTCCCGCGGCACCTCAACGTCCCGGAGCCGGTCCACCTGCAGAGCAAGCACCTCGTCGAGGACTGGCTCTACGAGCATGGCTCGCAGGACGGCTGGTGGTACTGCCCGTACGGCTGCCAGGGCGGCGGTGCCGTGGGGCTGAGCCAGGAGACCATCCTGCGCAACACCCTCGGACTGAAGAACATCGTCGGCGTCCTGCTCGAGGCGCGGAGCTCGGGCGGCGCCACCCGGCCCAGCGACGGCGGCTCCAACACCCCGGAGAGCCGCAAGCGCAAGACCTACTCGGCGATCTACACCTACCACCAGTTCTTCGACTACTTCCGCGCCCACCAGGCCGACATCCTCCGGGCCGGCGAGGAAGGACGGCGCGCCCAGACGGCGAACACCGGGCCGATCGTCTTCCGCGGCTCCTACCCGGTGCCGGCGTTCCCGGCCCCGCACCCGGGGCAGGCGCCGCCACCGGACGAGGTCCCCGGTCCCGACCAGGTCCTCGACGAGGAGCGGCTGTGCGGCTACCTCCTCACCGAGGAGCAGTACCACGGCCCGCGGTCGGACAGCCCACCCGGGTTCGAGACGACGCTCGCCGACCGGATCGCCGCCCACGGCTGGCGGGTCCAGGTGCGGCCCAACGGGTACATGGTGCCGCTGACTCAGGAGGAGCGCGGGCTCATCCCGCTGCTGCTCGACGGACAGGCGGCCGAGCCGTGGACCGCGGCGCAGCGGCTGTACTGGCCACCGGCGAACCCCAAGGCCGCGCTGCCCGACAGCGCGTGCGGACGCTCCGCCGGCTACGCACCGCCCAGGGCGACGTCCACCCCGCAGGCCGCTCTCGGCTACGTGACCGACTGAGCTCCCGGCCCGGCGCGTGCGTCCCCGAGCGCCCCGGCTGCTCGGGGACGCAGGGTCGTCGCGCGCGGGTCTGACCTGCGCCGGCCGTGCGGCAGCCGCCCGCGGGACCGGGTCCGCACGATCTGAACCGGACCATTCCGGCATACCCGGCTGCCTTTGCGCGTGCCTGCCCGCTTGTCCTACGCATGGGAACCACATGTCCCGGAGTTGCTGCGCAACTTATGCTTGACGACTGACGGAAGTGTCCCTAAGGTCTCGCCCATGTCTGTTGCGGGGGTCACGGTCGACCAGAACCAGGGCGCGACGGCGACGCGTCGCTATCGCGCCGGCATCGTCGGAGCCGGCTTCATGGGCCAGGTGCATGCACGGGCGATCCGCGTCAACGGCGGTGAGGTCGTCGGCGTCGTCGCGAGCACCGAGGAACGCTCCCGGCAGGCCGCTGCCGAGCTCCTCGCGACCCGCACGATCACCACGGTCGACGAGTTGCTCGAGGCGGAGGACGTCGACGTCGTCCACATCTGCACGCCGAACTACCTGCACCACCCGGTCGCGATGCGGGCGATCGAGGCCGGCAAGCACGTCGTGTGCGAGAAGCCGCTGGCCACCACCCCGCAGGACGCCCACAGCATGTGGGCCGCGATGGAGGCGAGCGGAAGGCTCGGCACCGTCCCCTTCGTCTACCGCTTCCACCCGATGGTCCGCGAGGCGCGCGAGCTCGTGCGCAGCGGCCGCGTGGGCCGCGTCGTCCTCGCCCACGGCTCCTACCTGCAGGACTGGCTCAGCGCCCCGGAGGACGACAACTGGCGGGTCGACTCCCGCCTGGGCGGTACCACCCGCGCCTTCGGTGACATCGGCTCCCACTGGTGCGACCTCATGGAGTTCGTCACCGGTGACCGGATCGCCGCCGTGAGCGCGCGCTCCGCCACCGTCAACGAGAACCGCGGCGAGGCCGTGGTCGACACCGAGGACGTCGTCGTCCTCCAGTTCGAGACCCGCGCGGGTGTCCTCGGCACGGCGACGATCTCCCAGGTCTCGCCCGGCCGCAAGAACCGCCTCCTCCTGGAGATCTCCGGCGCGCACGCGACCCTGACCTTCGACCAGGAGGAGCCGGAGAAGCTGTGGCTCGGCGCACGCGAGCGCTCCCAGCTGCTCGTGCGTGACCCGGAGACCCTCTCACCGGCCGCGGCCCAGTACGTCGGCGTCCCGGCGGGCCACCCGCAGGGCTACCAGGAGTGCTTCGCCGCCTTCGTCACCGACACCGCCCGCGGCATCGCCGGGGAGGTCCCGGACGGACTGCCCACCTTCGCCGACGGGCTGCGCGCGGCGCGTATCGCCGACGCCGTGGTCCGGTCCGCTGCCGAGCACACGTGGGTGGAGGTCGAACCGTGAGCACTGCGGCGGCTCCGCTGCTGCGGATGCGGGGGATCACCAAGTCGTTCTTCGGCGTGGAGGTCCTCAGCGGCATCGACCTGGACGTCCGCGCCGGTGAGGTCCACGCTCTCGTCGGGGAGAACGGCGCCGGGAAGTCCACCCTGATGAAGATCCTCGCCGGCGTGCACCCGGCCGACGGCGGCACCATCCACCTCGACGGACAGCCCGTCGCCTTCACCCACCCGCTCGAGGCGCAGGCCGCCGGGGTGACGACCGTCTTCCAGGAGTTCAACCTGCTCCCCGAACGCACCGTCGCCGAGAACGTCTTCCTCGGGCGCGAGCCGCGCCGCCGCGGCCTGGTCGACCCGACCCGGATGGCCCGTGACACTGCCCGGCTGCTCGAGGACCTGGGCATCGACACCATCTCCCCCTATGTCAAGGTGCGCAGCCTGTCGGTCGCCGAGCAGCAGGTCGTCGAGATCGTCAAGGCGATGTCCTTCGACGCGCGGATCATCTCGATGGACGAGCCCACCGCGGCGCTCGCCGACCACGAGGTCGAGCTGCTCTACGACCTCGTGCACCGGCTGCGCGACCGCGGCGTTGCGGTGCTGTACGTGTCGCACCGGCTCAAGGAGATCTTCGACCTGTGCGACCGGATCACCGTCCTGAAGGACGGCGTCCTCGTCGACACGGTCGACACCGGAGACATCACCCGGGACGAGCTCGTCCGCAAGATGGTCGGCCGCCCCATCAGCGCGCTCTTCCCCGAGCCGCGGCCCGGCACCCGGCCCGGCCAGACTCGCCTCGCGGTGCGCGGCGCCGGGAACTCGATGCTCCGCGACATCAGCTTCGAGGTGCGCGGCGGCGAGATCGTCGCCCTCGCCGGCCTCCAGGGCAGCGGCCGCACCGAGGTCGCCCACGGCCTCTTCGGAGTCGCCCCCTTCACCCAGGGGCACGTCGAGGTGGACGGGCGGCGCGTCGACCTACGCTCCCCCCGCCAGGCTGTCCGTGCCGGCATCGCCCTCGTCACCGAGGACCGCAAGACCGAGGGCCTCGCCCTCAACCAGTCCATCGCCGCCAACGCCCGCCTCGTGCTCGACGCCGTCATGCCCGGCCGTGCCAGGCAAGGCGCCCGCCGCGCCCCGGGCGTGCTCTCCTCGCTGGAGCTCACCGCCCGCAGCGGCGCCCACGAGGTGCGCTTCCTCTCGGGCGGCAACCAGCAGAAGGTCGTGCTGGCGAAGTGGCTGCTCACCGAGCCGCGGGTCATCGTCATGGACGAGCCCACCCGCGGCATCGACGTCGGTGCCAAGCGCGCCGTCTACGAGCTCATGCGCGACCTCGCCGCCGAGGGCGTGGCGATCGTCCTCATCTCCTCCGAACTGCCCGAGGTCATCGGGATGGCCGACCGGATCATCGTCCTCAACGACGGCGAGATCAGCGGCGAGCTGCCCGGCGGCAGCGACGAGGAGGCCGTGATGGCGCTCGCCACGCGCCACGACGTGCTGGAGGAGAGCGCGTGACCACCACGACCACCGCCGCACCGCGACCCACCTCGCGCCCGCTGCACCGGCGGAGCGTGGTGCGGTCCATCCCCCTCATCTACGTCGCCCTGCTCGTCATCCTCGCCGTCGGCACGGTCATCCTCGCCACCAACGGGGAGAACCTCTTCAGCGCCGGCTCCGTCGTCGACATCCTCACCCGCTCCAGCCTGCTCGGCTTCATCGCCATCGGGCAGACGCTGGTCATCCTGTGCCGTTCCCTCGACCTCTCGGTGGGCTACGTAGCGGCCCTGGCCAGCCTGGTCGCCGCGGTCGTCATGGACGGGCAGGAGTCGCGTATCGCCCTCGGGGTGGTCGCCGCGCTCGGCGTCTCCGCCGCCGTCGGCCTCTTCAACGGGCTGGTGACGACGAAGCTCGGCGTCCACGCCTTCATCACCACCCTCGGCGCCGGGCTCATCATCAAGGGGTTCCTCGACACCCGGTTCCCCGGCCCCTCCGGGTCGGTCCCCGCCGCCTTCCAGGGCTTCGGCTACACCCGGATCTCGGTGCTGCCGCTCTCCGCCCTCATCATGCTGCTCCTCGCGGCCGCCGCCGTGGTCATGCTCCACCGCACCCGGCTCGGGCACAGCATGTTCGCCGTCGGTGGCAACATCGACGTCGCGCGCCTCTCCGGCATCCGCACCGACCGGACGCTGGTCACCGCCCACGTCCTGTGCTCCACCATGGCCGGTGTCGCCGGGCTGCTCCTCGCCGCCCGCTTCAGCACCGGTGTCGGTGCCCAGATCTACAGCGCCGGCTACGACCTGGACTCCATCGCCGCCGTCGTGCTGGGCGGCACCCTCCTGCTCGGTGGCCGCGGCGGCGTGGGCGGCACCATCGCCGCCGTCCTCATCCTCGGGGTCCTCGACAGCCTCTTCAACGAGCTGCAGATCGACCCCTTCTTCCGCGACGTCCTGCGCGGTGTCATCATCATCGCCGCCGTCGCCATGTACGCCCGCCGCCAGATCGACCCGACCAAGGCGCGGGCCCGGTTCCGAGACTCGAGCCCCGGCCGGCGCCTGCTCCGGCTGGGCAGGGGAGGACAGCGATGAGCGCCCGCACCGACGCCGCCGCGCTCCCGCGGCCCACTCTCCTCGAGCGGCTGCGGAGCAACGGCAGCGCCCCCGTCCTCGTCGTCCTGGCCGTGCTCGTGGCCGTCATGCTCGGCCTCAACCCGGGCTTCTTCGAGCCACCGTCGCTCATGGCGTTCCTCCGCAACGCCGCACCACTCGTCGTGCTCGCCATCGGCCAGTACTTCGTCATCGTCTCCGGCGAGTTCGACCTGTCCGTCGGCAGCCTGGTCGGGGCGCAGGTCGTCATCGCCGCCGCCCTCATCAACGGCGAGGAGAGCCGCACCTGGCCGGTCATCGGGCTGATGATCCTCGTGGGGCTGCTCGTCGGCCTGGTCAACGGCCTGGTGACCACCGTGCTGCGGGTGCCCTCGTTCATCACGACGCTCGGCACGATGCTCGTGCTCTACGGCGCCATCCGGCTGTGGACGGGCGGGGCGCCCATCGGCGCCCTGTCGGAGAGCTTCCGCAAGTGGGGCCGGCTGGGTATCGACATGCCCGTCGTGCGCCAGCTGCCTTACGCGCTCATCATCATGGTGGTCCTCGCCGTCGTGGCCGTGCTCGTCATGAGCTCCTCGTTCGGGCGGGTGCTCGTCGCCACCGGGGACAACGACGTCGCCGCTACCTTTGCCGGTGCGCGCGTCTGGTA
>Ga0079225_10001351_pt1 | contig 13712 bp, 12 predicted proteins | sample Poulit2012_FD_76344 | JGI IMG/M metagenome (GOLD analysis project Ga0079225, IMG submission 76344) | Agricultural soil microbial communities from Georgia to study Nitrogen management - Poultry litter 2012 | ecosystem: Environmental > Terrestrial > Soil > Agricultural land | place: USA: Georgia...
AGTACTTAGCTGGTATCCTTGTCCCGGCACTCTTTTTGTTGGTCGCGATTATTTATTTCTTAGCGAAATACTTACGACCGCTATCCAATAAACAACAGAAAAACTTGGACCGAATCAATGGAATCTTTAGAGAAAATATCAAAGGCTCTCGTGTCATTCGTTCATTTACGCAAGAAGTGAATCGATTTAACCGATTTAAAGAGGTCAACAATTTATATAAAAACAACAGTTTGAAACTCTTTCGTACCTTAGGGCTTACGGATCCGGCGTTTACTTTTATCATTATCAGTGTCATTATTTTGGTCGTCCTTTTAGGCGCCCGACAAATCGAACAAGGATTGCTTCAAGTCGGTGTGCTGACGGCCTTTATTGAATACAGCTTCTTGGCTTTATTCTCATTACTCATCTTGGCTCAAATTTTTATTATGTATCCCAGAGCTTCTGTGAGTGCACGACGTTTGGAAGAAATCATGGACGTTGTTCCTTCGATTGATCCAAATCCAAAAGGTGTCATAGAAACCGAAACAAGAGGAGAAGTAGAATTTCAAAATGTCTATTTCCAATATCCCGATGCCGATGAGCCTGTGTTGAAAAATATTTCTTTTAAGGCACACAAAGGGCAAACGGTGGCTTTTATTGGCTCAACTGGAAGTGGGAAGTCAACGATCATCCAATTGATCCCAAGACTCTACGACGTCACGGACGGTCGGATTTTAGTGGATGGTGTGGATGTTCGAGATTACAATATTAAAGCTTTACGCAAAAAGATAGGTTACACGCCACAGAAATCCCTACTGTTTAGTGGAACCATCGCGGATAACTTACGCTTCAGTAAAGAGGATGCAGAACTGGACGATTTTGATCATGCATCAACGATTGCCCAAGCGTATGAATTTATTTACCGGTTAGAAAAGAAATATGGGTCTAACATTGTCGAAGGGGGAAGCAATCTATCCGGAGGACAACGCCAGCGTTTAGCGATTGCTCGTGCAATTATCGATGAGCCGGAAATTTACATTTTCGACGACAGTTTTTCTGCGCTCGATTTTAAAACCGATGCGAAGGTCAGAAGATTACTCGCTGAAGAAACAAAGGATTCTTTAACCTTTATTGTGGCTCAACGAGTAAGTTCGATTACCAATACCGATCAAATCATCGTCTTAAATGAAGGTGAAATTGTTGCTATCGGAACACATGAAGAGTTGCTAAAAACGAGTGAACTCTATTTAGAGATTGCTAGAACACAGTTGAGTGAGGAGGAAATATACGGATGAGAGATATTATAGAATTGCGCCGCGTTTGGCCTTATATCAAACATTACCGAGGTCAATTTGTCCTTGGGATTTTGATGATTTTAATCGCCGTGATTACAAATGCCTTAGAGCCTTTTATTCTCGGAATTGCCATTACGGAGATTGGGAATAACGTTGTCGATATGGTTCAAGGCGTACCGGGTGCTGGCATCAACTACTCATTTATTATTCGAGTATTAGTGATTTATGGGATACGAGCGTTATTGAATATGGTCAGTCGATATTTTTCAACCTACTTTATTTCAGGGGTCGTTCAAAAATCCATGTTTGATTTAAGAAATGATGTCAGTCAAAAGATGAATCGTCTACCGGTGGCCTATTTTGACCAACACAAATTAGGAGATATCCTCAGCCGGGTAACGAGTGATATCGAAGCTGTTTCAAACTTCTTAACGCAAACCTTCTCGCCAACAATCATTGGAATTTTACAGATATTCTTTGCCATCGTGATGATTGCGACCATTCGTCCACAACTTTTAGTGATTGTCATTGGAATGATTCTCTTATCGTTGGCTTTTTCCAGAATGGTTATTCAATGGGGTCAGCCGGTATGGAAAGAACAAGCAAGTGCTTTAGGGAACTTATTTGCTGTCTCGCAAGAGCATCTGAGTGGGTTTACTGAAATGAAAGTGTACAACCAAGAAGAGGAATCTTTGGAACTATTCAAAGCACCAAACAGCCAACTGGCCCAAGCGGGTGCAAAAGCGAGCTTCCGTTCAGGTTTAGTCATGCCGGGTACTCGTTTTATTTCAGATATTGCCTATATTAGTGTCGCGCTTATTTCAGGACTGCGCGTCATTCAAGGAACAGTGACACTTGGGAATTTACAAGCTTTGACACAATATGTGAATCAAATTAACCAATCGATGAATCAAATCACACAAATGAGTGGACCGATGCAAAGTGCGGGAGCAGCAAGTGCTCGTGTTTTTGAATTGTTGGATCAAGAAGAAGAGGACATCACGGAAGAAACACAGCAACTCCCTCAAAAAGTTAAAGGAGAAGTGGTATTTGATCACGTGAAATTTGGCTATGCAGCAGATGATCTTTTAATGGAAGATGTCAGCTTCAAAGTAAGAGCCGGAGAAACAGTGGCCATTGTTGGACCAACCGGTGCGGGGAAAACCACGCTGATTAATTTATTGTTGCGTTATTATGAAATCTTAGACGGCACCATAACGATTGATGGGGTAGATATTTCAAAAGTGTCCCGTCAAAACCTGCGTGAACACATGGGCTTGGTTTTACAAGATACTTGGTTATTTAAAGATACGATTGCTGAGAATATTCGCTTCGGAAACAAAAATGCAACGAAAGAGGAAGTGATTCAAGCCGCAAAAATCGCCAATGTGAATCACTTTGTACGTACGTTACCGGATGGTTATCAAGAAGTCATCGATCCGGATGGGGATGGCATATCTCAAGGACAAAGGCAATTATTGACGATTGCTCGAGCAGTGATCAGCGACCCGGACATTTTGATTTTAGATGAAGCTACGAGTTCCGTGGATACCCGTTTGGAACAACTCATCCAAGAGGCGATGGATAAAGTCATGGAAGGACGAACGAGCTTTGTTATTGCCCACCGTTTATCCACGATTAGCAATGCTGATTTGATTTTAGTGATGGATCAAGGAACGATTATTGAAACAGGAACACATGATGAATTAATTGAAAAAGACGGCTTTTATGCCGATTTATACCAATCGCAATTTACAGAAGAATAAAAAAAAGAGGTTAGGAAAATTCCTAGCCTCTTTTTTCTTACATTCGGTCGACTTCTTTTTTTACTTGAGCCACTGTATTCAATACTTCGCGGCGGCTCATCTTCTCGCGGCCTTCTTTCATGGCATCTAAACTTTTATGCGCAAATTCAAGGGGCAGCTTGCAAAAGAGAATCGTACTTTTTTCAGTTAACGTCTCGATATAAGCATCCGCTTTAGCTAAATTCTCATCGGCATAAGCAAACAAGTCATCCCGTGTCCAACCATTTGGGACAAAACTGACCCCGCGTTCATTCATATCTTCGTCTTGGTTTCTTAAAATATTGACCGCTTGTAAACCGCGGCCAAAACCAATGGCTAAGTCCATATCGGCATCATAATCATAAGACCAATCCCAAAGCTTCGATAAAAGAACACCGACAATACCAGCCACATAGTACGTATACTCATCTAAATCTTCTTTGGTTTGAACGTCCCAATTTCTCTCCGCCCATTTACCCATTCCGTAAGCCATCTCTGAGCCGGTCTCCATAATGAGCGGTCGTGCAGTTTCTGGACAAGCTTCTATCCAATCGTATAGACGAACAGAAACTTCCGGAAGCTCTTCTTGAATCGGGGCAATCACGGCTAAATATTCTTCTTCGGTAAATGGTCTTTTAAATAGCTCACTCAAAGTCATTAAAATCGGTGTTTTTGTTTCATTGGGTATCGTTTCATGATCTTCAATTTCATCAATGGCTCGATAAACTAAATAAGCCGTCGATACCGCCTGTTTCAAATCTTCCTTTAATAAATTGATGGGTATATAAAATGTACGACTGGTGTCTTTTAATACACGCATAACATCTTTCGGAAATTTCTTGTGAGTAGGCATTTCATTCTCCTTCTTAAACATTACTTAATAGTCTCATTATATAGAAATTTCTAAGGATTAGAAAGAAACAAGAGGAGATAATTAAAGATTCAAGTTTCGTTCATAGATTATTTTTAAAAGTTTTCAAGGGAAACGCTTAGAAGAAGTACAAAGCAACTAAGTAACTAGTTAAATACCACTAAAAAGGCGCAGTCTTAAATAGGCTACGCCTTTTAATTTGCCATTTTTCACTAAATAAAGATCCTCTTCCACATCATTCATTGAAATAAATTATGATAGAATAGAAGATACAAAATAAAAAGACAAGGGAGGAAAGGGATGACGGTTGAATATTGGGTAAATGCAGAACGGTTTTATGAATTGTGGTTTGTTGTAATCAGTGCATTCATCATTCTTTGTGGTATTGTGATGATTTTTATTGGTTCATACGCTAGAAAAAAGAACAGAAAAAAATTTCTTTTTATACCCGGTGTAATTATTGTCGTTTTAAGTATCATTGGTCTTCTAGGGCATTATCGATACCAGCCGTATCTGGAACAGGCGAGCGCTGTCAATCCGCTGATACGCGATCGCACGCCACGATTGGCGACTTATGTTTATTACGGCTCGTTAGAAGAGAATTACTATAAAGATTTAAATGCATTAGATACTCTGCAAAATATGGTGTTGTATGAAGAGGAACAAGTGATTGAACCGGTCACTTATCTTGGTGAAGGAGAATACTTTCATTATTTTGAAAACACTGAAGGCGAGTTATTCAAACAGGATAGAGAGATCGTCTTCACTGAGGAGAGTCCACATGCACAAGTGGTCGGGAGTCGATTTAACTTGAAAGATGAAGCATTTCAAGACATTGGTTTTAAAAATCCTAAAAATACCATGTTTGATTCCATTAAAATACCAGCTTCTGAACAGGGAAAAATCTACATCCCAGAAGATGACTTCCAAATTCCACAAACAAAAGACAAATTTCGCCGATGGAATTTTTAAGAATAGATGACAAACAGTGAATGGGTTTAATTTGGTTTTTTGCTATTTTTGCTTGGCCTATGTATACTATTTTAGAATTGTTTAGAATGTAAAACTCATTCAGGAGGTATGCATGCGTTATTTAACATCAAATTTATATTTTGCATCTATTCTTATTATAGGTCTAGGGATGCTTCTATGGTATTTTCTAAATGAAAGTCCAAAAAAAGAGAAACAATCAATTCTTTCTGTTTTCATAGATCTTATTTTTTATTTTATACTGACTCTGTTAGGTCTTAATTTTCTCTTTCATTTCTCAGAAGTGATTTCGTTCCCTTATCGAATTCTTCATTTTTCTTCTAATGTCATTACAATCGCTACTTTACTCATTCTTTTATATAGTCTATATAAATATGGAACCGCCCTTTGGGAAGATTGGAATAGGTTAAACAGTACCGTTCAACTCTTTTAATTCATCGGTTTGTTTAATCATTTGTATCTCTATTTAAACTATCGGAACTTACAGTCTGTCATATTTATTAGTTACTTTCTCGTGTTGCTTTTACTAACTTCGATTAAAAAAGTTCAAAAGAATGTAGATCCATTAATTCTTCTTATCCTCGCGGGTGTCCTTCATTTGCTGTTCGTTGGAACGGATTCGGTGATTTATTTCAATTTTGCGTTTTATCCTATACCATTAGTCGTTATGCTGATTGTATTGGTGGCTGGTCTTTACTATCAAAGGAGGAAAACTCAATCGAAACTGAATTAACGACTTTAATTGCCTTTGGTGCTGGGTTGCTTTCGTTTTTATCGCCATGTACGTTACCACTGGTCCCTTATATCTTTCTTATATCACCGGAAAAAGTGTGAATGAAATTAAAACCAATGAAACAAAAGATTTTAAAATAAGGTTGTTTTCGCATTCTATTGTATTTTTAATTGGTGTATCCACCGTTTACTTGAGTCTTGGATTAGGTGCTAGTTATTTAGGGAATGTATTTAGCAACTTAATGACTGGATCGCTTAGTACGCTCATCCAGCGAATTGCCGGTCTTTTAATCATTGTGATGGGTTTGGTTACAGCCGGATGGTTAAGCATACCCTCTCTTTTAAAAGATACCCGAAGAGTAAAAATCAAAGAAACCGGGAACTATTTTTCAAGTTTCTTTATTGGTTTAGGCTTTGCAGCAGGCTGGACGCCATGTATTGGTCCAATCTTTTCATCGATTTTACTGATTGGAATCTCCACTGGGACACCGCCTTTGCTGTATTTAACATTATATATTCTAGGATTTGCTTTGCCGTTTTTATTGGTTTCCTTTTTTATTGGAAATTTAAGTAGCATTTTGAAGCATTCAGAAAAACTAATGAAAATTGGTGGTGTACTCATGGTTATTATGGGGGTTCTTTTATTGACCGGGTATTTACAGTACATGTCTGAATGGATTGCCCGTTTACTACAAGATACGCCCTTTGAAATGCTAGGGTAAGAGGAGGTTAAAAAATGAAGAAAAAAGGTTTATGGATTGGAATTTTTCTTGTCCTTGCTTTTGTCATTTATGATTATATTTCTATGTCACAAAAAGAAGAAGAAGTTCTACAAGAAGCAGAACAAACGTCTCAAATCGCAGCAGAAGAAGCTGTAGAAGTATCGGATGAAGAAGTTGAAGAGGCGCTTGCAGCGTTCGAAGATAGACCGAGTTCAGATATTCAATTCGGTGCAAATCAAGGCGATACAGCTTATGATTTCTATCTGGAAGATATGGAAGGGAACTTTGTCAGTTTGTCTGATTATAGAGGGAAGAAAGTCTTCATCAATTTCTGGGCAAGCTGGTGCCCGCCTTGTCGAGTTGAAATGCCCCATCTACAAGAGTTTTCGGAAGAAAATGATGACGTCGTTGTCTTAGGCGTTAATGTAACTTCTTCAGAAAGTAATCTCGCGAATGTCGATTCATTCGTAGACGAATTTGGATTAACTTTTCCGATTTTATATGGAACAGATGAACTTTTTTACTTATATAATGTTGAATCCTTACCAATGTCTTACTTCATCGACAGTGAAGGGGTCGTCAATGAAGTAGTTATTGGTCCAGTGACGAAAGATATATTGGAAGCTCGATTTAGCATGATGAATTAAGGATAAGTAGTAAGTTTAAAATGATAATTGAAAAACAAAAAACCATCTACTGATTTTCTAAATCAGTAGATGGTTTTTTTAGGATGGACCCTGCTGGTCTCGAACCAGCGACCTCCAGCTTGTCGAGCTGGCGCTCTCCCAACTGAGCTAAGGATCCGGCTGCATCTTCTATTATACCAAAACTCTTTTAAAAAACAACTCTAATTTTATTTTTTAAGAAGAAGTCGGCATTTCATTCGGTGGAAGCAGCATTTGTTCTTTTAAATACTCAGCTAGTCGCAATTCCATTTTGGCTTCACCGGTATTCGGATGCCTAGGCGCCAGTTCTTGTAGGCGAAGATAGTGTTTCATCGCTTTTTCTTTATTTCTATTATGGAACCATTCATAAGCCATGAAGACCCGTTGATGATTCAACCAATTCGGAGTAATTCTAAGATGTTGGGCCAATGAATCATCAAACAGTTGATTGATTTGATCATGATTGTTTTCTCCAATTAATTCTAAATAAATCAGTTGAAGTTTGGTTTCATTTCGATAAATGGGAATTAATTCCTGTAAATAAGGCACTAAAGTCTCCAAGGCATCTTCCGCTTTCTCAAGATTTCCTAAATCTAAATAATGACTATATTTAAAAAGCTGGATGGATGTAATTAAAGGGTTTGTTAATTGACTGGATGTTTCTACTTGGAAATCGCCCACAGGCAACTCCCTTGGTTCAGCACCGTTTGAAAGTAAAGCATTGGACTCAAGTTGGAGCCAAAAAGCACGTTTAATTGTATCTTCTTTATAAATGGATAAAATATTATGGCCATCCGTTGGTATTCCACTCACTTTAACGGGGTAGGTATTAGTGACGGCGGCCAGGATTCCGGTTAAAGCAAAACTTACTAAAAAAGCATTGATGAAAAATGAATAGGCTTCATTCATCAAAAGGAAAGAGCCAATCGCTACACCTAAATTCAAGAGCACACCGCCTAAATTGTAGAGTAAAAAAGGATAATTTCCCTCCTCATAAGCGGGTGGATCCATCAAGCACTGCCCACCAGTACCTGGAATATTTAAAGTGGAAAACTTGAGTTTGCCATTTCTGCGAAACAACATAAATGGCCCGACCCGAAAAGACACAAAAGAATAGCCTGTTAAAAAGCCAAAGATTAAATGGCCCAATTCATGGACAAAAATTTGCAATAAATAACAAACATATAAGCTGATCAATAAAAGGGGAATAGCATAGAAACTGCCACTTCCGATGTCATCTGAGATAGAGGCTAACATCATGTAGCCTAGTGCAAAACCAAAAACGGTAGCCAACAGCACAAAACCGATATTTTTCATTTGATGATTCTTTCGGTTTTCCATAGAATCGCATCCTCAATATATTTTTTAAAGCGTACCATGTTCTTTTTATAATTACTATTCTTATGAATGAAGATATTTGAAAGGCTATAAATTACATTGAATTCAATTTGATTCTTAAACTAAAAAGACTATAATTAATAATAGATTGATGATTATATGAAAGAAGGTTTTTTAGTTGAAATATATTGTTGTTGGTTCATCTCACTTTGGTTATGAAGCGGTAGAAACAATTCTAGAAGCAGAACCAAATGCTGAGATTCATTTGTATGAACGTGGGGATAAAGCATCATTTATGAGTTGTGGTGCGCAGTCTTATTTAGAAGGTATTTGTACATCGCCAGATGAGATTCATTACGCGAATGAAGAATCTTATAAAGAACAAGGAATTAATGTTCATTTAAACAGTGACGTTATTGACCTTGATCCGGAAGCGAAAACAATTACAGTGAAAACTGAACAGGGCGAAGAGGAAGCCAGTTATGATAAATTGTTGCTGTCTCCTGGTGGATATGCACCAAAATTAAACATCCCTGGTAAAGATTTAGAGCATGTATACACATTCCGTGGCCGTGATGACGCCGAAGCAGTGAAAGCACGCATGGAAGACGCTAAAAAAGTAATTGTTGTTGGTGGAGGCTACATAGGAATTGAAGTAGCAGAAGCTTATGTTCGAAATGGGCAAGAAGTCACTGTTATTGATGCAGTAGACCGTTTCTTACCTACATATTTGGATGAAGAATTTTATCCAACGCTTGCTGCTGAAGCAAAAGATAAAGGTTTAGACTTTAAAGGAAATGAATTTGTCCAAGAAATCAAAGATGAAAACGGCGTTGTAACAGGCGTTGTAACGGATAAAGGCGAATATAAAGCAGATACTGTCGTTATGGCGGTTGGAGTTCGACCAGACACTGCTTGGTTAGACGGCAAACTTGAATTAGACGAACGAGGGTTTGTTGTTGTCAATGAATATCTTGAAACCTCTGCAGAAGATGTTTATGCAGGTGGAGATGCAACATATGTATTATTCAACGCAACAGGAAAAGAAGCGCCAATTGGTTTAGCTTCAAATGCAAGAAAACAAGGAGTTACAGCTGCTAAGAATGCTTTAGGTGTAAAAACAGAAGTCCCAGGAGTGAATGGTACTTCAGGTTTAGCTTTCTTTGATCTAAAATTTGCAACAACAGGAATCAAAGATGCAACAGCGGATTCTTATGATGGTGAAGTAGAAAGTTTCTATTGTGAAGAGAAAATCCGTCCTTCATTTATGGATGATGGCGATGTAACAGTAGAAATGAAAATCTTCTATGATGCAGAAACAGAAGTGATTCTTGGAGCACAATTCTTATCAACGGAAGATATTACACATGCTGCGAACTCAATTTCATTAGCGATTACAGCTAAAATGACATTGACTGATTTAGCACTTGCAGACTTCTTCTTCCAACCAGGATTTAGTCGTCCATGGAACTTCTTAAACGTTCTGGCATTAAGAGCACAAGGAAGTACGTACGGCGCAACAAAAATGTTATTCTAAAAATTAAAAATAAGAAAAGATGGCTTCGCTTCAATAATCGGGCCATCTTTTTTAGTTGCTTTAGTTTTCAAAGATAAAATGAATTATAGATTGTTCAAGATTTCCATTGCTTTTTCATAATCGGGGTTCGGTGTGCCGTCCAAATTTTTATCGGAAATTTCAAAGCCAAATCTTTCGTATAACCGAATCGCGACATGGCTCCAAGTTTGCGTGTGCAAAACAATGGATGAATGCTCGCCTAACTCCTGAAGTACCTGGAGGACTTTTGAGGTCAACGGTTTGGAAAGGCCTTTGCCTTGAAACGCTGGTTTAATGGCTACCCAATGGACAAGGGGATAGACGGTGCCGTCCGCGGTTTCTTTCCACCAAGCTGTGGCTGTTCCGACTTTTTCCCCTGCATCGGTTTCAATAAATAACATCCGCTTTTTTAATTCTTCAGGATGAGGCGCAAATGTTTTGTTGAAGTAAGCTAAAGCCTCTTTTGTATTCTCGAATTCGTCGACGGATGTCTCAATCTCCGTCCATGCGGCTGCATCCCCTTCTTGATAGAAGACTAAAGAAAAGCCTTCGGGTAAAGAATGTTCAGTGACTTTTAAATCACGGGGACGAGTCATCCAGACTTCTGCATAAGGGATGGATTTATCCAGCATCATCATCACTCTCATTTCATGTTTGGTTTCTTCCTACTAAGGATACCATGTATATGAAGATTGAAAAACCGTTCATTTGACCCGTGAAATGACAAAATAGATATTTTTGTCATGAATCTAAGGATTATGCTATACTTAAGAGGAAGATTAAGGAAAGAACAAGAGGTGATTCGATGTCTTGGAAAATTTTAACTGATACAGGATCTAACATTCGTGAAATTAACGATCTGCCACCCCATGTTACATTTGATATTATCCCGTTAATTTTACACGTTCAAAATGAAGATTATGTAGATACACCGGATTTAGATACAGAAATGCTTGTTGAAAAAGTTTCAGAAGCTTCTTCATCCAGTTCAGCTTGTCCAGCACCTGGAGTGTATGCTGAAAAGTTTGGTGGAGCAGACAACGTGATTTGCTTTACCATTTCTTCAGAACTTTCAGGAAGTTATAACAGTGCCGTACAAGGAAGAGAAATCGCATTAGAAGAAAACCCAGACGCCAATATCCATATCTTTGATTCCCATTCGGCTGGTGGAGAGATGGACCTGCTGCTTTTTAAAGCCGTGGAGTTAGTCAAGCAGGGCGTCAACTTCCACGAAGTGGTCGATGCATTAAATGAATATCACCAAACAACGTATGTCGGTTACATGTTGAAATCCATCGAAAACCTCGTGAAAAATGGACGAGTCAACAAAGTGGTCGGCTCGATTGTAGGTTTGCTGAACATCCATGTCATTGGGGTCCGTTCTGAAGAAGGAACCATTAAAATGTCCAATCGAGCGCGCGGAGAAAAACGAGCATTGAAAACCTTTGTGAGTGACTTAGTTGAAGCAGGCTTTAGTGGGCGAGTGCTTGAAATTTCTCATGTAAACAACAAACCGTTGGCTGAAAAATTATCAGACATGATTTTAGGTCAGTTCCCTGAAACGGATGTCCGCATCCGCCCAACCAGTGGACTATGCAGCTTCTATGCGGAACGCGGCGGGTTAATCGTTGGTTACGAGCGCGTGTAAGGAATCAGAAGGAATTTTTTAAATAAAAATAGATGCAATCCGAGAAAATTTGAGCGACAATATAAGGGATGGACCACTTATTGTCGCTTTTTGCGTGCAATAAACAAACTAGAAGAAAGAATGTGTAAAAATGTCTACAGAATCTTTAAGTTCCAATGAAAAAGTCGCCTATGCCGAAAAAGTACTCAAACAATATAAAAGCAATGCCTATCTAGCCGATTTGGATATTCAACCGCACTTACAAACAGACGGCAGCATCAGTAACCTGGAAGCCTTCATCGAAATTAAAAACAAAACCAAAAACCCGATGAGCTGTAATACGCCGGTTGAAAAATTCGCGGCGATTGCGCCTCGAGCGGTCGCTTCCATTTTAGAAGGCATTGACAACATGAACGCTTCTTTTGCGGAGAAGAAAAATCTTTTTGATATCTATATTGAAGGCACTAAAGAAGCAGAAGAAGTTTCCGAAGAAGCACTCATCGCCTTTGCGGATGCTTACGATGATAGTTACATGTAAATTGCTACCAACAAGAAAATGAGTCATTTGATGGAAGAGAGTGAAGTCCAAAGGAGGACCACAGATGGAAATGAAAGAAGGGCATTCACATGTGGGGTGTGTACGTTTGGTGCCGATTTTTAACCACTTGGATGAAGAATCGATGGCCAAAATTGCGTCGAAAGCCCGTCACAAAGATTTGAAACGTGGAGAATATTTGTACCAGGCAGCGGATGTCAATGATTCGATTTACATCGTCCATAAAGGGCAAGTACGGATTTTCCATTTATCAGAGGCCGGAAAAGAACAATTAATTCGTGTGCTGAACCCTGGCGACTTTACAGGGGAGTCGACGATTTTTTCAACGGACACCTACCACGAGCATTATGCGGAAGCGACACGAAAAACATCGATTTGCGCCATCAATCGAAATGATTTACTGGATTTATTAAAAGAATACCCAGAAATTTCGATGAAAATTTTAGCGTCCATGTCTGATCGTCTCCAGCAATCCGAGCGTCAAACCGCTTCTGTTGCGACAGAACCGGTCGTCAATCGAATTATCTATTATTTAGAAAGTTTGGCCGGCGACGACTTTGAAGAAGAAGTGACCGTGGCCTTGCCGATGACGCGAAAAGATTTGTCGTCTTATTTAGGCACAACGCCTGAAACATTGAGCCGTAAATTTAAAGAGTTGGAAAACAAAGCGTTGATTGAACAACGGCCTAAAAATGAAATCTATATCCCAGATATGGAAGATTTACTATTCTCGCTTGAATAAAAGAATTGAAATGAATGAAAGAAATCCTAAAGAGCCATCCAATGACTCTTTAGGATTTTTTGTGTTTTAGGCGATAGAATTTGAAATGAATCCTTACAATTGGAGTCTATCCTCACAAGTAAGTTTTAAAATGCCTCCCACTTGTTAGGGTAATCGATTAATCAAGCAAAGTGAGCTCCAAAGTAGTTCCCACTTGTTAGGGTAATCGATTAATCAAGTAAAATGAGCTGGAAAGTATGCTTCACTTTGTCAGATAACCGTTCAATTGGACAAAGTGAGTTCAAAAACGATGTTCACTTTATCAGATAAGCATTTAATCAGACAAAGTGGCAGGGAAAAAAGGCTTACTTTGTCAAATACCCACTTTATTGAGACAAGTGAACTCAAAAATAACTTCCACTTGTCCCGGTAACGACTCTATCGAGACAAGTCAGCAATCATTTCCACTCCACTTGTACCGATAACTTTAAAAACAAAAAAATATCCTTAAAAAGGTTCAAATTTCGATTGGTAATCGTTGCGTTCAAGCAACGATTCTGATATTCTTTAAAAAAGTTATCAATCGATAAGTTTTCTATCAATTGATAAAAAGGAGAGGCTTTTTGATGAAGAGAGTGAATATCGTGGGTGCAGGAACTGCAGGATTAGCCGCAGCTGTCCGCCTTCAAAGCGATGGTTATGATGTGCATTTATATGAAAAAAATGAAAAAGTCGGCGGTAAAATGTACCAAATTAACGAAGAGGGCTACCGATTTGATGTCGGACCGACGATTGTAATGACCCCTGAAATCTACAACGAAGTGTTTGAGTATGCCGGAGTGGATCCAAAAGATTATATCCCAATGAAAAAATTAGA
>Ga0079225_10001352_pt1 | contig 13705 bp, 12 predicted proteins | sample Poulit2012_FD_76344 | JGI IMG/M metagenome (GOLD analysis project Ga0079225, IMG submission 76344) | Agricultural soil microbial communities from Georgia to study Nitrogen management - Poultry litter 2012 | ecosystem: Environmental > Terrestrial > Soil > Agricultural land | place: USA: Georgia...
CCGCCCCGCTGATTGCCGAAGGCCGCTGGCACGGGCAGATACTTGAGCAGCCGCGCGGCACCCGCGGCTTTGGCTACGACCCGCTGTTTCTCGACCACAGCACGGGCGCGGCCGCTGGCGAGCTCACGCTCAGCGAAAAGGGCCTGGTCAGCCACCGCGGGCGGGCGCTGGCAGCGCTGATCCATCTCCTCAAAAACCCGGCCGGCCCGGCGCCATGATTTGCGCTGGGGCCTCGATCCCTGCCCGGCACGCCTGAGAGCCCGCCATGCTGTCACTTCCGCCGCTGTCGCTCTACATTCATCTGCCCTGGTGCATCGCGCGCTGCCCTTACTGCGACTTCAACGCCTGGGCGCTGACCGGCGAGCTGCCGGAAAAGCGCTATATCGACGCCCTGCTGGCCGACCTGGAGCTGGAGCTGCCGCGGGTGTGGCAGCGCCCTGTCGTCAGCATTTTCATCGGCGGCGGCACCCCCAGCCTGTTTTCAGCCCAAAGCATGGCCCGGCTGCTGTCCGGTGTTGCGGCCCGCGTGCAGCTCATGCCCGGTGCCGAAGTCACCATGGAAGCCAACCCGGGCGCCGTGGAGCACGACCGCTTCGAAGCCTACCGCGCCGCCGGAGTCAACCGCATCAGCCTGGGCGTGCAGAGCTTTGACGACGACCAGCTGAAACGACTGGGCCGCATTCACGGCGCCGATGAAGCCGAAAGCGCCATTGAAGCCCTGAAAGGGGCCGACTTTGAGCGCTTCAATATCGACCTGATGTGGGCCCTGCCCGAACAGAGCCTTGAACAGGCGGTGGCCGATGTTGACAAGGCCCTGTCTTTCAGCCCGCCGCATCTGTCCCATTACCAACTCACGCTTGAGCCCAACACCCTGTTTGCCAAGCATCCGCCGCCGCTGCCCGATGAAGACTCGGCCTGGGCCATGATGGACGCCTGTGCCAAGCGCATGCGGGCCGCCGGCCTTGAAGACTACGAGATTTCGGCCTGGGCCCGGCCAGGCGATGAATGCGTTCACAACCTCAACTACTGGCGCTTTGGCGACTATATCGGCATCGGTGCCGGCGCGCACGGCAAGATCACCCTGCCGGCCGAAGGCCAAATTTTGCGCACCCGGCGCAAGGCCCATCCGCGCCCCTACCTGCGCGGCCTTGAAGACGGCGGCTTTATTGCCGAACAAAAGCCGGTGCCCGAATCCGAGCTGGCCTTCGAATATTTTCTCAACCGTTTTCGTCTGCACGAACCCGTGCCGCTGGCTGAATTTGAGCAGCGCACCGGGCTGGATCGCAGCCGCATTGAACAGCCGCTGGAGCGCGCTGTCGAACTTGAGCTGATTGATATCGATCACCAGGCCGGGCTGATTCGGCAAACCCGCCGCGGACGCCGCTTCAGCAACAATCTGCAGGCGCTGTTTTTATAAACCGCACGCAGCCGACCGCCAAACGAATTTTGAACAGGCCGCTTTGGCATAATGGACTGTTCAATCACCACCGGGCACTTCATGCGCAGCATTGTCGCCATCTCCACCCTGCTTGTGGGTGTTTTCCTGCTGCTGGCCGGCAACGGCCTGGTCGGCACGCTGCTGGGTGTGCGCGGCGACATCGAAGGCTTTTCATCCACCATCATCGGCAGCATTTCCGCCGCTTATTACGGCGGTTTTGTCGTCGGCACCTTTCTGGTGCCGCATCTCATCCGCGCGGCCGGCCACGTGCGCACCTTTACCGCGCTGGCGTCGCTGTGCTCCATCACCGTCCTTCTGCACGGGCTGTGGCCCATCGCCGTTTTGTGGATTCTGGCGCGCAGCCTGGCCGGCGTATGCATGGTGGGCATCTACATCGTTATTGAAAGCTGGCTCAACAAGCAGACCAGCAACGAGCAGCGCGGCCATATTTTTTCGACCTATATGACCACCACGCTGGTGGGCCTGGGCGCCGGCCAGATGCTTCTGCTGGCCGGCGATATTTCCAGCCTCAAGCTGTTTGCTCTGGCGTCGGTGCTCATGTCTGCCGGGCTGATTCCGGTCGCCCTGACCCGCGTGCGCGAGCCCGAAGTGGTTGAAGCGCACCGACTGAGCCTTAAAACGCTCTATGACACCTCGCCGCTGGGCGTGGTTGGCGCTTTTTTTGCCGGCATTGGCACCGGCGCTTTCTGGGGCCTGGCACCGGTTATGGCCGCCGGCATCGGGCTGGACCCAAAAGGCATCTCTGCATTCATGAGCGCCACCATTCTTGGCGGCATCATCATGCTGTGGCCCATCGGCCGCCTGTCCGACCGTTTTGACCGCCGCACCATGCTGGCCTGGGTCAGCCTGGCTGCCGCCACCAGCGCCTTTTTTGCCCTGTGGCTGATCGAGGTTCACCCGCACCTGATCCTGATTGGCGGCCTGCTGTATGGCGCCAGCGGCTTCAGCATGTTTTCGCTGTCGGCTTCGCACACCAATGACCACGTCGACCCCGAATACATGCTCGAAACCGCCTCCAGCATGCAGATGTTGTACGGCAGCGGCGCCATTCTCGGCCCGCTGACCGCCGGTATTCTCATGCAATTCATCGGGCCCGCCTCCCTGCTCAGCTTTATGGGCGTGGCCGCCCTGCTGCCCGCGCTGTTTGCGCGCTGGCGCATGTGGCAGCGTGGCCCGGTGCCCATGGAAGAACAGGGCGACTGGGTGCCGCAGTTCATGACTTCGCCGGCTGCTTTGGAAATGCACCCCGACCAGGAAGACAACGACCCGGATGTCGAAAATTCTTACGGAGACGAGCAAAGCGAGGCGGAAGCCGCCCTGGCCGACCATCCGCACCGCTGACCCGGCCCTTCAGCCTGTGCGTTGCGCCCGCCCGACCGGAACTGGCAGCGTCAGCACAACCCGGAAGCAGTCCCCCTGCGCACCGGCGCGCAGCCGCGCGCTGTCTCCATACGCCAGCTCAAGGCGCTGGCGAATATTGTCCAGCGCCATGCGATTGCCTTCCCGCGATCGGCTGTTTTCTTCGGCCAGCGGATTGGTGATTTCAAGCTGCAGCCGGGTGCGCTTTTTCATGCGCAGCCTGATGGTCAGCTGGCCCCCCTGCGCCCGCCGCGCAATGCCGTGCACCACGGCGTTTTCAACCAGCGGCTGAAGGATCAGCACCGGCAGCAGATGATCTTTTGGCAAATGGTTCGCCAAGTCCCAGTCAACCTGCAGTCGTCGGCCCAGCCGCAATTTTTCAATACGCAAATAGCCGCGCACCAGCTCCAGCTCTTCGGCCAGTGAATGCGTGGCCTCCGGGCGCAAGCCAATACGCAAAAGATCCGACAAATCCAGCGTGGCCTCCTCGGCCGCAGCCGGGTTGCTGTGCACCAGGCTGGCGATGGTATTGAGCGTGTTGAACAAAAAGTGCGGGCGAATGCGCGCCTGCAGGGCATCCAGTCGGGCGCGGGTCTCGGCCGCCACCTGGGCCCGCCAGCGCTGCTGCAGGGCCAGATAACGCAGCAGCAAAAGGGACGCCAGCAGGCTGATCAACGTGTTGCGCACCACAAACCAGCCCGCGCCCGAAGGCGGCTGGCCGGGCAGCCAGGCAATGACAAACAGGCTTAAAACCAGCGTAACTGCCGGAATGAGCAAAAACACCAGCCAGCCGGTGCCCACCCTCCCCAATTGGCGCTCGTATTTACGCAAGGTGCACAGCAAACCCGCCGAAACCAGCACCACCCACTGCACAAACAGAACCGACAGACCGAACTCCAGCCAGAACCCCGCCCACCCGGCGCTGGCCGCCAGCGCAAACACCAGCGCCACCACCAGCCCGACCAGAACCAGCAAAAACAGACTGGACGGGCTGCACAAATCGGGCAGCCTTGTTCTGACAGGCTGATCCCGATCAGCCCCGGCGGGCAATTTCTCAGTCAACACAGCGCTCGCATGTTTGTGGATATCCGAGCTTAGCAGAAAGAAAAAGCCCCGCAGAAGCGGGGCAGAAAAGTAGCATGGTCAAACCGAGACTGCCTGAAATCACCAGCAGTCTTCGGGTTTGTCTGTATATTGATTGCCCCGCTTGCCGGTCTGGTCGAGGGTGAAATAACCACACTCCTGGTATTTGTCTTCCCGGGTCTTTTGCAGATCCGGCTCGCCTTTTTTGTTTTTATTTTGCGGCGTTGCCTTCAGCTCAAAACGGGTACTTTCAACATCGCCTGTAACAAGATAAATTCCAGTTTCAGAAAGGATTTTGTCCTCGTCTGAAGAGCTTTTTAACTTACCAACAATCTTGCACGGCTTTACGATATCTCCCTCATCACCTGTAATTGGAACATAGCTGCTGTTTCTTGAATAACAGCGTTCCAGCGCCTGCGCGGTGTTCATAAGTATGGCCACAGCCTCGGCGCGCTTGGTTTTTACGGCATGCTTTTGGTAACCTGGCAGCGCCACAGCCATCAATATGCCCAGTATGAGCACAACCACCATTAACTCGATAAGACTAAAACCCTTTGTTAAACGTACTTCAGTCATTTTTTACGCCTCAGAATAAGTACTGTCGTCTCGTTATTACCCGAAAACCCAATCATATCGACGACATAACTCACTCTGTCGCCCACTTTCAGCTGTTCGAGTAACAGATTTTGATTAACCAGATCCGGATAGGCGACAGCTACTGTATCGGCAAGGATTTCATCTTGTCTGGATGACAGCATGTACTTGTTACCGTCCAAAACAACAACCCAGTTCCCCACGTCAATAGATTCAACAAAACCGGTTCGCAGATCGCTTACACCATCAACCAGAGGTGGCTCAGCCTCGTCCTGATCGGCTGCCTCATAACCCTGTTGAGCAAACACGAGGGTGGCAAGCACCACTGAAACCAGAAGCGTCAAAAGCACCGCCATATTTCTCTTCATCTTCACAAACATAAACCGTCCTCAACCTGCCATTTATTATCAGAACTCTCGCCAAACGTTGCGTCCATCGCAGATCTCGCCCAACACCTCGTAGTTATTTGAACCACTGCCCTTTTTGATCAGTGCAATTTTTGAGCACCAACCGACCTTTTTCAGGTCACCACTATCCAGCTCGGGCGGCTCACTTGGATTTGATGGAGCACTTCCATCACTATCCCCCCCCCGAGTTGGATCATCGTCCGGGATCTTGGGATCCGGCGGAATAATGACAATTTCAGTACTGATGGATTCACCCTCGCCCAGCTCAACCCCATCACCAACACCGGAAAGCGCGTCAAGCACATACACACGGTCTCTTGAACCGGGTATGCAGGCATCATCCGATGGGGTTGTAGTTCCTACAGCCAACACACCAAAACGTAAGTCCGGCGAATAAATGACCCTCTCGCCACGCTCGTTTGTGTCATCTTCAAGATTGACATACCAGCCGTGGTCTGAAGACCCGCTTTCACGCTCAATTATGCCCAGTGATCTGTTTATCTTGTTTTTCGCAAGTTGACCAAAATCAACCGAATTGTTTACATCGAGGATCCCGTAAAGCGCTTGAACTGAAGCATCCAGCTCATCACCGCTTTCAAACAACTGGCCTGTACCAAAAAACACCATCACACCACCGGCCGGGTTGTCCCCAAGAACCGGACTGATTGTTATGGGCTGATTGCCTTGGGTTTGGAACAAGCCCTCAGACATGGAACTGCTGACTTCAGGGTTGCCATTGTTAAAATCAACCCGCCACAAGGTCCCGTTCAAATCACCGGCATAAACCCGTCGAACGAAAGTCCGGGAATTGGGGTCTTCCCATATACTGACGCCTGAAAGTCCATTCCCGGCAACATTGCCGCCCAGCTCAACTTCATGTATGAGTTCACCGTCTTCGAGGCTCACTACCAACAAGCTCGCACGATCGTCCTCTTCATCGTTTACGGAATCCCCGCCCGAGTAGTAGCCATTGCCAAAAATTGCTACCCACTCCCCACTTTCAAGGCGTGTTATGGCAGGCTTTCCGTAGGTGTAGCCCAGCTTGCCGTAAAACTCACTGTCTTCATCAGCTCCGTCGATTTCCCACAGCACGTCGCTGGCAGTAAAGTTTTTCGGGTCGGTGACATCCAGCGCAAACACGCCCTTGCCGCCGGCGCCCAGGGTGCCCACCAGAATGGTTTTCCAGCTGCCGCTGATATAGGCGTCACCAACGTCAACCTGACCATCAACATAAAACTCATGCTCATAATCTGGGTCAGCCAGCTTGTAAAGACGGCTGTGCAGCATGGACGGGATATAAGCAAAGTGTTCTTCTAGCGTGCGTCCATCAAAAGCGTGCAGCATGCCATCATTTGCGCCCACAAAAACGGTGTCATGCCGCTTGTACTCACCACCGCTGCAGCCCGGATCATCAGAGCAATCTCTGGGATCGTTTTTTGTGGTTTCTATATATTCAAGGTACTTGCCATTGTCATTATCAATCGCACCCCAGCCTTCATTTCCCGAACCAGAAAAGACCAAACCCGAGCCGATAATGTCGCCAATTTTGGACTCGCGCTCTCTGAACAACGAGCCTTCAAGAGAACCGCTTCCACGCAAGTAGTCAACCAATTCAGAAAAACCCCAGCTGTCTGGCGCATCCTCCATAATTGAAGCCTGCAGCCCAGACAAGGCGTCGGCGTTAAACTCTATGCCTCCACCACCATCATAGGTATAAATATTGCGCGCCCCATGATCCGCCAAGGCATCACTTGCGGTAATAGTCACTTCGCCATCAAAAGTCTCGCCTATAAGCTCACCAACCCATCCCGCACTGTCATATGTGGCTGCATAGCTCAGGGAGTCGCCATCCATACGCACGCTGTCCGTAGCGCTACTACTCGTTGCACTTGTTCGAGCAATAATGTCTTGGAGCACCTCTGATAATTCTTGGGCAAAGCTATTGGGATCATTGGCCGCAAAAAAACCGCCGCGCCCGTTGATAGCAGCATGCAGCATGTCATCAATTTTTGCCTCATTGTATTGATTTGCCTGGCTTGTAGGCGGACCCGTATACGGCCAGTTGATGCTATCCCCCGTCTCAACAGCCGCCCAAGCATCCTCTTCATTAATGGAGCCTTGCACGCCCAGCCCAATGGTGTATGTGGACATGTGCTGCCAAAATGCAGGGTTCACATCATTGGTCGGAACCCTGTTTTCAACGTCTGGCAACAAATCTTTCTTCCAATATTTCATGGCAACATCTGCCAAAGTATCAGAATAACCGTCCTTGAACGGGCTTGATGGGGTGTACTGATAACTTTGACCATCAGGGCCATAAATGATAGGGCCACTTTCGTTATCAGAATTTTCCGGGCCATTAGACAAGCTGCCATTTCTGTAGCCATCACTCATCAGAATGGTAAAGCTTTGACGGCACTCTGCTATTTCACCGCCGCCGCTTCCCGGGCGATCCCCCCAGGGACCTGATGTGCTGTCATTTGTGTAGTATTTGCCTGCAGCATCCAAGGCACGTCTTAAGGGCGTACCACCTGTAGGATTAACTGCATAAAGCCAATTGTAAAAATTGTCCTTATGATTGAAATTCATCTGACGAACACCCTGCTGAATTGTATTAACAGAGTTTCCATCAACATTGGTTAAGGTGGACTTGTTGATTCGCCCCCAACCTAGTCTGAAATGATCGGGTAGCTCTGCAAAAGCTCGGCCAATTGCTGCCCGGGAGGCAAACATGCGCGTCCGGTAATAAGAGAACCAGTTCGCAAAGTTTTGCCTTTCATCTGCACCCCCTGGCCCTGAAGTAGCAGAAACCACCACCTTATCGTAGCATTCGTTTGATGTGCTCTCAGGGTCACTACAGGACCAGCCATTATAATTGCGGACGTAATAATACGCCGGCTGCTTAGTACCAACACTTGGCGCTTTACTTGTTCTACTTGGTTTAAAGTCTTTGCTCAAATCGAGCGTATTGCTATTTTGCCCAAGATAGTGCTCATATCCGTCCAGAAAAGCGGCTGTGAAGCTTGGCTCATCCATCTCTTCACCGTCTGGCCCAACAGGCAATGCATACTCAACCTCTGGGTCATAATAGACACGGTTAAATTCACTGTTTTTATATACGTTACTATTATAATAGCTTGATGTATTATCAGGCATATAGCCCCAAGCCATTGAACCAGAGTCATCAATGATGAACATCACGTTAGGTGGAATACCAATGGATGCGACGACAGGAATCTGGGCGGGCCTTCGCAAGCTGTCTGCCAATGCATTGGATGCGCCAACAACAGTCAATAGAGTAGCCAGCGCTAAACTCAAAACAGGCTTGGGTAATATCTTCATAACCTTGCTCCTTTTGGGCAACGCTTTATTGCTCAATCAGGGCCAATAGAAAATGGACTGAACTGAGGCCGGCGCATCGTCACCGAGCTCACTGTTTGGTCTTGCAATCGTCAGAAAAAAGTTATCGCCAAAAGTGCCATCCGAGCGATCAATTGGTCGACAAGGCGAACCAAACACCTTGTCACTGGCAGCATCGTATTCACTGCGCAATGCGGCCACACAGAAGGGTTGACCATCTTCCTCAAAGCAAAACTGATCGCTACCAAAATAATCTTGACCCTTCTTCAAGCCTGACAAAGTACAGTTGTTTCGCGCCACACCATCACTGCTTAACCCCTGGGCGACCGTCTGCCATGAAATAGGCAACACTTTCAGACCTCCAGCTCCGCCATCAACATGCTTTTTAAGGCGCTGCTCGATCATACGCAGCCCCAACTCGGCGCTTTGGAATGACACATTACTGTGGGAGACATTGCCCGCCATTCGCTCCTGCAACACCGCCGTGTTGCTGGAGCTTAACCCAATGATGGTCAGCAGCAACAAAAAAATCAGGCCCACAATCAATGCAACGCCGCTTTGATAATTTTTCATCGTAATAACTTTTTTTACTGTCGCTCTTTGCATGGCACTCAATCCCGCTCAATCACAACCTGACGGTTGCGCAGCCCAACAGTCAAATGGAAAGGCTGCCTCAACCTGGTTCGTTTCTCATTCGCTGGCCTATAGGTCATTCCCGCGAGAGAAAACCCCATATCATCATAATCAACATGATCACCCATGCCGTCGACCGATCGCATCAAGAAGCTCATTCTTGTCGCAATCACATACTTCCAGCTGGGCACCTGCTCTGCTGTCAACCACTCATCAACCCTCTCACCACTCCCGTCAACCGGATGGCTATATCCATACAGAACTTGCATGTTTTCAAGGCCCTCAACGAGTTCTTCGATTTTCACATCGTTAAGCCCATGACTGAAGTCCGCTCGATAGAGTCCCGGCTCTTTGGTGTCATCGTTATACCCAACAAAATAAGCATAGACCTTGACTGCATAAAACTGAGCTGTTTCATCATATGCGGTTGCCCATTCCCCACAAGTCCCGCCGTCAGAGCTGAGAACATTTGTACTGCCTGTATTGAAAAACACATCACTTTTGCTGCAGTTGGTAATCAGCATCAAATGGTTTTCCAATTTAAAAGAAGAATCAGGCGCATCATGCAGGGATAGATTGACATCAACCGGCTCATGCCGATGGCTCAAAACCACAGGCCTCTCGCTAGAATCCAGCACAGGGATCATTCTTCGAACCACCACAACGTCGGAGCCAGCCACGACCTTTCCATCAAGAGCATCCGGAAGCTCAAGACTTTGATCAGCCTTCATCCTATCCAGACTGGTTACCCACATTGCCCAGTCAGACTTGCTGGTGTTTTCTGGGTTAAGATCTGCTTCTGCATCAAAACTGTCACCAGGCCCCGTACCTGTATACTCCCATCCCACTACCGGTCGATCCCACCGGTCAATTACGTCAGTGCTGGCATCTGAGCCAAATGAATAGACGGCGTTGAACACCGGCTCAGCACTGCCACAGCTAGTGGGATCGGTGTGATCTAGATGGTTTCTTGGTAGTGGTTCGCCTGCGCAGAATCCAAACGCATCAAGTCCTCGGAGCTCTTTCTTGATCAGCTCAAGGCTGAAACGTGCATTTTCCTGCATGTCAGCCATTGCAGTTGTGCTGATCTGAGTTGTGCGGCTACCAACGAAAAGTTGCAAGACCGCACCTACAACCACGATCCCAAGAAGCATGGCCACCATCAACTCGACAAGACTGAAGCCGTGCTGTCGTCTGGCAAATTTACAACTTGAATTCAGCATCACATTCACACCTATCAGATTCTGGTCACTATCTGAATTTTCTCTACGCCTCCGCCGTCCTCATAACGCCCTTCGTGCCAGCTTACCTCGACCTGAATCTCGCCTGTAGAACAATCGGTAAACACAGCTTCTATATCTCCTTGAGGCAGCTGCTCGTTTACAACTTCTTTAGCTGTATCCATATCTGGAACTTCGCAGTCATCCAGCGCCGATATTCGGTTTGCACGCGCAAAATCAGCTACTTCATAGGCGGCATTAGTAGCCTGAGTGCGGAAATAGGCGCCTTGACTCGACTGTAAAGATATTCCCTGAAGAGCGGCCAGACCGAGTAAACCGATGGACAGAACCAGTACCGCCACAAGCACCTCCACCAAAGTAAGGCCCATTTGGCCTTTTATCAGAGCCCGATTCATCTGCCTCATCATGAACCACACTCCACCCTGAGGGTACTTACACGTCCAGTTTTACTAATTCGTACTTCTCGTGCGCTTTCCAGGGTGCAACCTTCCGAATTGAGTATGAATCTTGTATCACCACTGTCCAGATCAGTCTGGCCACTTGGGTTGTACAGGATCCCTGTCAAACCCGGTGCGTGAATCTCCAGGTCCTTTGGCAGCGCACCCCAAATGCGGATTACTTCGCCCTCGCAAACATCGTGCTGATCATCATTGGTTACAAAAACAGCCCAGCCTTTTTCATATTCACCAGCTGAACAAATCGGGGGGTCTTGGCTGGTATCGCAACCGCAAACCGAAACTTCAGTCTTTCGTGTAATGGCTTCTGTTCGAGCTAACTGAAGTGCTGACGCCAAACTGTTGGCTGAGGTGGTCAACCGGTTATTTTTAAGTGTCGTTCGGAAATTTGGCACTGCGACAGCCAACAGGATTGCGGTCACTGTGACCACTATCATCAGCTCGATCACTGTATAACCACGGCTGGTTTTTGGATGGTTTGGCAATTTCACGTTAAGCCCGCTCTGTTCGGATTAACCTGATTGCACCCTACGAGGAACGTTGAACGTTAACAAGCGCTTTTTGACAGGCGGGCCGTTATTGTCGACAGGCGGCAAAATACGCGCGCAAAGCAAAAGCCACCGACTGCTTGCAGGCGGTGGCTTTGCAGGGCTCTTTACTCCCGGCCGCCCAGGATGGCGGGCCGGGGCAGCGGCTTACTTTTTGGCGTAGCGCTGCTTGAAGCGGTCGACGCGACCGCCGGAGTCCATGATCTTGTGCTTGCCGGTGTAGAACGGGTGAGACTTGCTCGACACCTCAACCTTGACCAGCGGGTATTCGTTGCCGTCTTCCCACTTGATGGTTTCCTTGCTCTGGATGGTCGAGCGGGTCTTGAAGATCAGGTCGCTGGACACGTCCTGAAAAATGACTTCGCGGTATTCGGGATGGATATCGGCTTTCATGCTCGCGATTCCTGCACTGATATTACTGAAAGTAGCCGGGCATTTTGGCTGATTCCGAATTCAAATGCAAGCAAAACACCGCTTCAGGCGCCGGCCGGGGTCAATTCCAGCTGTCCCGGCCCCAATCATCGTACCGCGGGCCATTGACAGACGAACGCCCGGGCAACATATTGGTCTAACCATTTCGGAACATGCTTTCGACGTCATTTTGACGAGGAGGTTCCAATGCGTGCTCTGACAGGTCTTTTCATCCTCGTTTTTGCTGCGTGTCTGCTGGCCGGCTGTGCCGGAGTATCCGAGCAGCGCTCGCCCACCGTGAAAGACAGCCGCTACATTTCCGCGGTCGAGCACAAGGCGCGCATGCAGGGCGTGGAGGTCATGTGGGTTAACCCGCCCCGCAAGACGCGCCGGAAAAGCGAGGATTCCGACGTCACAAACCCGGGCTTTTAGCCAACAGCTAAAGCTCCAGCGGGTCCATATCAACGTGCCAGCGCGCATGCCGCGCCGACGGCAGCCGATGCAGCACCGGCAGGGACTGCCACAGGTAGTGTGCCAGCTGCGCGCGCGATCGCGCCTGCAGCCACAGCTGAAATCGCCAGTAGCCGCCGCGGCGCTCCAGAATGGCCGGCAGTGGCCCGATGATGTCCACATCCCGGTTTGCCAGCGCTGTGCCGGTTTCCTGCAAAAATCGTTTGGCAGCGCCGGCATCATGGGCCTGAGCACGCACCAGAGCCAGTGCGCGGGCCGGCGGCAGCAGGGCCTCGCGGCGTTCGGCCAAAAGTGGCTTGACCCAGCTCAGATAGTCCTTTTCGAGCAGCGACTGAACCAGCGCATGCTCGGGATGGCGGGTGAGCAGCAGAAACTCTCCGCCACCGGCGCCGCGACCGGCGCGCCCCGACACCTGGGCCACGGTCTGACCCAGCCGTTCGGGTGCGCGAAAGTCGGCGCTGAACAGGGCCTGGTCCACATCCAGCACGGCCGCCAGAGTGACATTGGGCAGGTGGTGGCCCTTGGCCAGCATCTGGGTGCCGACCAGAATGCACGGCTGGCCGGTACGAACTTCTTCCAGCAGGCTTTCAAAATCATGCTTGCCGCTCATGGCATCGCGGTCAACGCGACGTACGGGCACGTCGGGAAACGCCTCGGCCAGCTGTTCTTCGAGCCGCTCGGTACCGGCGCCCAGAGCAAACAGCGACGGTGACTGGCAGTCGGGACAGCGCGGCGGCTCGCGCCGCTGGCTGCCGCAGTGATGGCATTTGAGCCAGCGATCGTGGCGGTGCCAGGTCAAATGGGCGCTGCAGCGACGACAGTCGGCCTGCCAGCCGCATTCGCTGCACATCAGCACCGGCGCATAGCCGCGCCGGTTGCGGTAAACCAGCGCCTGCCCGCCCTGCTGCAGATGTTTTTGCAGCGCCGACAGCAGCTGAGGGTGGAGGGCGGACTTGCTGCCGCGCTGGTCGATGACGTGCAGCCTGGGCGGCCGCGCGGCACCGGCACGACGCGGCAGCTCAAGCAGCGTGTAGCGCTGGCGGCTGGCGTTGTGCAGGCTTTCCAGCGATGGCGTGGCCGAGCCGAGAATCACCGGAATGTTTTCCTGCCGGGCGCGCAGCACGGCCACGTCGCGGCCATGGTAGCGGGCCCCTTCGGCCTGCTTGAACGAGCTGTCGTGTTCTTCATCCACCACAATCAGCCCGGGGCGCGACAGCGGCAGGAAAACCGCCGAACGGGTGCCGACAATAACGCGCGCCGTGCCCGAGCGGGCCGCCTGCCAGGTGGCCAGACGCTCGCCTTCGCTCAGGTCGGAATGGTACAGCCAGGCCGGACAGCCCAAGCGTGCCTCTATGCGTCGCACCAGCTGGGGCGCCAGGCCGATTTCGGGCGCCAGCACCAAAACCTGGCGGCCGGTCTGCAAAATTTGGCGCGCAATGCGCAAATAGACTTCGGTTTTTCCGGAGCTGGTCACGCCGGCCAGCAAAAACGCGTGAAACCCGCGCCGCCTGCGCAAAACGGCAGCCGCGGCGGCCCGCTGCTCGTCGTTAAGCGGCGGCCCTTCCCTGGGCGCAGCCGGCGGCGGATGGTGCTGGGCTTGAACCAGCCCCGCTTTTTTCATGTTGGCCAACACCTGTGAGCTGGCGCCGCTGAGCTCGCGCAGCCTGGCGACTGCCAGCGGGCC
>Ga0079225_10001353_pt1 | contig 13703 bp, 10 predicted proteins | sample Poulit2012_FD_76344 | JGI IMG/M metagenome (GOLD analysis project Ga0079225, IMG submission 76344) | Agricultural soil microbial communities from Georgia to study Nitrogen management - Poultry litter 2012 | ecosystem: Environmental > Terrestrial > Soil > Agricultural land | place: USA: Georgia...
AACTTTAAATGATATGTTTATAAGTTTACCGATAAAAATACTCACTGGACATAGATTGCTATAAGTGTTTGTCAAATGAAAAAACTGTTATCATTTAATCAATTGATTTAAATTATCATGTAAAGGCGTGATTGTATGACATTTACACATTTACATGTTCATTCAGGCTATACATTCATGGAAAGTACGATTACGATTCCACAATTAATTGAACGGGCAAAACAGCTCAATTTTAAAGCACTTGCCTTAACAGACCACCATGTTTTACATGGAGCTGTTGAATTTTATCAAGCAGCTTTACAAGCACAAATAAAACCGATCATCGGGATGACAGTTACTGTTATTGACCCGAGTGAACAAGAAGAAACACTTATTTTACTTGCGAAAAACAATGCCGGTTATCGTGAGTTAATACAATTAAGTACGCTCATTCAAGTAGAAAAATTACGAGCTGTTCCATGGGAGCTTTTACAGAGAAACTTAAAAAATGTTATCGTAATTGTGCAGTTGAACGATGGACACGTTTATACGCTGTTATTAGAACAAGAAATTGTTGCTGCGAGTCATTATTTACAAGCACATGTGGAGCATTTTACGGATGTTTACTTAGGGATCGATGCCACATTTTTAACGAAACAACCGATCGTTTACAAAAATTTACATCATTTAATCGATAATATTACTATTCCGCTTGTGGCGATTCATGATGTCGTTTATTTAAAAGAAACAGATTATTTAGCTTATGAATGTTTACAAGCGATGAAAGTTGGACGGCGTTGGGCGATTCCTGAAAAAATTGCTAGTGATGGACGTTATTTACAATCAAGCGAACAAATAGTTGCTGCCCATACGCAGTTTTTTCCTGAAGCGGTTAAACGGACAGCGGAAATTGTCAAAAAATGTCATGTAAGCCTTAATTTTCATCAACAATTATTACCGTCTTACCCAGTGCCAGACAATATTTCGGCTAGTCAATATTTAAAAAACATTTGTCAGGAAAACATGGAAAGTAAATACTCATTAATCACTGAAGAAATGACTGAACGGTTAACATACGAATTATCGGTCATTGAGCAAATGGCGTTTAGTGATTATTTTTTAATCGTTTGGGATTTCGTTAAATTCGCTAAAGAAAAAGGTATATCAGTTGGCCCGGGACGTGGGTCTGCCGCAGGGTCATTTGTTGCTTATTTATTAGGGATTACTAATGTCGATCCATTAGCTTATGATTTATTGTTTGAACGGTTTTTAAACCCAGAACGTGAGTCGATGCCTGATATTGATATTGATTTTGCGGATCATCGCCGGGATGAAGTGATTCAATATGTTAGGGAGAAGTACGGTCAAGAACATGTGGCACAAATTATTACCTTTGGCACATTTGGGACACGTTCAGTGTTGCGAGAGCTGTTTAAAACGCTCGGAACATCACAACAAGATGTTTATTTTATTTTAAATCAAATACCTGCACAAACGACAATGTCTCTTAAACAATCGGTTTTGGCCTCTGATCAGTTAAAACAGTATATTCAACAATCACATGAGCTGCGCTTACTTTTTAAAATAGCTCATACATTAGAAGGATTACCGCGTCATGCTTCAACACATGCAGCTGGAGTTATTATTAGTGATGAACGATTGCCCCGTGTGATCCCGCTAACGATTGGAGCCAATGAAACATATATGACCCAGTATGCGATGGACGAACTAGAAGCTCTTGGATTGTTAAAAATTGATTTTTTAGGATTAAGAAATTTATCATTAATTGAACGTATGGTGACATCCATTCAAAGAAGAGGCAAAAATAAAGCACATTTCTCGCTAGAAAACATCCCCGAAGATGATGCGAAAACATTTGCCCTTTTACAAAATGGACAAACTGATGGGGTATTCCAATTAGAATCAGCCGGGATGAAAGATGTTTTACGCAAGTTAAAGCCGACATCACTCGAAGATATCGTCGCGGTTAATGCACTTTACCGACCAGGCCCAATGGAATATATTTCGACATTTATTCAAAGAAAACATGGTCAAGAACAAACAACTTATTTGCATGAGCAAATGGCACCGATCTTAGCTTCAACGTATGGTGTTTTAGTTTATCAAGAACAAATGATGCAAATTGTTCATCATTTTGCTGGGTTCTCACTCGGTGAAGCAGATATTTTTCGACGAACATTAAGTTCAAAAAATAAATCCAACATCGCTCATCAAAAGGATTTGTTTATTGCAGGTTGTGAACAAGAAGGTTTTTCGGTGACTGAAGCAGAAGAAATTTTTCATTGGCTTTTAAAATTTTCCAATTATAGCTTTAACCGAAGTCATGCGGTTGCTTATAGTAAAATATCTTATCAATTAGCATATTTAAAAGCTCATTACCCTGAACATTTTTTTGCTGAATTGTTAACATCAGCGGTAAATAGCGAAAAACGACTGAATCAATATGTGATGGATATGCGGCAATTAGCGATTACTCTTTTGCCACCAGCGATCAATCGAAGTTACGGTCGATTTAGTGTTGAAGATGGAAAAATCCGAATGGGTTTATTATCAATCAAAGGTATTGGATATCAAGTGATGCGAGAAATTATCGATAAGCGCCGAGAGGGACCGTTTAAAAGTTTATTTGATTTTTGTTTACGCATATCTTTAAAGATTGTCAATCGACAAACAATCGAACATTTAATTTTAGTCGGTGCCTTTAATGAATTTTCGAAAAACAGAGCGAGTTTACTCGCAACATTGGATCAAGCGATCGACCAAGCAGAGTTATTTAAAGAGTTTCAAGAACAGCCGAGCTTATTTGCCGATCAGTTTGATTTTACCGAGAGCTATGTTTCACGGAAAGATTTTACGTTAATGGAAAAATTATCCTTTGAACGTGAATACCTTGGGATGTATGTCTCAAGTCACCCGTTAGCTAATCAACGCGATTCGTTAGCCGATAGTGGTTACGATACACTACTAGAAGCGTCTGAGCGGGTGGGACAACGCTCGCTAAAAAGTGTTGTGATGATCCAGGAAGTTCGTGTGATTCGCACACGCAGGGGTGATCAAATGGCCTTTTTACAACTAAGTGATGAATTTTCTGAAATGGATGCCGTTGTTTTCCCTGATCTCTTTCAAAAGGTACAACATTGGCTCAAAGAAGAGATGTTTGTTAAAGTTAAGGGAAAAATAGAAACACGTCATCATAAACTACAATTTGTCATTCAAGGGATGGAACCTTTTAATGTAAGCTCATCAACTCAAGCAAATGAACAGCTGTTTATTAAAATTACATCTCTTTCTCATGCAGAGGCTTTAGCAATCATTCAACGAGTGGCGAATAAATATCCAGGAACAACACCTGTTTTTGTTTATGTGGCGAGTGAAAAGCAAACTTATAAGTTACAAGATTCTTATCAACTTGATACTCAAGAAGCGTGCGTCCAATTATTGCAACATGAATTTGGTGAAGCAAATGTCGTTTTGAAAAAATGATTGGGTTAACTTTACACGAAGTGATCATTTGTTATAATTAAATAGTTATCAACGTTGAAATTAACTTATAGTCGCTTGCTACAATGATACATAAAGGAGTGTGTAACAGTCATGTCAAAGTTACGTAACGATGCTTTACATATCCATCGAAAACATCAAGGGAAATTAACGATACAATCGAAAATACCTGTGAAAAATGAAAATGATTTAAGCTTAGCTTATTCACCAGGTGTTGCTGAACCGTGTAAGGAAATATATGAACGACCAGAAAAAGTTTATGATTATACGATGAAAGGAAATATGGTTGCTGTCGTTACCGATGGATCAGCGGTATTAGGATTAGGAAATATCGGTCCTAAAGCCGCTTTGCCAGTGATGGAAGGAAAATCTGTTTTATTCAAAAGTTTTGCGGGCGTCGATTCATTTCCGATTTGTTTGAATACGAATGATGTCGATGAGATTATTCAAACGGTTAAGTTGTTGGAGCCGACATTTGGTGGGATTAATTTAGAAGATATTGCGGCACCAAATTGTTTCAAAATTGAAGAACGGCTTAAACGAGAAATGAATATTCCTATTTTCCATGATGATCAACATGGAACAGCAATCGTTACGGTTGCCGGTTTATTAAACGCTTTAAAACTTGTCGATAAAACGTTAGCGACGATAAAAGTTGTTATTAATGGAGCCGGTGCAGCGGGTATAGCCATCATTAAATTGCTGCAAAGTTGTGGTGTACAAAATATCGTTTTAAGTGATTCAAAAGGTGCTATTTATGAGGGACGTCGTGAAGGGATGAACGAAATTAAAGAAGAAATTGCTAAAACGACAAATCTTGACCATAAAAAAGGTTCACTAGAAACAATCATCGAAGGTGCAGATGTTTTTATTGGTGTTTCTATCGGGAATATTTTAACGGAGTCAATGATAAAATCAATGAATGATGATCCGATTATTTTCGCCATGGCAAATCCTGACCCGGAAGTTTTACCAGATGTAGCAAAACGTGCGGGGGCCAGAGTGATTGGAACCGGTCGTTCGGATTATCCAAACCAAGTGAACAATGTGTTAGCATTCCCTGGTATTTTTCGTGGTGCTTTAGACGTTCGTGCCACACGTATTAACGATCAGATGAAAATTGCTGCTGTACAGGCGATTGCTGAGTTGATTAGCCCAAGTGATTTGAACGAAGATTATGTAATTCCCGGACCATTTGATCCTCGTGTCGCTCCAGCTGTTGCCGCAAGTGTTGCACAAGTAGCTATAGAAACAGGTGTGGCACGTGTGAACATTTCACCAACAGAAGTGGCGAAAAGAACGAAGGAACTTATTGACTTAAATAAACAATAGTACCATTATTTGCTATAATAGATAAATCAGTCAATTAGACGAGAAAAGGAGGGGTAACCTTGCTTCGAGAAATATTTGGGCGCCGGAGAAAAAAAGGTGATAAACCGAATGAACAATCAAAAGCTGAGGTACCTGAAGGCTTAATGCACAAATGTACAGGCTGCCATAAAATTTATTATCGAAAAGAAATGAAAAACAACTTATATATTTGTCCAAACTGTGACTATCACGAACCAATGTATGCTTGGAGGCGGATCGATAGTTTATTTGATCCCGATAGTTTTATCGAATGGGATAAACATTTACAAACGAGTAATCCACTTAATTTTCCCGATTATGAAGAAAAATTAGCGGGCGATCAGAAGAAAACAAAACTCAAAGAAGCCGTCGTTACCGGTAAAGGGACGATCGCTGGATATATGACTGCATTTGCCGTCATGGATGCTCGATTTCGTATGGGAAGTATGGGCTCTGTCGTTGGCGAAAAAATTGCCCGAGCTATCGAACGTGCAAAAGACGAAGCGATTCCATTTATTATTTTTACCGCTTCAGGTGGGGCTCGCATGCAAGAAGGTGTTTTAAGTTTAATGCAAATGACAAAAACTTCGATGGCGATCGAACGTTTTTCAGAAAATGGTGGATTAATGGTATCTGTTATGACCCACCCGACAACAGGTGGTGTTTCGGCAAGTTTTGCTTCATTAGGTGATTACAATATTGCTGAACCACGTGCTTTAATTGGCTTTGCTGGACGTCGCATTATCGAACAGACGATTCGGGAAAAATTACCTGATGATTTCCAAACGGCAGAATTTTTATTAAAACATGGCCAGCTCGATAAAGTTGTCCATCGCCATGAGATGAAACAGTTTTTAACAACATTGTTAAAACTGCATCAGAAAGGTGGGGATAAATCATGAAACAAATTTTAGAATTTGAAAAACCGATCGTTGATTTACGAGAAAAAATTTCCGAATTAAAACATTTAACGAAAGATAGTGAGCTTGATTTAACAGAAGAGATTGAAACACTTGAGAATCGGTTGGCTGTTCTAGAGAAAGATATTTATGGTAATTTAAATCCGTGGCAACGTGTCCAAATTGCCCGTCACCAACAACGACCAACAACTCTTGATTATGTCGAACGATTGTTTGAAGATTTTATCGAATTTCATGGGGATCGTTATTTTGGTGATGATGCAGCGATTGTCTCAGGGATTGCTTCATATAAAGGGAAGCCGTTGACAATTATTGGTCATCAACGAGGTAAAGATACGAAAGAAAATATTCGGCGTAATTTTGGGATGCCACATCCTGAAGGGTATCGAAAAGCATTGCGACATATGAAACAAGCAACAAAGTTTAATCGGCCGATTGTCTGTTTTATTGATACAAAAGGAGCTTACCCTGGTAAGGCTGCGGAAGAACGTGGGCAAAGTGAAGCAATTGCCCGGAATTTAATGAAAATGTCCGGGTTAACCGTACCGATTATTTGTATAGTAATCGGTGAAGGTGGTAGTGGTGGTGCACTTGCTTTAGGTGTTGGGGATCGAATCCATATGTTAGAAAACTCGACTTATTCGGTCATTTCGCCAGAAGGTGCTGCCGCTTTGTTGTGGAAGGATGCTAGCTTAGCCAAACAAGCTGCTGAAACGATGAAAATAACATCATATGATTTAAAACAATTAGGTATTTTAGATGAAATTATTAAAGAACCACGTGGTGGTGCTCATCGTGACGTTGATGCACAAGCAAAAGCAATTGATGACGTTTTAAGTCAGACATTAGACACATTAACAAGTATGTCAAGTGAGCAACTTCTAGAAGAACGTTGGGAAAAATATAAAAAAATTGGTGCATTTATTGAATAATATTATTATTTTTTATAAAGGGAGAGTGGACAACTAATAACGGTTGCCACTCTTTTTTTTAAGTCGGCTAAATTAAAATAATTGTTTATAAATAAAGTAGCAAGTTGTTAAATTTTCATATGAACTTTCCAAAATTTCCTTTGAAATTATGTTAAAATAAAAGAAGTTCACCAAATCAAACAATCATCACTATTTAATCATCTAATGAACAAAAAATATCGAGGTGCTTTGACAATGAAAAGAATCGGAGTTTTAACGAGTGGGGGAGATGCCCCGGGGATGAATGCAGCAATTCGAGCGGTTGTGAGGAAGGCTATTTATAATAACTTAGAAATTTACGGGATTCGTTATGGTTTTCAAGGACTTATCGAAGGAGATATTTATCCATTAAATGTCGGCTCTGTTGGTGATATTATCCATCGTGGAGGGACGATGCTTTTTTCCGCACGATCAAAACAATTTATTGAAGAAGCGGGGCAACTCAAAGCGTTAAAACAACTTAAAACATATAACATCGATGGATTAGTTGTAATCGGTGGTGATGGTTCGTTAAAAGGTGCCCAAGCTTTAGCGGATAAAGGTTTTCCAACGATCGGTGTGCCAGCAACCATTGATAATGATATCGGCGGTACTGACTTTACGATTGGTTTTGATACGGCTTTAAATACTATTATTGATGCAATTGATAAAGTACGTGACACGGCGACATCACACGAGCGAACATATATCATTGAGGTAATGGGGCGAGAAGCTGGAGATCTTGCGCTTTGGGCAGGGCTAGCAGATGGCGCTGAAAGTATTATTATTCCGGAGCAACAAATTTCTTTTTCAGAAGTAACTGAACGGCTTAAACAAACGTATGAACGAGGTAAAAAACATAGTATTATTTTATTAGCTGAAGGTGTTGGGGATGCAATTGACTATGGGAAGAAAATAGAACAAGCGACACAGTTAGAAACACGTGTGACTGTTTTAGGCCATATTCAGCGAGGTGGTTCACCAACCGCCCAAGATCGTGTGCTCGCTAGCCGTTTAGGCGCCGGTGCTGTACAATTACTTATCAATAATGAGATTAGTAAAATGATCGGGATGAGGCAAAATAAATTATTGAGTCATTCATTTGAAAATATTTTTCTTAAAAAACGTCCTTTTTTTGATGAACTATACGATTTATCGAAAAAGTTATCGATCTAAAAATATAGGGAGGTCTTATATATGCGAAAAACAAAAATTGTCTCAACAATCGGCCCAGCTTCAGATTCGCTAGACATGTTACAAAAACTTATTAAAGCAGGTGTCAATGTCACCCGATTAAATTTTTCCCACGGCAGTTTTGCGGAACATGAAGCAAGAATAAATACGATTAAACAAGCTGCTGAAAATATGGACAAAGAAGTCGCTATTTTATTAGATACACAAGGGCCGGAAATTCGTACGGAAACGTTTCAAGATGGTGAAGCAAATATTGTTGAAGGACAAACGGTTAATATTTCGACGAAAACCGTTGTCGGTACGGCTGAAAAGTTTTCAATCACATATAGTGGCTTAATTGATGATGTTGACATAGGTAATAAAATTTTAGTTGATGACGGTTTAATCGAACTTGAAGTGATCGGTCTTCATAAGGCTGAAGGTATTATTGAAACAACCGCTTTAAATTCCGGAGTTGTTTCTAATAATAAAGGGGTAAATGTTCCGAATGTTAGTGTTAATTTACCGGCAATGACTGATAAAGACGTCGAAGATATTAAATTTGGGATTGAACAAGACGTTGATTTTATTGCAGCTTCATTTATTCGACGTCAATCAGATGTAATCGCTATTAAAAATTTATTAGAAGAAAACGAGGCAACAAACATTCAGATTATCGCTAAAATTGAAAATCAAGAAGGTGTCGACAGAATTGATGAAATATTAGAAGTTGCTGATGGCATTATGGTTGCCCGTGGTGATTTAGGGGTAGAAATTCCTGCTGAAGATGTTCCACTTGTCCAAAAACATCTCATTAATAAATGTAACTTAGCAGGAAAGCCAGTCATTACCGCTACACAAATGTTAGACTCCATGCAAAGAAATCCCCGACCAACTCGGGCAGAAGCATCAGATGTGGCGAATGCGATTTTTGATGGTACAGATGCGATTATGTTATCCGGGGAAACAGCGATTGGTGATTATCCAGTGGAAACAGTTGAAACGATGAGTGATATTGCTTTAAAATCTGAAAAACATTTACAAGATCAATGGTCACTTGATCAAGACTATCAAGTCATTCAGGCGACAATGACTGATGCCATTAGTCAATCGGTTACACAAACAGCCATGCATTTAAGAACAAGTGCCATTATTACTCCGACAGAAAGTGGTTATACTGCGAGAATGATCGCCAAATATCGACCACACGTCCCAATTATTGCTGTGACGTTTTCGGAGTGCACGAATCGGCAATTAGCTCTCGTTTGGGGTGTTTATCCGATCAAAAGTCGGCCAGCTCTCTCGATTGATGAGCTGTTTGATATTTCGGTTGAATGTGCCTTGAACACGGATTTAGTTGAACGGGGCAGTGTTGTTGTCATTACAGCAGGTGTGCCCATCGGTGAAAGTGGCACAACAAATTTAATGAAAATTCATGTTATTGGAGATGTTATTACAAAAGGTATCGGCATTGGACGACGTAATGCTTATGGAAAAGCTGTGATCGCAAATAATAGTGAAGAAGCGATCGCTAATGTCGAAGAAGGCGATATTTTAATTACGTATGCAACAGACCGTGATATGATGCCGGCGATTGAAAAAGCAGGTGGTCTTGTCACAATTGAAGGTGGGCTTACATCACATGCTGCGGTAGTCGGATTGAGTCTCGGTATACCCGTTATTGTCGGTGTAAAAAATGCTTTTGAATTAATTAAATCAGGTACTTACATTACGATCGATAGTTCCAGTGGCGATATTTATGATGGCCATGCAAGTGTTTTGTAACACACTTAGAGAGGTTGTTTAATGATGCGCTTTTTATTTTTAATCATCTTTGTCATCCCAGTCATTGAAATTATACTTTTTGTTTGGGTCGGCAATTCATTAGGGGTATGGTCGGTTATTGGTCTAATTTTTTTAACGGCAGTACTTGGTATTGCATTAGCGCAATATCAAGGGCTTGAAAATTGGCGTAAGGCTCAAGAAGCTTGGCAGCGTGGTGAATACCCAACCGATTATATGATTAATAGTATTTGCATTTTAATCGGTGCCTTTTTAATCATCATCCCTGGCTTTTTAACGGACTTTGTTGGTCTCATATTACTCATTCCATGGACACGTCTATTATTAAAAAAATATTTACTAAAACTTTTACAAAATATGTTTAACCGTGGTACATTTATTTACTGGCGTCGTTAATCACCTTTAATAAACTGCCAAATGTTCTGATAAACATTTGCCTTATAAAGAGCATGTCCAAAAATAATTAAAAATGGAGCCATCACTAATCCTAATGCCCCAAAGATTTGCCAACTTAAAAACAAACTGATAAGAACGGTTAAGGGTCGCATCCCAATTTTAGTAGAGACAATTTTCGGTTCGATTAACTGTCTTAAAATGACGACGGTACCATACAGCAGAGAGAGTTTTATTGTTAAGGAATAATTGCCAATGATCAATAAATAAATAATCCAAGGAATAAAGACAAGTCCAGTCCCAACTAGCGGTAAAAAGTCAATAAAAGCAGTGATTAAAACGATTGTTAAAGCATGTTCGATGTTTAAAAATGATAATCCAATCCAAAGAGTAATAGCTGTGATGAGGACGATGATCAGTTGAGCTTGCAGATAACTCATTAGTAGCTGTTTAAAATGGGTCATAATATTTATCCGAGTATCATTAACAGATGGTGGGATCATTTGGTTGATCTTTTCTTTAATCATTTGCCAATCGTTCGTCATTAAAATGGTCGCAATTAATACGAATAATAAAATCATGAATGAATAAGGGAAAATGGCTAATATATGAATCATTTTCATAACTGTATTTTGTAAAATTTCCAGACTAAACTCATTTAACGTCGTGAGCATTTGCTGAAATTGTTGTTCGATGAGTTGTTTTTGGTTAAGTGATAAATCATTTTTGTACATTTGTAAAATATTTTCCTTAAAAAAATGTTCAAAAGTTTTAAGAACTTTTTCCAAATATTGTGGGAAACGATCGATCATCTGTGTCATACTCGTAAACAGCTCAAAAAGAAGTCGGGAGATGAATGTGATGAGCAAAATAAATATAACATTTACTGTAAGGATCACCGCTAACAAACGTGGTAAATGCAATTTTCTCGTTAAGTAAGAAGCGATTGGATGACAAATAAATGCTAAGCATACGACGATTAATAACGGGTACCATAAAATAATTGTATGTTTAATGATATAATATATGGAAAATAAACTACCAATAACGATTAAAAATCTAACAAACTGCCAAATGTGCGTTTTTTCCATATTGCCACCCACTAATTTTATACTAAATTCTTGATTAATCCGTATTGAATGTATATGGTTATAATGGATGCAATATACATAAGCAATTGCTCACCAGATAAAACGTTTATTAGTAAATAGGAGTACACGGTATCATTAATAATTAGTAAACATTTTTTAACTGAAGTAGATTACTTTACGTTTTCAAAACAATGTTTTTTACAAACTTATTAATCATGATTCCAAATAAATAAACGCTTTCAATTCACATTAGTATGTGAATACTTTATAATTAGAAGGTAGATAAAAATTAATCATTTTTATAAAAGGAGAGAGTTGATTATGTCATCGTCAAAGGGTCTTGAAGGAATTGTCGCAACACAATCATCAATTAGTTCAATCATCGATGATCAATTAACATATGTCGGTTATCGAATTGACGATTTAGCTGAACATGCAAGCTTTGAAGAAGTTGTTTACTTACTATGGAACTTAAAATTACCAACGAAAACTGAATTACAATCATTTCAAAAAGAAATTAATGAGAATATGGACATACCCGAAGGAATTATTGAACATTTTCGCTCTTATGATTTATCAAAAGTTCATCCAATGGCAGCCCTTCGTACAGCAGTCTCTCTTCTTGGACTCTATGATGAAGAAGCTGACGAAATGGATGAAGCAGCAAATCGGCGAAAAGCTATTCGCTTACAAGCAAAGATCGCTACAATTGTTGCCGCATTTGCACGTATGAGAGATGGAAAGGACCCCATCAAGCCGAAAAATGATTTAGGTTATGCCGCAAACTTTTTATACATGTTAAATGGCGAAGACCCCGAGGATATCCAAATTGAAGCAATGGATAAAGCACTCGTCCTTCATGCGGATCACGAATTAAATGCATCAACATTTGCTTCCCGTGTTTGTGTGGCCACATTATCTGATTTATATTCAGGCATTACAACAGCCATTGGGACATTAAAAGGACCATTACATGGTGGAGCCAACGAGCAAGTGATGAAAATGTTGACAGAAATCGGTGAGGAAGATCAAGCGATCCCATATATTAAAGAAAAGTTAGCTAATAAAGAACTGATTATGGGAATGGGTCATCGGGTGTATCGTAAAGGGGACCCACGGGCGAAACATTTACGTAAAATGTCAAAAGAACTGACCCAATTAACGAATCAACCAAAATATTATAATATGTCTGTAGAAATTGAAGAATATATTAAAAAGGAAAAAGGTCTTCCAGCGAACGTTGACTTTTACTCTGCATCGGTTTATCACAGTTTAGGCATTGACCATGACTTATTTACCCCGATCTTTGCCATGAGCCGTGTATCTGGGTGGTTAGCACATATGTTAGAACAATATGCAAATAACCGGCTCATTCGACCACGCGCAGAATACACTGGACCATCAACACAAACATTTGTCGCTCTTGAAGATCGCTAATAATTTTACAAGACAAGCTCTCCCTTTGGATTGGCAAGGGCGAGCTTCTTCTCTGTTTTAATTGCTCGTTTAGTAAACTATGGTAAACTATATTTGTATGAGAATTTTTAGGAGGTAAAATTCATGACAGAGGGTAAAAAGATCGTCGTAGAAAATGGTAAAATGAATGTACCAAATAATCCCGTTGTTCCATTTAACGAAGGTGATGGTACAGGACCAGACATTTGGGCGGCCGCAAAACGAGTATTAGATGCTGCTGTTGAAAAAGCTTATGATGGTGAAAAGGAAATATCATGGAAAGAAGTTTATGCTGGTGAAAAAGCTTTTGATAAAACAGGTGAATGGCTTCCTGATGAAACATTAGAAATCATCGATGATTATAAAGTAGCTATTAAAGGACCTTTAACAACTCCAATTGGCGGTGGCTTTCGTTCATTAAACGTTGCCCTACGTCAAGAGTTAGATTTATTTACATGCTTACGACCTGTTCGCTATTTTACTGGTGTACCTTCACCGGTTAAAAGTCCCGAAGATGTAGATATGGTCGTTTTCCGTGAAAACACTGAAGATATTTATGCGGGTATTGAGTGGGAAGAAGGAACACCAGAAGTAAAGAAAGTGATTGATTTTTTACAAGATGATATGGGTGTTGAAAACATTCGTTTCCCAGAAACTTCAGGTATCGGTATTAAACCAGTTTCTGAAGAAGGTACAAAGCGTCTTGTTCGTGCAGCGATTCAATATGCACTTGATCATAATCGTAAAAGTGTCACTTTAGTACATAAAGGTAATATTATGAAATTTACTGAGGGTGCCTTTAAAGATTGGGGTTATGAAGTTGCTGAAGCAGAATTCGCTGATAAAGTGTTCACATGGGCTGAGTATGACCGCATTAAAGAAGAAAAAGGTCTAGATGCCGCTAATCAAGCAGAAGAAGAGGCGGTAAACGCAGGTAAAATCATTGTCAAAGATGCCATCGCAGACATTTTCTTGCAACTTATTTTAACACGTCCATAAGAACATGATGTCGTTGTGACAATGAACTTAAATGGTGACTATATTACTGATGCTTTAGCAGCTCAAGT
>Ga0079225_10001354_pt1 | contig 13702 bp, 11 predicted proteins | sample Poulit2012_FD_76344 | JGI IMG/M metagenome (GOLD analysis project Ga0079225, IMG submission 76344) | Agricultural soil microbial communities from Georgia to study Nitrogen management - Poultry litter 2012 | ecosystem: Environmental > Terrestrial > Soil > Agricultural land | place: USA: Georgia...
GTTGTCTACAGTCTGTTTCGGTAGGCAGGTTGTTTTTTGATCTAGGTAATGGTTTGATCATCACTACTTTATGCCAGAAAACAGCCTGTTCTACCACTCCTTTTATGAGAAATGCGGGCTAAACGGGGGAAGACCCAATGGCTGCTATCGAATCCTTGGTTGGTCTCCATTGCCTGTCGGCAAACACTGCTTCCTAAACATGAGCAGGCAATCGCCGCCCTTGAGGCGGTTGTTGCCGTCTCCATTGCCTGTCGGCAAACACTGCTTCCTAAACACGACCTTACAGACAAGCTTCTCGATCAACTCCTCAGTCTCCATTGCCTGTCGGCAAACACTGCTTCCTAAACGGCGCAAATGCGCTTTTCCGTCGGAGTCTGGGCAGACGGCGTCTCCATTGCCTGTCGGCAAACACTGCTTCCTAAACGGGATGGGGAACCACGGGCAGGTCGTGCTCGTTGGGGTCTCCATTGCCTGTCGGCAAACACTGCTTCCTAAACAATACCGAAATACCGATAAACGACAAGGTTGTTCACCGTGTCTCCATTGCCTGTCGGCAAACACTGCTTCCTAAACAAGCGGGCGATAAAATGCTTGTCAGGGGTTTCGGCTGGTCTCCATTGCCTGTCGGCAAACACTGCTTCCTAAACAAGTGAAAAAGCAGTTTACTTAGATGACTTTCCACGTCTCCATTGCCTGTCGGCAAACACTGCTTCCTAAACTCAGGATTTGGGAACGAGAACGTTTTTCTTCAGTTTTCGGAGTCTCCATTGCCTGTCGGCAAACACTGCTTCCTAAACTCAGGATTTGGGAACGAGAACGTTTTTCTTCAGTTTTCGGAGTCTCCATTGCCTGTCGGCAAACACTGCTTCCTAAACAGTCAACAGGGGAAATTGCAAGCTATGTCTTGCAAGGTCTCCATTGCCTGTCGGCAAACACTGCTTCCTAAACGGTTCATGGCATCGAAACCACCCGACAGGAGCTGATTGAGTCTCCATTGCCTGTCGGCAAACACTGCTTCCTAAACTAAGAAAAATGTTACGTTTATGTTCACCTACGGTGGAGTCTCCATTGCCTGTCGGCAAACACTGCTTCCTAAACTTTTTGTAAAGTTTGAATCATGGAAATGAAAATCAAAGGTCTCCATTGCCTGTCGGCAAACACTGCTTCCTAAACACCGCTCATTTATGAATACGGATTCAAGATTGCGTCGTCTCCATTGCCTGTCGGCAAACACTGCTTCCTAAACGCGAACCGCGGAAGCGCGTTAATTCGAGGGAGCTTACCGTCTCCATTGCCTGTCGGCAAACACTGCTTCCTAAACAAGCTCACCAGATATAGCCTAAACGACAACCGCATTGTCTCCATTGCCTGTCGGCAAACACTGCTTCCTAAACGATTTATCGCGCGTTTGATTCCGGTTGATGCGATGGACGTCTCCATTGCCTGTCGGCAAACACTGCTTCCTAAACCGGTACCCCTATTGAGTATCAAGAAATTCTGAATGCGTCTCCATTGCCTGTCGGCAAACACTGCTTCCTAAACATGGCGAAATCGAAGGCCTTCCGGAACCGAAAGCGTCTCCATTGCCTGTCGGCAAACACTGCTTCCTAAACAGGAGGAAATTGAAAAGCTCCACAAACGAGGTGAAAGTCTCCATTGCCTGTCGGCAAACACTGCTTCCTAAACGATGGCGGTGGAGGGGAAGTTCTTTCTTGGGAGGAAGTCTCCATTGCCTGTCGGCAAACACTGCTTCCTAAACTGTCGCCGTGGAAGTCGCTGATAGTCAAGACCGGAAACAGCCTCCAGGTCGGGAGACCCAATTTCAAAGCTCCCAGAAGTCCTCTCCACTCCCCACCTTACAGCTAAAAACAAAGACAAAGTGCTGAAAACCAAGAGGTTGCAACTTAGGCCGGCAGACCCGCCTTTTTGACCGGTTTCATCCGCCGACCTGGAAGATGGCTTATTCCTGAAAATCCGATCTTCCCAGGGGTTTTTCAATTCTCTCAAGCCTGACTTCAAAAACTCGATCTCAACGAACATTTCCGCCAAAGAGCATGAGCATTTATTTTGGTTTATCGACCAACTTCCCCTTCCCTGCTGTACACTCTCGCTTAACCAGCGGGAACCTTGAGAGATACTGAGCCTCAAAAGATATAGGCAACTACTTGCTCGCTGCAGACCATTTGTCCGAAAGTCCGAATCTGGTCCGCTTGGCTTCCGTGAAGTGGGTAAGCGACGATTTTATCTTCTGTCGGATCGGCGATTTCCTGAAGCCGCGCCCAAAAGCGATCGAATTGATCGGCCTCCAATCGACATTCAAAAACACTTTGCTGCACACGGATTCCGAAATCGAGACAACACTCCGCGACGCGGCGCAGCCGTTTCGGCTCGCAGATATCATAAGAAACAACAATGACCATACGAGGATCTCCTTTGGCATGCCCCTTCAACTCGGAGGCGGTGCGGGTCTGTGGAAACGCGCGATACCACCAATCACTGACTTCGATTTTCGATCTATCCATCCGTTTTTTCGATTTCCCACAATTGCTTTGGAATTCAATTCATGAGAAATGGCTCCCATTCGCTTCCTTCCTGAAAGGCTTTTTTCATCGCCAAACAATGGTTTTTAATTCGCTGCCGCAATGTTGTTCGGTGTTTGAGCTGTTCGCTGAAGAATTCCCGTTCGAGACGCCGTTCCAACGCCGCAAAGAATTTCCGTCGCGAGGTTCGTTTCAGCATAACGCCGCCGTCAACTTCCTTAAAGTCGTCAACCGTCATCTGTCGGTGACCGATCAGGTCGAGGCAAAGCGCGTCGATGACCGGTGCGCGAAAGGGCTCGATGAGGTCGAGCGATAAAGCTGGTCGGCCGTCTTCCGCTTCGTGATAAAAGCCCCATCCCGGTTCCAATCCGCATGCATGCAGGTGGAGGCTGATCTCACTGATCAACAGGGTGTATCCGAAAGAGAGCAGCGCATTGGCCGGATCTCTCGGAGGCCGTCGATTTCTTCCGGGAAATGGAATTTCCTCGGGGAAAAACGTTCCAAAGATCTCAAAATACCGTCCCGCAGCAGCACCTTCGAGTCCTCGCAATGTATCGAGCGAAGCGGCTTCAGCGACCTGTCTTCGGATATAATCGAACCAGGAGGCGGCGGAGAATTCCCATTTCCTGTTGGCGGAAAGGCGTTGGAGCATCCGTTTTTGGTTGAAGACTTTCGCATCGACGATACGGCGCGAGAGTTTTAGGCGAAACTCCCGATCGCGGCTTCGATCGAGTTGGTCTGCCTTTGCCCGCACCGATCGGGAAATCGGCAATGCCATTCCGGCCGGAAAATGTCCGTGGGTCAGAAACAAAACAGGAATATCCCGTCGCAATAATTGAGAGAGTGATCGGGTGGACAAGCTGACTCCTGAATCGACGACAACCGAATCGACGTCGATCAACGGAATCCATCGGCGTTTTGGCAAAACCTCCTCACCACCCCGACCATGAGCAACCGTCAGCTCAAGTCGTTCGGAGGTTACGGAAACCTTGAGTCCCAGAGAAGTTAAATAGGCAGTAGGCATACAACCACCCTGCAATATTTTCCTGAGGCTGAGGGAAATCCTGACGTCAGCTGACGTCAGAAAACAGATGCGGATTCGATTACACTTGAGGTTACTGCGTCCGCCAAAGAAGTTGGCCATAATCCGGTCGGCAAACGAGTCGTGATTCCCGGAAGTGCTTTTTCGATGAAATGAAAAGTTTTCCCGCGCAAAGCATCTACCTTTTCGGGGCGCGCCGGTCGGCCATCGTGCAGATAATCGTTCCGCAGACGCAAGAGCTCCTGAAAATCTTTGTCTCCTAAAAAAAGTTCGGCCAAAGGATCTTGAAGAGCGTGGAGCACCTCGAAGAGGAGGGCCATCGTCAAAAACAACCGGCCGTCGCGGGCGATGTTTCTGAGACGATTTGCGAAAGTCGGTTGGATTCCCGGAATCGCGAGGACGGCATCGAGCTCGAAAGGTTCCTGCAACGAATGTTCCTGCCAAAGACGGACCCTTCCGGCTGTTTCTACCGTGTGGTAATAACGGACCAGAGCTTCGTCGGTCAGGTGCCAATTTCGGAGGCGTTCGGCTCCGGCAAACATATCGGCGACGCGCAATTCGCCGGCCGGTTTTTCTCGACAAAGTTGTTCAAAATAATTCCGAAGTCCGATGAGGTGAGGAGCGCTCGATCGGGCGGCGATCTGGCGGGCGGGCTCGTAATTCTGATATTGCCACATATGCAAGCAACGGGCGACATCGAGTTTCTGTTGACTCAGTTCTGAAAATGGCTCCAAGAGCTTCGCCGCTGCCTGACAGGCTCCGGCTTCGAAAAACGACTCCGCATGTTCGAGCCTTCTTTCGTACATGAATCTCCGGGTATCAATCTTTGTCACGCGCTCGGTTCCGGTTTTGACGACTCCATCGTGCCGCTCTCCGATCGTAAACGCGATTCCGCCTGCCTCCTGATCGAGTTCAAGAGCTGCCAAAGTGGCTCCGGCAGTCATCTGCTTGGTGCCGCTGGTCGGGTTCACGACCAGTCGCTGGCCGGGTTTCAATGTCTTCCGGGCGGCAGCGATCACTGCACTGAGAGCTGTCCGGCAGGAAATCACGTCATCGGGCTCCTCAATTGAGCAGTAGATCGATCGATTGTCTGAATCAGACCATGGGACGAAAATCGCCTCCTCTCCGATCTCTTCGCGGACGAGATCGGCGATTCCGATCGAATCGGGAGAGCTGCTTGGAACGAGCCAATAACGCTCCGGATCGTGTAAACGAACCGTCGTGACCAAGCCGGAGGCGAGATTCGAATATCGTCCGGCTGTTCCGGTGCCGACGGTGAGGATGAGAAGAGGTTTCAAAATCTATTTCCCTGTTTTCGAATTTACCAGACTTCGGCGAGTTGATCTCCGATTTCCTTGTTGGCCTGTTGCAGCAGTCGAATTGCCTCTTCAAGGTCTTCCTCCCGATTTCCGGTAACCGCCTGACGGCCATCCCAAACGGAGACAATCCGATATTGACCCCCGATCTGGCGGATTGTCAGACGAAGTGGAGAGGTTTTGCGATTTCCTCGAAAAACCAGTCCGAGCGGATTTCGAATTCGTTGCAAATCCGATGCCTCTCTTCCTCGAAAAGGTCCACCGATCGTATCGGTGATGACCTTGCGCGCGACTTCCGGATCCTGAAACTCTTTCGGCAAAAGACGAACGGTGATCGAAGTTCCGGAAACAAGTCTTTCGATTTCCGATTTCCAGCTTTCAACACTGAAACTGTCAGCAACATTCTGAATTGCACCGGCTCCTCGGGTCGCCCGCATCCCAAAGGATCCGGCGAGCATCCACGCGCGAAGGGCAGCGTCGAATTTTTTCCGACTCCCCGCCAAAGGTTCATCTCTTCGCCATGAAACAAAGAGCTCGAAATCGGTTCCGGCCGGAATTGCAGGGGCGGATGCCGCATGTCCGCCCTCTTTGTGCGGCAGACGGGCATAGTTCCGGGATCGAAATTCCGGGATCGAAGTCCGGAGAACAAGCCTGGCGGCCGATTCAGGCGAACGCCGGGCCAGAGGATGATTGTTTCCAAGGCTGATCCCGCCGAAAATTTCTCTCTCCTGCTCAAAAGTTCCGCCGAGGGCGCGAAACCACCAATGAAGAACTCCCCGGATCGAAGCGGCCCGGATTTCCGGAACCTGCTGATTCGCGCCATAGCTGAAGAGAGGTGTGTAGAGTCTGAGTCGATAAGCTTGCATAGTCATGGCAATGGCTCGAGTTTGTCGTTTTCAATTACTTTCAAAACTTCCTCCACTCGCTTTTTATCATTTGGTTTTTTCGACCGTTTCCAGGTTCTCCAGCGGTCTTTCCGTTCGGTCCTAAGTTCTTCGACAATCGCTTTCCGCTCGAATTCAGATTTTTCAGCGATGTCGGCTACGAAATTCGCAAATTCTTGAATTCCCGCTGATTTTATCTTCTGTTTCGCCTTCTCTTCTTCTGAGGAACCTTCAGAACCTGGCGAATCGGTCTCGTCGGCCGGAGGAGTCGAATCAGCCGATTCCTCCGCTCCTTTTTCCGGCTCGCTTTCGATATTTTGAAGAACGGATTCGAGAATCTCGGGTGCGATTTCGAACCAGCCGTATCCGGCACCGGTTTTCGCACCGATTCCGTGAACGGTCAAAGCCTCTTCGAGCCACCGTTTCGCATCCGAAAGAATCTGTTGAGGATTTTCCGCCTGCAAACCGATCGTGTTGAGAGCGATCACAAAGCTGAAAGCGGCTCCGGGCTCGACGACCGGAAAATAGTTTGGACGAAGCCTTTCGTTCGCCAGCTGATTCGGATTTCCAGCGTTTCTTCCGACATAGTAATCCGGTGTGTGAACATTCGTCAGATCGACATTGAGAGCGACCTTTTCATTTGCCGGATAGGCGGCGAGGAAACTGACACCTCCTTTCTGATCCCGTCTCTCTTTCGGATCTCCGTTTCTGGAGCCGATCGATTTCCGGTTGTCCCATTCCGAAGCGACAGCTCCGAAAACCGAAACAAACCGCTTCAGCAGCTCAGGCCGCTCCGCTTCGGACGCATTATCGATTTCTGCAAGCGCGGCATGCCGGGCATTTCCCTTTACCGCGGAACCCGGTATGTAAGGAAGTCCGAACAGCCGGTCGAGCGCGATCCCGCCGTTTTCAATGATTCCATCGGAGAGATTGATCGCAAGACGGCTCCTTAACCGGGCGCAAAAAATAATCGCATTCTCCCCCAGCGATCTGGTCGCAAGACGGATAAAACGCTCAGAATGTTCTCTTCGCAGCCTTTTTGCATCCGGAGCTTCGGGACGAATCTGAACAGCGGAGTGAATCGCCTCAAGATTCATCTGATCCCGATCATTTTGATTTCTTCTTGCACGAATCTGGCCCGCCTCTCCATGGAGAATCGTATGCCCGTTCTCGCTGATTCGCAGAATCGTGTAACGATCAGCATCATTCAGACGATTGTTCCATTTTCGATTCGGCCACGACTTCGGAATCACAAATTTCTCCAACAGCAGAGATCTGTTTTCGACTCGTCCGGCGTTGGGATCGATCAGACCAGCGAGGTCTTTTGTCATCGGAATCAGGCTCATCGGTTGCCTCCGGCGTTCTGCGGCGGCCGGTTGACAAACCGGCGGGCAAAAACGAGCCAGGCCATCGCTTCAGCGGTCGCCCATCTCAATTCATTCGAAGAGGTTCCCTCCTTTGTCAGATGCCGAACCAGCTTCTCCGCTGTATCGCATCCGGCGGGAAGAACATTGACGGCAGGATCAGAGAGATGCTTCGCAATCGCATCGTAAACCAGTCGATGGCCGAGATTTCGCGGTTGTCCCTGAGTGGTTTCATCAAATGCGTAAGAGGAGGCCATCAGCAATCCATGATTGATGATCTGCGGAGGGATTTTCTTAATAACCTCTCCTCCCTGCTGCCCGGCGACCTGGGCACCTTCCGGACTGGTGGAAAAAGCGAGAGCGTTGCGTGCGCGGATTTGATCTAAATTTTGCATAATTTCTCCTCTCTTCAGGCAAGTTTTACTGTGCAGAAACCGAGTCCGGTCGTCGCATTGCCGCCGAACTGGATCAGGTTTTCACTTCCAAGATATCCGACAACCGCCTCCCGATCACACGGATACGGGAGATCGGTGATGCTGCTGAAGAAAAGCGATTCCGAGGGAACAGTCTCTTCGTCAAACAGACCGCCTTGTTCGGCAGTCCCGGTTTTATCGTTGATCCGAACATGCTGATTGATCTCGGTCGCATTGAGCGCGAAATGCGAAAGGTCGCCATCGGAGAGCAGAACCCAGCGGTTTTTCGCCCCTTGAAGAACCGCATCATCGAGAAGACCGCTCAGGTGGTTCGCCCACTCTTCCGGAAATTCGCCTTTCCAATTAAAAGCATACTCCTCGAGTGCGACTCCTTTCCGCTGATCCCGCTGAATCAAAACACCGAGACCGGAAAGACATTCGCCATCCTCGATCTCCGCGGGAATCGCCAGATCGAGCCCGGCCGCCCGCGCATATCGCTGCAAAGCGAGCGGAGAAGTTGCGAGCGCATACGATCCTTTCGCCGAGCGAACCGGAAATGCGAGCAGCTTCGCCTCACTGAACGAAAAAGCCCCGGCCTGCGCATCCTCGTCGCTCCCCTGGGCAGGAGTCGATCCGAAAACGGCATCCTCAATCTCCGATCCGTTTGAAAGATTATGGCGAAGATGATCCCGCATCACCCCCTTGATACTGCTTCCCGGAATAATCGGGAAGCCGGTGTGGCGCTCGCGCTGGATCGGCTGGTCGATCGCTCCGACAGAGCTGCCGGAGCCGACATGCAAAGGTGTCCTTGTGAAGATATAGAGAATTCGGGTTTTCATGAATTGTTTTTTTTAGACTTAACAGTTTGCAATTGAATTTGTTGAAAAAAGGACGTCAGCCGACGTCAGTCGATGATTTCGCTGGTTGCCACGATCCACAGACGCCAATTCCGTATCCTTTTTCGCCCATCAGCGCGGAGCGGCGATTGACGATCCGTGTTCCGGAATTTTCGCCCAAAGGGCCGTGCCAATTGAGAGCGTCGGCCAATTTCTGAGCCTCCGATTCATTTTCGGCTTCGAAATAATAGACAGAACCGGCCGGAACTCCGAGGAGGGTCGATCTCGCTCCTGCCGAACGCTCCTCCCGCCCGAGCGTCCAGCCGGTAACCGGCAGGCCGTGAGCGATTCGAGCGGCGACCAAACGGGCGCGAATCGGTTGACCGGGCTTCAGGTTCAGCCGTTCAGCTTTCCGCCTTCCAGGTCCATCGAGCATTTCGACCGCAAAGGTTTCCTCATTGATCCACGACGGCAGCCAGCCGCCCGGATGGGAACTGGTCCGGCTGTTTTCTGCAGGCAAATGAGGAAAAATCGCCGGCGAGAGCAAAACCCACTTCACATAATTCCCGGCAAATTTCGGCCCTTGCGGGAAGGAGATTTCCTCCGGCTCCCGGCGATCGACCGAGCAGACTCTCGATTCGCCACCGAGACTGATCCTTCCGGCAGAAGGGAAAAGCCGGGAAAGGAGGTCGCCTTCCGAGTTCTTGCCAGCCGGCAGACTTGCGTAGGTTCCGAGACAAAAATCGCGATGAAAACGGAGTTGCGATTTTGTGAAAAAAGCTCCGTCGCGGGTCGCACCGGTTTCCGGATCCATTCCGATTCCCATCGTCGCCTCGGCGGTGAAAACCTCACCTGTCGTAAGAAACGCATCCTGCGCACTCTCTGCGCGGAGATAACTTTCAAAACCTTCTTTCGAAAGCCATTGAGGCATCTCTACTTTCGATGGAGGGAACTGATTCGCCAGCGGCCAGAGCTTTTCGGGCAAAGACGATTCTCCGAGCAATTCTTCCGGGCGCATCGGTAGAAGACCGGGAGTCAAAGTTTTCGCAGTCAGATCGGAGGGAATCGGAAAATACCAGATCGGCTCCGAGTCCTCCGACCGTTTGACTGGAAAGGGACCTGCATTCGTCAACGCTCCGAATCGCTCGCCGCGATTGCTTTCAGGTGCAGCCTGGCGGGTGCCACGCCGGCGAAACCTGTGCCGATGACCAGCGTCAGGATCATCCTGAAAGGCACGGTGACAAGCGACGTGCAGCGCACCGCTCAGGACATGTGGTTCGGGCAGCCGCGCGCCGTGACCGCTCAGTGAGCCGGTCATCGGACGACCGTCGCGGAAAAAGAGAACATCGTCAGGGACTAGTAATAATTCGTTCATGATGAAGCTCCGACTGTTTCGGGAGAGGTTTGTTGAGAAATTTCAGGTTGTTTGGGTTTTGATGCAGAGCGACTCGTCCAGGCAGCCAATTGGAGGAGTCCGAGAAAAGATCGGAGACGATCGGCCGGCTCCTTGTGGAGTGCTTCGATGTCGGCCCAGGCTTTTGTAAAATGGTCGATCATTTGTGCGCCAAACTCTGAAGCCTTTTTCCCGTCGCCGCTGTATTGGCGCTTCAATGCGCGTTTCAGTTCGATTTCGATAATTTCAGGAATCCGCTCTGAAAACCCGGCATCCATTTCGGCTGATTCCTGGTCTCTCGGAAGAAAAGGTGAGAGCACTTCATACATCTGATACGGGAAGCGTCCGCTCAGTTTTTCCGAAATGAGTTCGCGGTGAATCGCATCGTAAAAGCCGAGCAGTCCGCTATTCGGATCCTCTCCCCATTTGCAGCCCCACTCGATCTGCTCGCCCGATCGCTTGAAAATCGCGATCGAAACCGCTCCCCGGTTCAGGACGGTTTTTGCCCGTTTCTCCGCAGCCTGAGCCGCCTTCACCAAATCCTGAAGTGGAGATTTGATATGTCCGACTGCGATCCCGACCGATACATCCGCTTTTGGTCCGAGGACCAGCGCCGGCCACTCGAGCGGTTCGTATTCGAAGGAATGCTCTTCCTTCAAATCGGAATGGAGCCGGATATAACCATCCGGATTTTCGGATGAGAAAAGTTTTACCTCCTTCGATTTGCGACGGTTTTTCCAGACTCCTTTCAATTTTTTCAATTGAGCCGGTTCCCCGCGAAAAGCGGCCCGCAGTGCCTGTGCACATTCGATCGCCGTTTTTGCAGGCAACAGAGCGAGGACATCATCGCCACCGGCATAAATCAGTCGCCCGTCAAAAGATTCGACAATCCGCCGAACGGCATATTTGCCGAAATTCGCGAGCGCTTCGGAAAACTGAAGGTGAAACGACGGATTCAACGGTCGGCTCCCTTCGAGAAACGCTTGGATATCGTCTTTTCCTAAAATTCCCTCGAAATACTCCAGCGCTTTCGGATGGAGCTGTTCTTTTACTTTCGGAAGTTTCTCTCCGGAGATCCATTTGCCCATTTCGTCTCCGTCGAGCGCAAGAACTGCATAATAACCGTCGGCGTCCTCGGATTCGCCTGTCTCATCGCTCCCAAACGGGTCGCCGCTGGCGAGTTGATGGAGATTCGGCATCCGGAAATCTTCCGGCTTGAAATCGTAATACTTCGGATTGGAGAGGTAATAAAGATGCCAGAAGCGCTTGATCAGTGTCATCGCTCCGAGATGATCGCCCTGACGTAGCAGGTGCCGGTTTCCACCGCCGAGTTTTTTCGACAATTCCGCCGCTTCCTTTTCCTTCGTCGGCACGGAAAGCAGCGCCTCCTCTTTTCCGGTCAGCGAGTCCTTCGTGCAGTCGCGGCCATAATTCCAGCTCGACCGATCGTCCCAGGCGGAAAAAAGGCGAGTTCCCTTAACTCCATCGAGACACCATGCATTGAGAGCCGCGACAACCGGCCAGGCACTGGCGGCGTTCCTCATTCCGTAGCTCGTATGATGTTTTTCCGGCAACGCGGCCCACATCCGGGAAAGACGTTCAATCGATGCGACCGATGAGTGGATTGCATCTTTTTCTGTCGGAAGATGCTTTTTTCCTTTCTCAAGAGCATCGGAAATCGTGTTCGGCATCGGCAGAAGATGCCAGTGGACCTCAAGAGAGCTCCCAACCTGGCGGCGGAAGGTTTCGGGGTCGAAATCGATTTCTCTTTTGCTCAACCGAAGATCGATTTGCTTCAAAACCTCCTCACCGATCAGCTGCAGTCTTTCGCGAATCGTCTGCTCCATTTTTTCGGCGAATTCAGCAGCCTCGTCCGCCGGCAATACAGCGAGCATTCGGTTCGGAAGACTCGGAACCAGAAAACCTTGGCGCACCTGCGGATCTTCGCTCCAGAACTGATCCCAGAGTGTTTCCTCAAAATCGCCGCGCACTTTTGCGCTTTCATAAATCGAACGCATCTGCAGATCGATCAGCGGCTGTCCCCAGGCATTCGGAAAAATCACATGATCGGGGCCATATTCTTCTGCAAGTTTTCCGATCGCCGCACTCATCAAATAACTGAGCAGATACGATCCGCTCCAAAGATCTCGGATATTGCGAGCGGCAGCGATGAAAGACTGCACCGGTCCGATTGTGAAAAGCAGCAGAGCCGCCCGACCTTCGCTGTCTCGATCGATACACCCCTGAAAAGCGGAGGTCATTCCCATATGATTCCAGATGCTGTGATCCGGAACCCGGGTGTCGGCCGGCAGATAAGCGAGTCTTTGGCTTCGGTCCGAACACCACGCCCGCCAGAAACGCCAGCGGGCGATAAAATCGGCGCGCGCATTCGATTCTTCAAGGTACGGCCGGTTCGCTTGCGATATCTCATCCGCGAGATCGGCCGTCAATCGGGAGCTGTCGATCCGAAACTTCGTCTCCTCTCCAGGCGACAAAGGGTGATGAAACGAGTTGATTCCTTCAGAAAAACTCACGCGAACGCCTTCTTTTCCCGCGTGAGGAAACGGCAGACGATCGGCAGCCGATGCCTGAAAATCGGCCTTTTTTTCAAACCGCTCCTCATCCTGCAATCCATCGACTTTTTGCTGAAGAATCGCCCGCTCTTCGTGGTTTTTAATATCGAACGGTTTGCTCGGATTGTCGTGCATGAAAGCACTCAACTTGCGGCGCCAGTAATTAGTCATATCGGTGGGTAAGCTCATAATTTGAAACAAGGTTGAAGGTTTGAAAATTCGGTTACGTCGACTTAGATGATTCGCTGAATTGTGAACCGGTGATCTCAATATCTTCCGGCGGAATCTGGATCGCTAAATGTCCTTTGCCAGGCACAAGGCGATCGATCTGATACGAGCCAAAACCCGCTTGTCGCAATTTACCTCGGATCGAGCTGGCCCACTTCCGGGCATCTTCCTTGATGTCGAATTCCCGCTCCAAAAGATCCTGACTCCAATGTCCGAAATCGTCGGCCTGCTGATGCTCGTGTGCGAGTTCGCGAAGCGGCTCATCAAGGTCCGCGTAAGCAGCAATCGGCGATCGACCCGCCGCAGCCCGTTTGGCAAAGAAGAGGTAAAAACCAAACTCAAATGCCGAGAGCTGAATCGGCTTTCCGTTTACAAAAACCTCCCCGCGATCGGCGTTCAGGCTCACTTCAAGATCATGATCGATATTCAAAACCCAATTGCGAACCTGAGCGATCAGGCGCGAATAACTCCCCGCGGAACGTTTCAAGTCCCGATGAAAAAGATATCGGAGAGGAACAAACGGAACTTCGGCCAGACGCAAACGGGCATCGCCGGTCGAAATAAACTTTCCGGTATCGGGATGCAAAACTTCGGCCGGCCAACCGGGGAACAGAAAATGTGGCACTCGATCAAAGGGCGCATCGACAAGAACATGCGTCAAACGATCCTGAGCGCGCCCGAAAAGCGTCATGACAGAATGCAGAAGCGCTCCTGTGGTTTTCCGACCACCGGCAAGCGATGCGATGATCGGCCTCTCTTCATCATCCGCCAGGCCGCGAACAATTTCACACAACGTTTCCGCAACAATCCCGTTATCCGCCTCGCTCCGAATATCGTCCAGCTCCGCAGAGCGATCAGCAGACGGAAAAGCACGAATCGAATCGCCGATGTTGCCGAACTTGAGCCTTCCTTCCACCGGAATCCCGCGTTCCTCCAGCGCGATCAGGAGAGCCTCCCAACCGCCTTGATCAAATAACGCTTCGACAAGACGGCGTCGCCCTAGTGAGGTCGTGACAACAATCACTCTTTCGGGAACGACCGGATCCTCGGAAGCCGTCGCGAGCGCCCAGATCGTTTCGGTCAAAACCGCCGGAGAAAGGCCGATCGACGCCA
>Ga0079225_10001356_pt1 | contig 13696 bp, 9 predicted proteins | sample Poulit2012_FD_76344 | JGI IMG/M metagenome (GOLD analysis project Ga0079225, IMG submission 76344) | Agricultural soil microbial communities from Georgia to study Nitrogen management - Poultry litter 2012 | ecosystem: Environmental > Terrestrial > Soil > Agricultural land | place: USA: Georgia...
AGCAGCTGGTTGGTCGACTCCCTGCCGGCAAGCGTCGACTCTGCCGCCACCTGGTCGCGCTTCGGGGTCGGGGTGGAAACCGATGCCATCGCCCACCTGAGGACGGCCAACGGTGTTCAGGTGTCCTTGACGGTGACCTCGACGTCCCCGGTCCCATTCAACGAGGTCACCGTCGTCGGTGACCAGGGCACGATCGTGGCCGCCCCATCCCGCGGGACACTCCTACGGGCAGGAGACACTAAACGAACGCTGCACGAGCCAACGAGCGGGGACATCCCGACCGCATTCCGCAATCAACTGGCAGCCTTCGCCGATCTCGTAGCCAGCGGCAGCGCCTTTCCTGTCAGCACCAGACTGAGCCGGGCGGTGATCGGAACGGTTCTCGGGATCTACGAGGCAGCCCGGACTGAGCGGCCGGTGGTGATCGATGTGGGTGCGGAGCCGGTCGGGGCTCAACTACGCAGCTGAGGCACCCGTCCGGCAACCTTTACGCTGGTCGGGCCCGCTTCCGCAGAAGCGCCCCCGCTCACTCCGCCAGAGCAGCATCCGTTCAGCCGATAGCGCCGCAGCCAGGACTCACGGCCGGCCCCGCAGTCTGCAACCCCTTTCCGGTAGCTCCCTCCCCGCATGCAGGGCCCCACCGGTGCGTGTTAGCGTTCCCGCACCTCAGCCGCGGTGTGCTGGCACCGCGGCGCGGCACGAAGGTAGGCCAAGGCGGAAGGAGCACGATGAGCAGTGCGGGTCGCACGACCATCACTGCTCCGCGCCGCCGGGCGTCCCGCACCCGAGGCCTGGCCGCAGGAGCCGGCGCCTTAGCCCTTCTCGCTGCCGGTGCCTGCGGCAGCCTGACCGGCCCTGCAGGCGACGAGGCAGAGCATGTCCTGATCGCCGGGCACCAGCTCGCTGCCGACACGTCCTTCGATCAGGGTCTGCATGAGTTCGCCGACATCGTGGAAGAAGACTCCCAGGGGCGCGTGCAGGTCGAGGTGTACCCGAGCGCACAGCTGGGCGGGGAGACAGACCTCTTCGAGAACATGCGTAACGGAACGGTCGACGTCGCCGTCGTCGCCCCGGGATTCATCGCTGAATTCGTCCCGGAGATGAGCATCCTGTCGATGCCTTTCCTGGTCACCTCACGCGAGCAGCGCGACGCGATCATCGACAGTCCGGTCGCCGAGGAGCTGGAGCAGCTACTCACCGAGCAAACTGGGAACCAGGTGCTCACCTACTTCGGTGGCGGGGCCCGTCAGATGTTCTTCAACGCGCCGGTCGAAGAGCCCGCCGACTTGTCCGGGCGTCTGTTCCGCACCCAGCCCAGCCAGGTGCTGGCCGACGCCTTCGGTGCCCTCGGGCTGCAGGCATCCAACGTCGACTACGGCGAGCTGTACTCGGCGCTGCAGCAGGACGTGGTCTCCGGGGCCGACAACGAGTCCATGTTCATTCTCGCGGAGAACTTTCAAGAAGCCGCGCCGCATATCTACGTCACCGACCACGAGATCACCATCCGCCCCGCGGTGATCTCCGGGCACACCCTGGAGGAGTTGCCCGAGGACCTACGTGAGGTGGTACTCGACGCCGGTGAGGAAGCCGGTGCCTTCGCCCGCGACCTGGAGGCCGAGGAGGACGATGCTGCCCTGGAGGAACTGCGAGATGATCCGGCCGTCACCGTCGTGGACGCCGACACCGAGGAGCTCGCGGCCATGGTGGAACCGGTCTGGGAGCAGTACGCCGCGGAATGGGACATGGAAGACACCCTCGCCGAGATCCAATCCATGGATCAGGGGTGAGGTGGCGTGCTGAACCGAGTGAGCCGGATCCTGATGGCCATCATCGCCGCCCTCCTGGCAGCACTGACGGTCGTGGTCACTTTCCAGGTCCTGGGCCGGTACGTCCCATTCATCCCGCGGCCGCTGTGGACCGAGGAGATCGCCCGGTGGCTGCTGGCGTGGATGGTCTTCCTGGGGGCGGCGATCGCGCTACGCCGCAGCGACCACTTCGTTATCGACCTCATCCCCCGGCGGGCCGAGGCGAAGATCGGACGTTTCCTGCAGGTCCTGGTGCTGGTCGCCGTCTTCGCCATCTCGCTGATCCTCCTCGTCGGCGGCGCACTGATGACCCAGGGTGGCCTGACTCGTATCTCCACCGCCTCCGGGTTGCACCTGGCGTGGGCCTTCGCGGCGCTCCCGGTCGGCGGGTTGTTCATGACGATCTTCAGTGTTGAGTTGGCCATCAAGGTGCTCCGCGGCGAGGTATCCGCCACGGCCGACGACGACGAAGCCTTGGCTACTTCTGGTGAGGAACGTCCCCTTACGCCCGGTGACGACGAAGCAGGTGCGCGCTGATGGATGCCGGCCTCATCGCGATCGTGCTGCTGGGCGTCTTCCTGGTGCTGCTCGTGCTGCGGGTGCCGATCGCCTTCGCGCTGATCCTGGCGTGCCTGCCGTTCTTCCTGCTCGATTCGAAGATGGACCAGACCCTGCTCGCGCAGCAGGTCTACTCGGGCATCGACTCCTTCGTGCTCCTCGCGGTGCCGTTCTTCATCCTTGCCGCCTCGATCATGAACGCCTCTCAGGTGACCGATAGGTTGATCACTCTGGCTCGAGCCCTGGTGGGGTGGATCCGCGGCGGCCTGGGCATCACTAATGTGGCCGCTTCGATGGGCTTCGGTGGTGTCTCCGGCTCCTCGAACGCCGACGTGGCCGGGCTCGGCTCGATTCTGATCCCGCAGATGAAGCAGCGCGGCTATCCGGTGACCTACGCGGTCGGGATCACCGCGGCCTCGGCGGTGATCGGGTCGGTCATCCCGCCGAGCATCCAGATGGTGGTGTGGGGTTCACTGACCGGCACTTCAATCGGGTCGATGTTCCTCGCCGGTGTCATCCCCGGCCTGCTCATCGGGGTGGGGATGATGGTGGTCGCTTACGTCGTTGCCCGTCGCAACGACTACCCGCGCGAGGACCGCCCGCCGTTGCGCCACGTGCTGGTCGCCTTCCGCGACTCGTTGCTGGCCTTGGTGATCGTGGTGATCGTGCTCGGCGGGATCCTCGGCGGGTTCGTCACCGCCACCGAGGCTGCCGTCCTGGCGGTGTTATATGCCCTGTTCCTGGGATTGGTGGTCTACCGGACCATCTCCATCCGCGACCTACCCAAGATTTTTCGGGAATCGGCACTGTTCTCGGTACTGCCGTTGTTCGCCCTGGCCGCCGCCGGCGCCCTGGCCTACCTGATGGCCTACTACCGGATTCCCGACGTGTTGCAGAGCACTGTGGAGGGCGTCCCGCCCTGGGCACTGCTGTGGGTGGTGGCCGCGGTCTTCCTCTTCCTGGGCATCTTCCTCGATGCACTACCGGCGATGGCGATCATGGTGCCGGTACTCGCACCCGCTGCGGAGGCCGCCGGTCTGGACCCGGTGCACTACGGCGTAGTGGCGGTCATGTCCCTGGCCATGGGCCTGATCACCCCGCCCTATGGGCTGTGTCTGCTGCTGGCGGCGAAGATCGGTGACGTCCCGGTGCTGCGGGCGGTGCCGGCGACTGTTCCTTTTGCCCTGGTCATCCTGGCTGCGATCGCGCTGGTCATCCTGGTCCCGCCGGTGGCGCTCTGGCTGCCGGGTTTGACCGAGTAGGAACGCCCTTCCAAACCGGCGTTATCTGCGGAAGCGTGTCCCCGAGATACTAGCCAGGTCGACCTGGACGGCCCGGAACGTGGCTCAGGCCTCCGGGCCGACCTCCACGATCGCCTCTACCTCCACGGGGGTGCCCAAGGGAAGTTCGGCCACCCCGACGGCGGAGCGGGCGTGCTTACCAGCTTCTCCCAGCACGTCGACGAAGACTTCCGTTGCGCCGTCGGCGACCTGCGGCTGCTGTCGGAACCCTGGGGCGCTGGCCACGAAGACCGTGAGTTTGACGACCTGTTTGACCACCGCGAGCGAGCCGAGTTCCTCCTGGAGGCGGCCGAGCAGATTCAACGCACACTGCCGGGCACAGGCCTGACCGGTCGCCACGTCGACCTCGGCTCCCAGCACGCCGGTGGCCACCAGTTCGTCCCCAGCCATGGCAACCTGTCCCGAGAGGTAAAGAACCCCTTCAGTCCGTCGCAGCGGACGCAGGCTGGCTTCGGGCCCCGGCGCGGGAGCCAACACGGGTTCGAAGGCTGCGAAGCGGCCGTCCTGCTCATAGTGCCAGGAAGTACTTGACATAGATGTCCTCCAATGGGCTCACGTAGGCGGTCTCGGCTCATGCCGATAGTTCCAGACAGTGCCCGAGTCTCGCAGGAGTGTCCACGAGCGAACCGACGCCTCCCGACTACCGCCAGGGGTTGATCAGCTGTAGCCCGATCCCCTCGAAGTCCGAGGTATCGCGAGTGGCCAGAGCGCTACCGCTGGCGCGTGCAATAGTTGCGATCAGTGCGTCCATCCCCCCGATGGGACGGCCCATCGCGCGTCTGGCCACCACGATCTTGGCGTACTCCACCGCGCATTCAGGTACCAGCGGCAGACAGACACCGAGGGTGTCGAAGGCAGCCGTCGCCACAGTTTCGAGATGATCTCGCCGCTCCCCCGCGGGCAACAGCGCAACGCCCGCCAGGATCTCTGCACGATTGATGACTGTGGTCACCGGCTGCTCACGCAGGCCCCTCACCCAATCGAGCACCACCGGGGAGGCCTCACCGCCGCGCATAAACTCTGAGAGGACATTGGTGTCCAGAATGATCATCGTGGCCGCAGCTCTGCCGCTGACGCCACCTCATCCTCAACTTCGGGCACATCCACACCGCCGAGTTCATGACCAACGGCGATCAACTGCTCGACCCAACTGAGATCAGCATGGCCGGTGGCTGCCAAGGCATCCATGAGAATGTCCCGAGCTTCGGACTCCATCGAACGACCATGCGCGGCCGCACGCATGCGAAGCCGTTGCTTGGCCTCATCAGGGAGTTTTCGGATCGTGATCGCAGCCATGCAGCAATGATATCACTGCAGCATCTAAGCGCTGGAGAAGAGCCGTGCGCGAACCCAGGGACAGTGCGGCCCGCAGATCGGGCCGCTACCCACGCCGGTTCAGGGGTGTCCCGCCTCAGCCCAACTGGTCCAAGATCGCGTTCACCTGCGCCAGCAGATCCTGCTGGGCCTCCTGGCTCACCGTGTCCGAAGGCTTGGGGTTCTCCAAGTGCCGGCTGAAGCGCTGCAGCGCCACCATCCCCGGACGCTCACGACCCACATCCAGATGCCGCACCGCCTGATCAAGGGCATTGCTCAACTGCTGCGCGATCGGACCCTCGATCTGACCGTCCTCGATGTAGCCAGCGGTAGCCGAGTGCAGCGTCGCAAGGCGCTCCTCCGGCGTCGCGCCGTCATCGCCGTCGACCGTGACCTCATACAGGTTCGTGTCATCGACGACATAGATCGTGCCGTTCTCAGCAATATCCATCCGCTTGTACCCCAGGTCATCGAGCAGAATCTGCTGCTCACCGGTCTGCGGATCAAAAGCGAAGATATCGGTGCCCGAGATGCCGTACAGCAGACCATCGGGGTGGAGCTCAACATGACTTGCCGCGCCCCACGTGGAGCCGCTGGTGGCAGTATCGAGTTCATAGGTCTCGGTGATTTCGCCGGCCGCGGTGTCGTACTCGAAGAGGTGAGCGCTGACGGTCAAGCCCCAGATACTCTCCCCCACGGATTCCACGCTGGCGACCACCTGATTGTCCTGCACCGGGATGACGGCATCCACGACCTCCCCGGCCTCGGGATCGAATGCCACGAAGTGGGCATCCAGCGGGCTGTGCGGGCTGGACAACCCGCCCCGGTTCGCGGTGCCGGCATAGACCAGCCCATCGGCACCGAAGGTCACCGAGGCCGTGCTCTGCATCTCAACCAGGTCGCGGTAGGTCTCACCCTCGCCGGTCATGTCGGTCAGCGTGAGGCCGCCACCAGCGACGCCGTAGTCCGAAATCGTGCCGAGGGCAACAAGTTCACCGTCGGTAGCCATCTCGGCTACCCGGTCCTGCTGGTGTTCGGTGATCAGCCGGAACTGTTCGGCGGGGTTCGTGCCCCACTCCCATTCCTGGTTCGGGTCACCGGCGTGCACCACCGCGTTGCCGTAGCTACCCACGATCAGCTGGTCGCCGAAGTCCAGCCATTCATCGGCCTGACTGGGCCCGTCGATCTGCTCCATCTCTTGGGTCTCGATGTCGAAGCGACCCACGGTGCCGGGCCCGTTGTAGGTGCCCATGTAGATGCGGTTGTCATTGGCGATGTGCAGCGAGTGAGCGGTCAGCGGCGGCGCCGGGACCTCGCTCTGGAAAGTCTCGTGCTCACCGGTCTCTGGATCGAAGCTCCAGAAGGACCCGTCCCGGTTCAGCCCGATGAGGCTGTATTCGATCTCCTCCCCCACACCGGTGGCCCGCAAACTCAGTGCCCGGTGGTTACCAGTCTCGTCCAGGTCGGTATCGGCCCACCCGGTAGCCGCCACCGAGCAATCGGCGGAGTCGAATTCCCAGATCTCATCCTGGGACCGGTAATAGATCCGCCCATCGTGGGTCTGGTCGGTGTACGGGCGGTTCAGGGTGGGCCAGGTGGGGATGGCTCCATCACACACCCAGTCCTCGGTCGTGGTGTCCCACAACAGGGTGTTCATGGCTTCGTAATCCCCATCGACACTGGGTGAGAACGCCATGGCGATCAGGTCTCCGACCTGCTGGAAGCTGTAGAAGCGGGTGAGCACCTCGTCGTACTCGGCCGGGACGTCCAGCTCGGTGATCTCGCCGGTCTCGAGGTCTACCGTCATCGCGTGGCCGACCTGCATACCGGTACCGACATAAGCCATGCCGTCGTGCACCGCGAAACCATCGGCGTAGATGTCATCGCTAGCCACCGAGCCGTAGTCGTGGACCTCGCCGGTCTGGGGATCGATGGCGATCACCTTGGAATTCGGGTAGGTCGAGGCGTATAGCGTCCCGTCTTCCATCGTCATACCGCGGATCACCGACTCCCCCGCAGGGTTCTCCACGATCTGCTCTACCTCGTCGGTCTCGGCGTCCCAGTGGTAAAGGATCACACCAGCGCCGTCGCGCAGGGCGAAGTAGGCACTGCCGTCCTCGAGCACTTCGACCGACCCGGCCAGAGTCTTCGGCCCGATCTCGTGATAGGCCACCAGTTCGCCGGTATCGGTATCGACCACGCTCAGGCTGGCAGGTTCACCGGCACTGGGCAGGTACTGCACGTTGGTGCCATCGGCAAGGGTGCCGACGGCAGCGATGCTGGTGCTGACCTCCGGGGCGATCACGCCGTGGTCGGTGACGTCAGCGGAAAGGCCGAGTTCCTGGACAGGGTCCTCCACGCCGTCGGCGGATGCGCCCACAGCACCGACCACGGCGAGACTGACCGAGGCAAGGGTGGCTACGGCAACTCTGCCGAGGGGCCCTCTGGCAGATCCTGTCGGGGATGAAGACATCGGGTATTCCTCCATAACGTTTAGCGTGGCAACCATCGTTGGTTGTGCTCGGAAATCTGCCAGGTGCATAGCAGCCTGAGCGCGTCATTGCGCTTCCGCAGAAGCGCTGCTGACCACCGGGACGCTTCCGCAGAAGCACCCCTTGCGGCCAGTCGGGGCACTCGGTGTGGTGGCGGCCGGCCTCACCGGCCGCCACCACGACCTCAGCCCACCTGGTCCAGGATCGCGTTCGCCTGAGCCAGCAGGTCCTCCTGAGCCTCCTCGGTCACGGTGTCCGAGGGCTTGGGGTTCTCCAGGTGCCGGGTGTACCGCTGCACGGCTACACCACCGGGGCGATCACGGCCGGACTCCAGGTGGCGCACCGCCTGGTCCAGGGCGTTGCTCAGCTGGTGGGCGATCGGGCCGGCGATCTCGCCGTCGTCGATGTATTGCGAAGTAGCCGCCTGCAAGGCGAGGACCTGTTCCGGCAATGTTTCGCCGCCGTCGTCCTCACTGATGGTGACCTCATACAGATTGGTGCCGTCGATGACGTAGATCGTGCCGTCATCGGCGATATCCATCCGCTTGTACCCGGTGTCCTCCAGCAGGATCTGCTGTGCACCGGTCTGCGGATCGAAGGCGAACACGTCGGTGCCAGCGACGCCGTACAGCAAGCCATCAGCACCCAGCTGGACAGTGCTAGCCAGCCCCCACGGAGAGGCACTGGTAGCGGTGCCCAGGTCATGGACCTCCACCACCTCCTGGGTGGTGGTGTCGAACTCGAACAGGTCCGAGCTGTTGGTCACGCCCCAGATACTGTCGCCCACCGTGGCTACACCGGCGACGACCGAATTGTCTTCCACCGGAACGATGGCGTCCACCACCTCACCGGCCTCGGGATCGAAGACCACCAAGTGGGCGTCGAGTGGGCTGTTCGTACTGGAAAGCCCGCCCCGGATCGAGGTACCGGCGTAGATCAGACCGTCCTGTCCGAAGGTCACCGAGGCAGTGCTCTGGAACTCGACCAGGTCCCGGTAGGTGTCCCGGCGGTCCTGCATATCAGTCAGGGTCAACGCCCCGCCACGCACGCCATAGTCGGAGACCGTGGCCAACGCAGCCAGTTCACCGTCCGTGGCCTGATCGACGATCCGGTCCTGCTGATGGTCGGTGATCAGCCGGAACTCCTCGGCGGGGTTGGTGCCCCAGTCCCATTCCGCGTGCGGGTCGCCGGCGTGGACCACCGCATTGCCGTAGCTGCCCACCAGTAGCTGGTCACCGAAGTTCAGCCAGGAGTCGGCCTGGCCGGGCCCGTCAATGGCTTCCATCTCACCGCTAGCGGGGTCGAAGCGACCGAGTGTGCCCGGTCCGCTGTAGGTCCCCATGTACACCCGGTCGTCGTCGGCCACATGCACGGAGTGAGCGGTCAGCGGCGGTGCTGGGACCTCGCTCTCGAAGAACTCGTGCTCCCCGGTCTCGACATCGAAGCTCCAGAACGAGCCATCGCGGTTCAGCCCGATCAGCTGGTACGTGGCATCCTCACCCTCGCCGCTGGTCCGCAGGCTCAGCGCTCGGTGGTCACCGGTGTCCTCCAGATCGGTCTGCGCCCACCCGGTCTCCTCGATGGAGCAGTCGGCCGCGTCGAACTCGAAGATCTCCCCTTCGGCCTTGTAGTACATCCGGCCGTCCTGGGTGGCGGGGCTGTAGGGAGTGTTGAGCGTGGGCCAGTGCGGGATCGCCCCATCGCAGACCCATTCGTCGCTGGTGGTGTCCCAGAACAGGGTGTTCATACTGTCGAGGCCCCCATCGGCGCCAGGTGAGAAGGCCATCGCAATCAGGTCCCCCACCTGCCGGAAGCTGTAGAACCGGGTGAGCACCTCGTCATATTCGGCCGGAACCTCCAGCTCGGTGACCTCACCGGTTTCCAGGTCGAGCGTCAGTGCCCGCCCGACCTCCATCCCGGTTCCCACATAGGCCATGCCCTCATGCACCGCGAAACCATCGGCGTAGATGTCATCGCTCACCATCGAACCGTAGTCATGGACCTCACCGGTCTCGGGGTCATAGGAGAAGACCTTCGAATTGGGGTAGGTCGACCCGTACAGGATCCCGTCCTCCATGATCATCCGCCGGATCACCAGCTCCCCGGCCGGGTTCTCGACGATCTCGGTGACCTCGTCAGTCGCCGCGTCCCAGTGGTAGAGGATCACTCCCCCGCCGTCGCGTAGGGCGAAGTAGGCGCTGCCGTCGTCAAGCACCTCGATCGTCCCAGCCAGGGTCTTGGGCGGGATCTCGTGATACGCGACGAGCTCACCGGTGTCGATGTCCACCACACTCAGGCTGGCCGGTTCCCCGGCACTGGGCAGGTACATCACGTCTGTTCCGTCGGGAAGAGTACCGACGGCGGCGATACTGGTGCTGACCTCGGCGGCGGTTACGCCATGGTCGGTGACCTCGGCAGTGAGGTCCAAGTCGTCGCGGGGGTCGTCGACATCGTCAGCAGCTGCGCTCACTGCACCGGCCGCGGCCAGGCTCAACGCGGCGAGAGTGGCAGCGGCGACTGTGCCAACCGGCCGGATTCCAGATCTTGGTGATGACACCACGGAGTGCTCCTCCAGAAATTGTCGTGGCGACCCTCGGTGGTCGCCTCGGTCACGGTGCATGGCACCAGGTCGCAGCTCCACTCGGCAGCGAGCGAGATTTTGCAACCGGTTGTAACAACCTAGAAGGGCGGAGGTGGCCCTGTCAAGGTTCGCCATCCGGGCTGGTCCTGGCAGACAGCAACGCATCGACCACTCCCGCAGAAGGGTTCCCACGTTCAAGGGCGATCGGGGCTGTGCCGGTAGGGTCGATCTGGTTGATGCTGTCCTCGCAGGTGCCCTCCCCCACCACCGGCCGCAAAGTTGTGAGCTGCCTACACCTGTGAGTTGCACGCACCACACCGCGATCTGCACCCATTGGAAGGAACACGATGAGCGCAACCGATGGAGCCAACTACGCCCCCGCCCCGATGCCGGCACCGGTGGTGGAACCCGGTGAGTTCACCATCGCCGCGATCGGCCTGGACCACGGCCACATCGTCGGGATGTGCGAGGGCCTGATCGGTGCCGGAGCCCAGTTGAAGTGGGTCTATGACCCCGACCCGGCGAAGGTGGCGGCTTTCCAGGAACGTTTCGACCAGGTGCGGGCGGCGCGCTCGGAGGCCGAGGTGCTGGACGATGAGCAGGTGCACCTGGTCGCCGGTGCTGCGGTGACCGCGGATCGCGCCCCCCTGGGGCTGCGGGTGATGGCTGCCGGGAAGGACTACTTCACCGATAAGGCGCCGCTGACCACCCTGGATCAGCTCGCCGCCGCCAAGGAGGCGGTGGCCACGACCGGGCGCAAGTACGCGGTGTACTACTCCGAACGATTGCACGTGGAGTCGGCCGTCTTCGCCGGCCAGCTGATCGCCGAGGGTGCGATTGGCACGGTCATCAACGTGATCGGGATGGGCCCGCACCGGCTGCGCGCCGACTCCCGCCCGGACTGGTTCTTCCAGCGGGAGCGTTACGGCGGCATCCTGTGCGACATCGGTTCCCACCAGATCGAACAGATCTTGCACTACACCGGCTCGGCGGATGCGGAAGTAGTGCGCAGTCAGATCGCTAACTACAACAATCCCGACTACCCGGAGCTGGACGATTTCGGCGATGCGATGGTGGTGACCGACACTGGCGCCTCCGGGTACTTCCGATGCGACTGGTTCACCCCCGATGGACTGCAGATGTGGGGTGATGGGCGGATGTTCATCCAGGGCACCGAAGGATTCATCGAACAGCGCAAGTACATGAACATCGGCACCCAGGACGGACCCGGGCACGTCTTCCTGGCCAACGGGACCGAGGAGCGGCACTACAACGTCAACGGCAAGGTCGGCTATCCCTTCTTCGGTGAGTTCATCCGCGACTGCCTGGACCGCACCGAGAACGCGATGAGCCAGGCACACGCCTTCAAGGCCGCCGAACTAGCGGTCCGGGCCCAGATGCAGGCCGCCGACCTGGTGCCTCGGACCCGGGAAGCACACTGACCGAATACGCCAGCAAGCGCTTGCAAACTGTGACACGATCTCGAACGAGAACTCGACGATGAGCACCGCGGCCCGATGGCGCATCGCCACGTGAACCGACTCGGTGCTGTCGCGGTCACAACCTAGGAGCTGTGTGATGGCACGACTGGTCAGAGTCGCGACAGTGACTTCCGAAGCCCTGAAGGTCAACGGCAGGCGCCCTGCTGCCGAGGTCCTGGAGATGATGGAGGAACGCTGGCGGGCACAGATCGAGGCAGTCGCGCCCGACGAGGTCGACCTGATCGTGCTACCCGAGCACGGTGATCGTCCCCACCAGGGTCACTACCCGCCAGAGCTCCTCGATGAGTACTACGAGCTCCGCGGCGATCGCTTCAATCGGATGTATGCGGACTACGCACGCGAACTCGGGTGCAACATTGCCTACTCGGGCCTTCGCCTCGACGGGGATCAGAAGTTCAACTCCACCATGCTCTACGACCGCTCGGGCAACTACGTCGGTGCTTATGACAAAACCTTCCTCACACCCGGTGAGCGGTTCAAGCGGCGACTTGATGTCGGCACCGGGGCCAAAGTGATCGAGCTGGATATCGGCAGGGTCGCACCGGTAATCTGCTTCGACCTGAACTTCACTGAACTGCTCGATGACCTCACGCGACTCAAGCCTGAACTGATCCTGTTCAGCTCGGTCTTTCACGGGGGATATCTCCAGGGCCACTGGGCCTACACCGCGGGAGCGCACTTCATCGGATCGGTGTACCCGCCGAACCGGAGCACCGTCATCGATCCGTTAGGTCAGATCATCGCGTCCAGCACCAACTACACCAACTACGCGGTCACCACGATCAACCTTGACTACGAACTGGTGCACCTGGACTTCAATAGGCCGGCCCTGGCCAAGTTGAAGAAGCAGTACGGGCCACACGTGATCATCTCCGATCCTGGTCAGATCGGAGTGCTGATGGTCTCATCGCTACACGAGGAAGTCTCCGCCACCGAGATGGTGCGCGAGTTCGACGTCGAGTTGCTCTCGGACTACTTCACGCGGGTTCGCGGGTATTCCCCGGTGGTGGGGTAATAGCGAACCGCCCTCCTGCGGAGCAACTCAATCAGCGGTGTCGGTTAGGAAGATCTCTGGAGTATGAAGTTCGCCCTTGCCAGCAGGTCCTCTTGTGCCTCCGCGGCTACCGTGTCCGAGGGCTTGGGGTTGTCTAGATGGCGCACGTATCGTCGCAGGGCAACGATCGTTGGCCGAGCACGACCTGAACCCGAATGCTGCACCGCCTGATCGAGAGCAGTGCTCAGGTGGTGCGTGATCGGTCCTTGTATCTCGCCATCATCAATGTAATCGGTGGTGCGCAGTTGCAGTTCATCGAGCAGCTCTGGCGTCGGGATGTGTCCGTTGTCCGGCGGGATCGAGTAGAGTTCGGCTCCGGCTGAGACGAACAGGGTTCCGTCGGCAGCTATTGCCATCCTGTATAGCGATGAGTGCTCCTGGACGACGGTTGCCTCTCCATCCGAAGGATCAATTTGCAGCAGGCCGTGGTTGGGCACTGTTGCATAGATGAATCCATCAGCAGGGTTGAACTGTATGTCGGCCTGGACCCATGCCGGTGATGGCCACGAATACGACTCATACTCCACAACGTCGAAACTTGGTGCGGTCGAGCCGGCGTCACCGGTGAAGACTTTTCCGGCGGTGATCCCCCAGAGTTGGCCCGATGCATCTGTAGTCAGCGCGGAGATGGAGGGCTCACCCGGTACCGGGACGGTCTCCCACTGAAGGGTTCGCGTCGTCAGGTCAAACGCGAAGATCTTGGCTTCGGCCTCCCGCGCGGTTGATCCGTACCCACCGTGGATCGATGTTCCACAGAATAGAGTCGAGTTAGTGGCTGCGAGTGCCACGACACTGTGATCGATGAACTCTTCGCGGAACACAGTCCGCGAGTCTTCATTAAGGTCGTAGAGCGTCAGCGCTCCTCCAGTGGTCCCAGTGCGGCTGACTGTGCCAATAGCCAGTTCCGCACCCACCAGGGCAAGGCTGAATGGTCGGTCCTGCTCGGCGTCGGCACCATTGAAGAGCTCGACGGGGTTCGTAGCTGGTGCTTCGGGGTCCGGGTCCTGTGGGGTGTTCCACGGTTCTAATGTGTCGTACTTATAGATTCGCGCTGACCCGTAGGTGCCGAGGTAAAGATCGGAACCGTCG
>Ga0079225_10001357_pt1 | contig 13684 bp, 14 predicted proteins | sample Poulit2012_FD_76344 | JGI IMG/M metagenome (GOLD analysis project Ga0079225, IMG submission 76344) | Agricultural soil microbial communities from Georgia to study Nitrogen management - Poultry litter 2012 | ecosystem: Environmental > Terrestrial > Soil > Agricultural land | place: USA: Georgia...
ACCGGCTCTCAGGTCGGGATCATGACGGACAGCTCGCACACGAAGGCGCGTATTCAGCGCATCGAGACCGACGAAATGCGTGACGACCTGAATGAGGGCAAGGTGGTCGTGGTTGCGGGCTTCCAGGGGGTGGATGAAGAGGGCAATATCACCACGCTTGGGCGCGGGGGCTCCGATACTACCGGGGTGGCGTTGGCCGCTGCGCTGGGTGCCGATGAATGTCAGATCTACACCGATGTGGATGGGGTCTACACGACTGATCCGCGGGTCTGCTCCAAGGCACAGCGTCTCGATACCATCACCGTTGAGGAGATGCTGGAGCTGGCAAGCCTCGGCTCCAAGGTACTGCAGATACGCGCCGTGGAGTTCGCCGGCAAGTACAATGTTCCGCTGCGAGTGCTGTCCAGTTTTCAGGATGGCCCCGGCACACTCATCATCGCAGACTCCGACCAAGACGAGGATTCCATGGAAGAACCGCTGATCTCAGGTATCGCCTTCACTGCCAACGAAGCCAAGCTGACTCTGCTTAATACGCCTGATATCCCCGGTGTGGCATCGCGTATCTTGGGGCCGATCGCTGACGCCAACATCGAAGTCGACATGATCGTCCAGAACGTGGCACCAGCCGGTGACTACACTGACTTTACCTTTACCGTAAGCAAGGGCGACTACAAAAGAACGCTCAAGATGCTGGAAGAGCAAGTCATCCCTGATTTGGGTGGTGGTGAGGTAAAAGGCGACGATAATATCGCCAAGGTGTCACTGGTAGGTGTCGGCATGCGCTCCCATGCCGGGGTGGCATCCAAGATGTTCCGCGTACTGGCGGATGAAAATATCAATATCCGCATGGTGTCCACCTCGGAGATCAAGATCTCGGTCGTTATCGACGAAAAGCAAATGGAGTTGGCAGTGCGTGCTCTGCATTCGGCTTTCGGATTGGACAAGAGTGATATCGAAAGCGAGTAAGCGTTGGCGGATAAACACAAAGATACAGACGCCCGAAAACATTGTTTCTTCTATGCTAAGGGAAGTTGCGATGAGTGCCGTGACTTCCCTTCAACGCTGCCATGATGCCATGGTGGGGTTGGTGGTGGTGTACAGAGGTTTTTGTGTTACATAGTTCATACAACAGTTATGCGTCGATGGGATCGGCGTGCAGCCCGTAGCAAGTCGTCTGAGAAGGAGATCAGCCATGCTCATCCTGACCCGCCGTGTCGGAGAAACCCTGATGATTGGTGATGACATCACCGTGACCGTTCTGGGAGTCAAGGGAAATCAGGTTCGTATCGGTGTCAATGCGCCTAAAGATGTTGCCGTGCATCGCGAAGAAATCTATCAGCGTATTCAGCGCGAGAAAGCAGAAGGGGAGGAAGGGGATAGATGAATAAATCCCCGAACGGGCTAGACAAAGGATAGTGAAACCGATAGGATGTGCGCCGTGCCGTTAAGGGAGAGGTGGCCGAGCGGCTGAAGGCGCTCCCCTGCTAAGGGAGTATGGGGTTTATAGCCCCATCGAGGGTTCGAATCCCTCCCTCTCCGCCATGCGGTACAAGATTGGTTTGCGGCAAGTGGCACGCCAAATGTGGTTCACGAAGTGTGATGTTGCGCCCGTAGCTCAGCTGGATAGAGTACCTGACTACGAATCAGGGGGTCGGAGGTTCGAATCCTCCCGGGCGCGCCATAAAAGAGATGATGGCTGCCTCATTTCAGCTTGTACACCCAGTGATTCGACATCAAGTTTGCCTGCTTTTACAAAGCCATGACTGTCGTCAGCAATGGCTTTGCAAGAACTTGTCATCAGCGCCCGTAGCTCAGCTGGATAGAGTACCTGACTACGAATCAGGGGGTCGGAGGTTCGAATCCTCCCGGGCGCGCCAGCTTTTAACCCGTCCTCTTGCGAGGGCGGGTTTTTGCTTTTATAGCCGCATGAAAATGTTGTGTAGTAGAAAAACAACGTAAGTTTCCACCATAAGATGCTTGCAATATGACGATGTGATGGGCAGGTTGTACTTCCATATCCGCTTGCTGAAGCTAAGGCGACTCCAGCCGTTGTGAGTAAGGGGGCCGTCGTGAGCAAAAGAGAGGCACACCATGCGGGACACACAATTGTTGCTTGATGGCCTGGTTCTCACAGGGGTGGGAATAGGGTTTGTTTTCGTTTTTCTTACGCTTCTCGTGGCCAGCATGACGCTTATGTCACTGCTGCTGCGCCGGTTTGCTAGCGACCCGCTTCCTCTCGTCACACCAAAGCCCGCTTCTCCTCTCTGTGATACTGAACTGGTGGCTGTCATCAGCACTGCCGTACACCGCTATCGTCGTCATAAGCGTCGCTGAATGCTCAAGCGTTTTATGGCACAACGTATACAACGTTCTTCACGGGGCCCCATCCATGAGTGAGAACCTCCGCCCGCTGGGCATCACCGACGTCGTGCTGCGTGATGCTCACCAATCCTTGCTTGCCACTCGCATGCGGCTGGATGACATGTTACCGATTGCCGAGAAGCTCGATCGGGTCGGCTTCTGGTCGCTAGAGTCCTGGGGTGGTGCTACTTTTGATGCCTGTATCCGTTATCTCGGTGAGGATCCGTGGGAGCGGATACGCGCATTGAAAGAAGTGATGCCCAACACACCGCAGCAGATGTTGCTGCGCGGGCAGAACTTGCTCGGCTATCGTCACTATGCCGACGATGTGGTGGATCGCTTTGTGGAGCGGGCCAAGACCAACGGCGTTGACGTGTTTCGCGTGTTCGATGCGATGAATGATCCGCGCAACCTGGAGCGCGCCATCCAGGCGGTGCGCCAAGTGGATGGACATGCCCAGGGTACTATTTCCTATACCGTGAGTCCGGTACATACTCTCGATAGCTGGGTGGAGCTCGCCGAGGCCATCGCCGATATGGGAGCCGATTCCCTGGCGATCAAGGACATGGCTGGCTTGTTGTCACCATATGATGCTTTCGAGCTGGTGACGCGGCTGAAGAAGGTACTGAAAATTCCGCTGCATCTGCATTGCCATGCCACCACAGGCATGTCTACCAGCACTATTTTCAAGGCGGTGGAGGCCGGTATCGACAACGTTGATACGGCAATTTCTTCGCTGTCGATGACCTATGGCCACAGTCCTACCGAGTCGGTGGTTGCCATGCTCAAGGGGAGCGAGCGCGATACCCATCTCGATCTTGAGTTGCTTGAGGATATTGCCGGTTACTTCCGAGAGGTGCGCAAAAAATACGCGGCCTTCGAAGGCTCATTGAAAGGCATCGATTCACGTATTCTTGTGGCTCAGGTGCCGGGAGGCATGCTCACCAATATGGAGAGTCAGCTCAAGGAGCAAGGTGCCGGTGACAAGCTGGATGACGTACTGGCCGAAATACCCCGAGTGCGTGAGGAGCTGGGCTTTATTCCGCTGGTCACGCCCACGTCACAGATCGTAGGGACCCAAGCCGTCATGAACGTGATGCTGGGGGAGCGATACAAGTCGATCTCCAAGGAGGTTCAGGCGCTGCTCAAGGGTGAATATGGCGCGGCGCCGGCGCCTTTCGACAAGGCACTGCAAAACCGGGTGCTTGAGGGTGGTGAGCCGATTCAATGTCGTCCTGCGGATCACCTTCAGCCCGAGATGCAGCGACTGGCCACTGAATTGACGGAGAAGGCCAAGGCCGATGGCATTCGGCTGGCCGAAGGAGAGCGCCAAGTCGACGATGTATTGACCTATGCACTGTTTCCGCAAATCGGACTCAAGTTCCTCAAAAATCGTGACAATCCGGATGCCTTTGAGCCGGCGCCAACAATGCCTGAGCAGAATTCCAAGCCTGCTTCCGCCCCTGCCACTGCAAACCGGGCCAAGGCGGATACGCCAGGAGGCCCCGAGACTTACACCGTCAAGGTCAATGGCAAGCGGTATCTGGTAGAGGTGGCTGAAGGAGGGGAGGTCGCTGCAATAGAAGAACAGACTCAGCCGCAGGCCGATACCCCGACAGCGACGAGCGGTGCCACCATCACCGCACCGCTGGCCGGAAATATCTTCAAAATCAATGTGCGTACTGGCGATGCGGTTGATGAAGGTGATGTGGTGGTCATTCTTGAGGCGATGAAAATGGAAACTGAAATCCGTGCCACAAGTGCGGGTACCGTCTCTGAAATCAAAGTTGGCGAGGGCGACAGCGTTGCTGTCGGCGATACGCTGATTGTGCTGTAAGGACCTGGCTGCCATGGAGAATGTTGTGACCCTGTGGGAGGGTTCAGGCCTTTACAACCTGGCTCTTGGTCAGGCGCTGATGATTGCGGTCGGGCTGTTGCTGCTCTATCTGGCAATCCACAAGAAGTTCGAACCGCTATTGCTGCTGCCCATCGGTTTTGGCGGGATACTGGCGAACATTCCCGAGGCGGGGTTGGCCATTTCTGCGCTGGACCAGGCCATCGAAGTGGCGCGCCCGGCGGTGCTGCAGCAGATCGCGGCAGCACTGGGTGCGACACTCGACCCACTGGTTAGCGAAGAGGCGTGGCGTAACACATTGAAGGCACTGGTCGATGAGGGTGCCGCGCCCGATCAGCTGCGTGCAGCCCGTGATGTTGCGCTAGGGGTCGGTTACAGTGATGGCTTGCTGTTTGTTTTTTACCGCATTGCCGTGGCGTCGGGGATCGCCCCCCTGATCATTTTCATGGGCGTGGGGGCGATGACCGACTTTGGGCCGCTGTTGGCCAATCCTCGTACTCTGCTGCTGGGGGCCGCGGCACAGTTCGGTATTTTCGCCACCTTGGCGGGGGCGGTAGGGCTGACGTATTTTGGGGTGATGGACTTCTCGCTGGAGCAGGCGGCGGCCATTGGCATCATCGGGGGCGCCGATGGACCCACTTCCATTTATGTGTCCACCATGCTGGCCCCGGAGCTGCTTGGTGCCATTGCCGTTGCTGCTTACGCCTACATGGCGCTGGTGCCGATGATCCAGCCGCCAATCATGCGCCTGCTCACTACCCAGCGCGAGCGCCAGATTGTCATGACCCAGCTGCGACCGGTGTCAAAGCTCGAAAAAATTGTCTTTCCGCTGACGCTGCTGCTGTTAGTGGCCCTGTTCTTGCCCGATGCGGCTCCGTTGCTGGGCATGTTCTGCTTTGGCAACCTGATGCGAGAGAGCGGCGTGGTGGAGCGGCTTAGCGATACCGCGCAGAATGCGCTCATCAACATTGTCACTATTGTGCTCGGTCTGGCAGTGGGCTCCAAGCTCATGGCCGAAACCTTTTTGGCGGTGGAGACGCTGGGCATTATGGTGCTCGGGATCATCGCCTTCACGATTGGGACTGCAGCCGGTGTCCTCATGGCCAAGCTGATGAATCTGGTCAGCCGCATGCCGATCAATCCTTTGATCGGTTCAGCAGGTGTTTCCGCGGTCCCGATGGCGGCACGAGTTTCCAACAAGCTGGGTCTTGAGGCCAATCCGCACAATTACCTGCTGATGCATGCCATGGGGCCCAATGTGGCGGGAGTGATCGGCTCGGCGGTGGCGGCAGGAGTACTGATCAAGTACCTGGGGTAGGTTCAATTAACTGGACGTTGCCGCGCAAGCGAGCTTGAAGCGCGGCCAGGTCGAGCGCCATGTCGCTGGGCCAGGCCACGCCAAGCAGAACGCCATCGCTGGTGTAGTCGGCGGTGTCAATCAAGGCGTCTTGTGTTGCCAGCCAGGCGCGGGCCTCGGCCTCGCCCGCAAAACCCACCTTCAGGGTGAGCCTGTCGCGCTCGACATGTTGCCGCTGCGGCAGGGTCTCCAGAGCATGGGCGACTGCCTGGGAGTAAGCGCGTGCCAGCCCGCCGGTACCGAGTTTGGTGCCCCCGAAATAGCGGATTACGACGCAGCCCACCTGGCCCAGGCCAGAGCCGTCAAGTACCTGGTACATGGGCCGGCCTGCCGTGCCGCCAGGTTCACCGTCATCGGAAAAGCCGATGGCGTTCTGTTCGCCCGGCGGACCGGCAATAAAGGCACTGCAGTGATGGGTGGCGGCAGGATGCTCATGTCGCGCTGCCGCTAGCAACGCATCAAAGGCAGCAACATCCGGAGCGTGGTTCAGCCAGGTGATAAAGCGGCTTTTCTCCACTTCGATTTCAACCGCATGACGGCCGTCTGCGGGCAGGTCGGGAACCGGGTAGCGCATCAGTGTGTCAGCTCGGTGGGTGCCGGCTGTTTGCGCATTACGCCCATGATCATGCCGAGCACCTGCACATCGCTATTCTTGAGATAGATGGGTTCCATGTTGTCATTGGCCGGCTGCAAACGGATGCCATGCTTCTCGATATAGAGTTTTTTCAGGGTGACCTCCTGCTGGTTGATTGAGACCACCACGGTTTCACCATTTTCCGCGCTCTCCTGGCGCTCGATAATGATGACATCCCCATCGAAGATATTGCAGTCGATCATCGAGTTGCCACGCACCCGCAGTGCATAGGTATTACGCCGCACCATGCTGGCCGGAGTGAGAATGGTATCTCCACTTGGGCAGGCTTCGATGGGCAAGCCTGCCGAAACGTCACCCAGTAGCGGAACCTCGACCAGGTTGGCCGCTTCAACGCTGGCCCAGGAGGTGGCAATAGGCAGGTTGGGGCGGCGATACAGGTACTGCATGGCGGATGTAGGCATAGTGTTTTCCCCTTCTGTACGCGTCTTGTTGTCCAGGTGCTGTTGAAGTGCCTGGCCCCTGTTGAAATGTACAGCTTTCTTGCATCTTAACAGCCGTTGCGCTTCTGGCAAGTTTTCATGCCCGAAGGCTTGACCTTAGGCAAGGGTGGCGCCATGACGCACCTGTACCGCTAGCGGCAAAAGGGCATTCAGTGTAGCATTTCGGGCAAATTTCCATCCGGAGAGTGCCGTTGAGCCTGCGTCTGCAAGCGCGAAGCCTGGCCTGTGAACGTGACGACCGCTGGCTGTTTCGGAATCTAGATCTGGATATCGGAGCCGGCGAAATCGTACGTGTAGAAGGCCCCAACGGTAGTGGCAAGACCACACTACTGAAGATTCTTTCCGGCCAGCTGGCGGATTATGAGGGTGAGTTATTCTGGAATGAGCGTCCGATGCGCGAGATGCGCGATGCCTTTCTCGCCAACTTGCTATATATGGGACACGCACCTGGTGTCAAGACGGCATTGACACCGCTGGAAAACCTGGCCTGGTACCAGGCATTGGCGGGTCAGGTCAGGGACGAGACGGCCCGCTATCAGGCGCTCGAAGAGGTCGGTCTGCTTGGCTACGAGGATGTACCGGCCGGTCAGCTTTCTGCCGGGCAACAACGTCGTGTGGCACTGGCGCGACTGGTACTGGTTCCGCGCCCGCTGTGGGTGCTCGATGAGCCATTTACGGCCATTGACCGCGAAGGGGTTGCCGCCCTGGAGCAGCGTTTGGTCGTGCATGCCCGCCGTGGCGGTTGTGTACTGGTGACGACGCACCATGAGCTGACACCATGTCCAGAGCTGCGCCGTATCCGATTGGATGAGGGGTGCGTCGATGATGTCATCTGACGGTTCATTGCCCGAAGAGTCCAAGTTGAGCCGCGAGGAACCCTCTGGCGGTCTCGCTGTCGCAGTATGGGCAACGCTGAAGCGTGACCTGGTATTATTATTGCGTCGGCGCAGCGAGGTGCTCAATCCGCTGGTATTTTTCGCCATCGTTATCACCCTGTTTCCGATCGGTATTTCCCCCGATCCCGGGCTGCTGGCAGCCATCGCGCCCGGCTTGTTATGGGTGGCGGCGTTATTGGCGGCACTACTGTCACTCGACAGCCTGTTTCGCAGTGATTATGACGATGGCTCGCTGGAACAACTGTTGCTGACGCCGCAGCCGTTGGCGATGCTGGTGCTGGCCAAGGTGGCGGTGCACTGGTTGCTGACCGGTTTACCGTTGGCACTGATGGCGCCGTTGCTGGGTGTCATGCTGGCCCTGCCGGCAGGGAGTTATGCGGTATTGGCGGTTTCGTTGGCGCTGGGCAGTGCCAGTCTGAGTCTGATCGGCGCTATCGGTGCGGCGCTGACCGTGGGCCTGTCACGGGGCGGTGTACTGCTATCGTTGCTGGTGCTGCCGCTTTTTATTCCGGTGTTGATCTTCGGTGCCGGGGCCGTGCAGGCGGCTATTTTGGGTGATGGCGCGCTGGCACATCTGGCGATCCTCGGCGCACTACTGGCGTTGGCCTTGAGTCTCGCCCCCCTGGCTATAGCGGCATCGCTGCGCATCAGTATCAACGGTTGAGAGGTTAACAAGGCATGTGGGCCTTTATTAACAAGCTGCGTTCCCCCAAGTGGTTCTATGCCATCAGCGCGCGTTTGCAGCCCTGGTTCTGGGCCGCGGCACTGATACTGATCGTTGTCGGCAGTATATGGGGGCTGATGATTGCGCCAGCGGATTACCAGCAGGGCAACAGCTTCCGCATTATCTACGTGCATGTGCCGGCTGCCTTCCTGGCCCAGTCGATTTTCGTCTCCATGGCGATGACCGGGTTGGTGTTCATGGTGTGGAAAATCAAGGTCGCCGACATGGTGGCTACCGTGATTGCTCCACTGGGAGCTGCAATGACGTTCATCTCGCTGTTTTCCGGTGCGGTATGGGGAGTACCGACCTGGGGTACCTGGTGGATGTGGGATGCACGTCTCACGTCGATGCTGATTCTACTGTTCCTCTACCTTGGCGTTATCGCGCTACGTGGTGCCTTTGCCAGCCGCGATAGTGCTTCACGGGCGGCTTCGGTGCTGGCCATGGTGGGCGTCATCAATATCCCCATCATCAAGTATTCAGTGGACTGGTGGTATACCCTGCATCAGCCTGCCACCTTTACCATCACCGGGCGTGCAGCCATGCCGATGGAGATGTGGATGCCGTTGTTGCTGATGGTGCTGGGCTTCTACAGTTTCTTCATCGCGCTCACCCTGATGCGCACCCGCAGCGAGATTTTGCGGCGTGAATCGAATAAGCACTGGGTACGTGAGCTAGTGGGGGAGAGACACTAATGGCTTTCGATACACTCAATGACTTTTTCGCCATGGGTGGCCACGCCGTCTATGTCTGGACCTCTTGGGGCCTGACCCTGGCGCTACTGGTCGGCCTGGTCGTGCATGCCTTCCAGGAGCGGCGCCAGCTTATGCGCCAGTTACAACGCCAGGCCCGTCGCGAAGAGCGCCGTCAACCTCAATCTCGTACCAGCGCGCCATCGATTTCAAACAGTAGTGAGGCAAGTACCCATGACGCCTAAACGCAAGCAGAAGCTATTCATGTTTCTCGGCCTGGTATCCCTTACGGCGATTGCCGTGGGGCTGACGCTGTATGCGCTGCGCTCAAATATCAACCTGTTTTTCAGTCCGGTGCAGATTGTCGCCGGAGATGCGCCTTTCGAACGTCAGCTTCGTGCCGGCGGGATGGTGCGCGAAGGTAGTGTCTCGCGTAACCCGGATAGCCTCGATGTGGAGTTCACCGTGACCGACTATGTCGAGGATGTGCGCGTGCATTACAGTGGCATCCTGCCTGACCTGTTTCGTGAGGGGCAGGGCGTCGTGGTTGTTGGCCAGTTGCAGCAGGACGGCTGGATCAAGGCCGATCAGGTACTGGCACGCCACGATGAGAACTACATGCCGCCCGAGGTTGCCGATGCGCTTGAAGCCGCCGGCTACTCGCCCGCTGACTACCAGGCCAAGGCCGCCGAGGTGGGCAAGCGAATCGAAGCGCGCGATGCAGAAGGCGCTAGCCAGTACTGAGCCGGAGCTTCCATGCAGATTCAGATGATTCCCGAAATTGGCCATTTTGCTCTCGTCATTGCACTGCTCTTTGCTGTCGTGCAAGCAGTGCTTCCATTGGCTGGCGCCACTCTGCGTCGGCCACTGTGGATGGCTTACGCCCGACCCATGGCGACCGGCCAGTTTCTGTTCGTGGCCATTGCATACGCCGCCTTGACCGCCAGCTATATGCTTGATGACTTCAGTGTCATCAACGTCGCTAACAACTCCAACTCCATGCTGCCCTGGTTTTACAAGTTCAGTGCGGTATGGGGCAACCATGAGGGATCGGTGCTGCTATGGAGCCTGATGCTGGCAGGTTGGGGGTATTACGCCGTACGTTACTCCCGCGAGTTGCCGCGTGACGTCGTCGCCCGGGTGATTGGCGTGCTGGGCTTGGTGAGTGTCGGCTTTCTGTTATTCATTCTGCTGACCTCCAATCCATTTGAGCGCATCCTGCCCAACGTGCCCCAGGATGGCGCCGACCTGAATCCGCTGCTACAGGATATTGGCCTGATCCTGCATCCGCCCATGCTTTACATGGGCTATGTGGGCTTTTCGGTGGTCTTTGCTTTTGCCATCGCGGCGCTGATCGGTGGGCGTCTTGATGCCGCCTGGGCACGCTGGGCGCGGCCCTGGACCAACCTGGCCTGGGCTTTCCTCACCGTAGGCATTGCATTGGGTAGCTGGTGGGCCTACTACGAGCTGGGCTGGGGCGGCTGGTGGTTCTGGGATCCGGTCGAGAACGCTTCGCTTCTACCCTGGCTGAGCGGTACTGCGCTAATGCACTCGCTGGCAGTGACCGAAAAACGTGGCTCGTTCAAGAGCTGGACGCTGTTGCTGGCAATTACCACCTTCTCCTTGTCGCTGCTGGGCACCTTCCTGGTGCGTTCCGGTGTGCTGACCTCGGTGCATGCGTTCGCCAACGACCCATCGCGGGGTTTCTTTATCCTGATGTTGCTGGGCATTACCGTGGGCCTCTCCTTGCTGGTGTTCGCCCTGCGTGCTCCTCGTGTTAGCCACAAGGTGGGCTTCAGCTGGCTGTCGCGTGATGCACTCTTGCTGGTCAACAACATCATGCTGGTGATCATGACCGTCACCGTGTTGATGGGGACCGTCTATCCGTTGCTGCTGGATGCCCTCAACCTGGGCAAGATCAGCGTGGGCCCTCCTTACTTTAATGCCCTGTTTGTGCCGCTGACCCTGATCATGGCAATTTTCATGGGTATGGGGCCGGTGGCGCGCTGGAAGGACACCCGTGCCAAGCTGCTGATCCAGCGCTTGTGGTTGGCTGCCGTATTGGCGGTAGTAATGGGCATGGCACTACCACTGATCTTTGCCGAGCGCTGGAGTGTGGCGGTGGCGATCGGCCTGATCGCCGCACTGTGGATTGTGTTACCGATGTTCCGGGATCTTTTTGACAAGACACGCAACGCCAAATCGTTGGGCGCGGGGCTCAAGAAGTTGTCACTGGCTTACTGGGGTATGCAGCTAGGCCACCTTGGCGTCGCGGTGACTATGGTTGGCGTGGCGGCCGTGTCAAACTACGAGATCGAGCGTAACGTGCGCATGGGAGTGGGGGACAGTGCCAGCGTAGCCGGCTATACCTTCACCATGACCGAGCTCTCCAGCCACCGTGGTCCCAACTTCCTGGCCGACAGCGCGATCATCGAAGTACAGCGCGAGGGTAGCCAGCGCAGTTTTACCATGACCCCGGAAAAGCGTCTCTATCTTGCGCGTGGCATGCCCATGACGCAGGTCGCTCTGCGCCCGGGCTTTTTCCGTGACCTCTATGTGGCCATGGGTGAGGATCTGGGTGATAACACCTGGGCCATGCGCATTCAGTACAAGCCATTTGTACGCTGGTTATGGCTGGGTGGTCTGCTGATGGCCGCTGGTGGGGTACTGGCAGTTGCTGACAAGCGCTATCGGCGTCTGGCCACGGCCCAGGATCCGGAGCGCAAGGCGGCACTGGATGCCAAACCGCAGGAGGCCACGACATGACCCGCCGTTTGTTGTTGCTGTTGCCGTTGATCGGCTTTCTGGGCTTGTCGATCTTTCTCTACCAGGGGCTGTCGCTCAATCCCTTTCACCGCGACTCGGCACTGATGGCACGCGACTTCCCCGAGTTCGACATGGTGACGCTGGAAGATCCCGGGCAGCGTGTCGACAATTCGTTGCTGGCTAGGGGCGAGGTCACCCTGGTCAACGTCTGGGGCGAGTGGTGCCCCGAGTGCAAGCGCGAAATGCCGCAGTTGCTGGACTTGGCGGATCGCGGGATTCGCCTGGTGGGCATCAGCTACAAGGACACCCGCGAGAAGGGACTCGGCTTTCTGCAGGATTTTGGCAATCCGTTCGAGTTGAACATCTTCGATCCCGAAGGTGAGCTCGCGTTTGAGCTGGGTGTGTATGGTGCCCCCGAGACCTTCCTGGTGGACCGCGAGGGTATCATTCGCTACCACCACACTGGTTATATTTCGGCCAGTGACGTACGTGAATACATCCTGCCGGAGGTGGAAAAATGGCAGTGACTCGAGGGAGTGTCGCCAGCCGCCTGGCGCTGCTCATGGTGCTGTTGTTCACAGCTTTGCTCGCGAGTGGTGTACAGGCAAACATGACATCGAATGCCATTGAGCTGCGTGAGTTCGACGACCCGGTAATAGAGCAGCGCTATCGCAGTCTGACAGCCTCACTGCGTTGTCCTACCTGTGAGAACCAGGCGATCAACGACTCCGATGCCCCTGTGTCGGGCGATATGCGTGACCGGGTCTACATGATGCTGATGGATGACCGCTCCGACATGGAGATTCTTGATCACATGGTTGAGCGTTTCGGTAACTATGTGCTGTACAACCCGCGTCTGGAAGGACGGACTTTCCTGCTGTGGGCGCTTCCGGCCGGACTGGTGCTGGCCGGCTTTGGGCTGGTGGCGCTGGTGGTGCGGGCACGACGCAACGCCTCTTCCCGGGTACTCAGCCCTGATGAGCGTGAGCGTCTTGAAGCCATGATCAGCCACCGCGGGAGAAACCAATGATTGAACTTTGGCTTGCCTTTGCCCTTTTGTTGCTTCCCGCGTTGTGGCTATTGATCGCTCCGCTGCGCCGGGCGCGTCTGGTGCATGATGCCCAACGCAATTTTGAAGCCAACGACAAGGCAACCGAGCAGAACGTGGCGATTTATGAGCGCCGTCTGGCGTCGCTTGAAGCGGCGCTGGAGCGGGGTGATATCGACCAGACGCGCTATGCCGAGGATCGCCTCGACCTCGACCGCAGCTTGCTCGAAGACACGGAAGGCCTGGTTCAGCGTCCGCTGCAAGCGCCGGCTGCCGGACGTCTGGTCGTGCCTGTTATTGCCGTGGCGGTAGTAGCAGCAGCGGTATTTTGGTACCAGCAGCATGGTGCCGAGGGTGACCTGGCTCTGTTTGATACCTTCCAACAGAGCGAATCCCTGCCCGAGCTGATGAAGGGTCTTGAGCAGCAGGCCCAGAGCCAGCCGCAAAATGCCAACGTCTGGGCATTGTTGTTCCCGATCTATCGTGATTCGGGTCAGGGGGAGGCGGCACTGCATGCGCTGGATAACCTGATTGCCATCGAAGGACGCAACCCCTCATTACTGGCACAAAAAGCGCAGCTCAAGTTCTTTATGGCCGAGCGCAATGTTACCGATGAAGTGCAGGCGTTGATTGATGAAACCTTGCGTGGCAACCCGAGTGAGCCGACCATTCACGCCATGCTTGGGGTGCATGCCTTTGACAACAGTGAGTTCGAAGAGGCGATTGATTACTGGCGTCGGGCCATAGCCGGCATGGGTGAGTCGGCAACCACAGAAGCACTGCGCGAGGGCATACAGATCGCCCAGGTGCGTCTTGGCCTGCCATCCGAAGCCGGGCAGGCAGTGCCCCAGGGGCCTGGCGTACATGTCAGTGTCAGCCTTGATGAGTCC
>Ga0079225_10001359_pt1 | contig 13676 bp, 15 predicted proteins | sample Poulit2012_FD_76344 | JGI IMG/M metagenome (GOLD analysis project Ga0079225, IMG submission 76344) | Agricultural soil microbial communities from Georgia to study Nitrogen management - Poultry litter 2012 | ecosystem: Environmental > Terrestrial > Soil > Agricultural land | place: USA: Georgia...
AAGAACTCCATCGCGGGCGGTGACGCGGACATCGTCATGACCTACGGCTCGGACTACTTCCCGGTCCTGGTCGGGGACTGGGACGGCGACGGCGCCGACACCGTCGGGCTGCGCATCGCCATGCCACCGGCGGACTCCTCGCCGGTGACGACGATGGACGAGTACGACCGCCGGCTGCTCCAGCTCATCAACGCCGAGCGCATCTCCCGCGGCCTGGCCCCGGCCCAGGAGTGGCCTGCGCTGCGGGCCGCCGCCCTACGCCAGTCGCACCGCATGGTCGGCCTCGGCCGGATCGAGCACGCGGGCTGGGACACCATCACCTCCGAGGCCGACGCCGTGGGCTGCGCACCCGCCTCCGAGCTGCTCGTCCGCACGTGGCAGCGGCCCGGCCAGGCCCCCGACCCGCAGGCCGCCCTGGACTGGTACCTCGGCAGCGACGGCCACCGGCCCTACATCCTCCACCCCGAGTACCGGTACGTGGCCTCGGGGACGGTCGAGGCAGGCAGCTACGTGTACAACACGCTGCGCTGGTCGCGCGACTGCCGCTGACCGGGCCCGGTCCCCTCGGAACGGCCGTCAGGCGGGACGGTCGCGCCGCAGCACGACGGCGGTCGCGTCGTCGTCGGAGGCCGGGTCGCGGACCGCGGCGATGACGGCGTCGAGGTCGGCGGCGAACGGGCCGGTGAAGGCGAGCCGCAGCCGCTCCAGGCCGTCCGGCAGCGGCACCCCGCGCTGCTCGACGAGCCCGTCGGTGAAGATGACCACCCCGCCCCCGGCCGGGATGTCCAGGGTGCCGGGCACCGGCTCCTGCGGGACGAACCCGATCGGCAGCGTGCCGGTCACCGGCGGCCAGGACGCGCTGCCGTCCGGGCCCAGCGCCAGCGGCGGCAGGTGACCGGCCCGGACGTACTCCAGGCGGCCGGTCGCCGGGTCGAGCACCGCGACGAGCACGGTGGCCATCTCCCCGGCCAGCGTGCTCTTGGCGAGCAGGTCGAGTCCCGCGGCCGCCCGCGCCGGCGAGCCCTCGTGCATGAGCAGCCCGCGCAGCGCGTTGCGCAGCTGGCCCATCGTCGAGGCGGCGGTCATACCGTGCCCCGCGACGTCGCCGACGACGACGGCGAGCCGCCCGTCCGGCAGCGTGAGGACGTCGTACCAGTCGCCACCGACCCGCCCGCCGTCCCCGGGGGAGTAGCGGGCCTCGATGGTCCAGCCTGCCGCCTGCGGCAGCGTCTCGGGCAGCGCAGTGCGCTGGAGGATCTCGGCGGCGCGGCTGTCGGCGAGCCCGCGCAGATAGAGCGCCTCGACGGCGTGCCGGCGCAGCACGGTCGCGGTCTCCCGCTGCTCCTCGGTCCACGGCAGGCTGGAGCCGCGCACGGTCTCGCGCCAGCGCTCGAAGGACTTGCGCGGGGAGAGACGCACGGAGTCCCCCTCCCGGCGGGCGATCGCCTTGTTGTGCGGGTCGCCGCCCCAGTCGACCGAGCGGGCCACCTCCCGCCGCAGCCAGACGAGGGCGTCGCCCTCGGCGAGGTTGAGCACGAGGGCACCGGCGACGTCGGGAACGGCGGCGGCGAGCTCGGGTGCGTCCCGGGCGAGGGACTCGGTGGCCGTCACCTCCGCTCCGGTGGCGGTGGCCCAACGCAGCACCGCCTCCGGGTCGGCCGGGGCCTCACCGGCGCACGCGGTGCGCCCCTGGGCGCGCACGACGACGCCGTCCGCCGCCATGATCGCGAGCAGCGCCGGCTGGCGGACCAGTGCCTCGGTGAGCGGCAGGTCCTCGTCGCGGGTCGCGGCGACCAGCCCCGCCAGCTCCCGTGCCACCCGGTGCGCGGCGGCGAGCCGGTCCTCCTCGACCTGGGCGACGAGCCGCACCGAGAGCACCGACCCGAGGAACTCCGCGGCGGCGCGGATGCCGTGCGGCGGGGCGTGCGGCCCGGAGTAGTGGTGGCAGGCGATGAGCCCCCACAGCGCGCCGTCCTTCAGCAGCGAGATCGACATGGAGGCGGTGACGCCCATGTTGCCGAGGTACTCGATGTGGATCGGGGAGACCGAGCGGAGGACGGCGTGGGTGAGGTCGAGCGGCGCCCCGGTGACCGGGTTGAGGCTGGGCACGAGCGGGCTGGGGGTGTAGCCGACGTCGGAGATGAGCCGGATCCAGTTCTTCTCGTACAGCGCCCGCGCCTGGGCGGGGATGTCGGTCGCGGGGTAGTGCAGGCCGAGGAACGCGTTGAGGTCCGCCCGCTTCGCCTCGGCGACCACCTCACCGTTGTGGTCGGCGTCGAAGCGGTAGACCATGACCCGGTCGAACCCGGTGAGCCGGCGCACCTCGCGGGCCGCGACGTCGTAGAGCTCGGTGAGCGAGCGGGCCCTGCTGAGCGCGGCGATGCTGCCCCGCACGTGCTGGTAGGTGTCGGTGTACGTCAGCGGCTGGGCGCCCTGGGCCGGCTCGAGCTCCACGGCGAGGAGGTCGGTCCCGGGCGGGTGGTGGAGGAAGGCGTCCCACGGCGTGCCGTCGGGGAGGCGGAGGAGGACCGGGTTGCGGTCCCGGACGTCGCCGGGCGCCGCGGCGTGGGCGACGACAGCGGCCGCCGCCGCGGTGCCGAGGACCTCACCGAGCGGGTGGCCGAGGACATCGTCGACGCCCCGGCCGAGGAGCTCGGCGACGTTCGCCGTCACCTGGACGACGACGTCGTCGTGGACGACGAGCAGGACGCCGCGGGGCTGGACCGAGCCGGGGATGTGGATGGGTTCGCGGGCGCAGTTGTCGAGGTCGACGGGCTCGTCGGGGGCCAGGGTCGGCTCCATGGGTCTCCTGTCGTGTGGACTCCCAGTGTGCCAGCCGAGGACCGCCCCGGTGACGGGCTCGCCCGCCTCGCTCAGACGTGCTGCATCTCGCGCAGGCCGCGCGGGGTCTCGAGCCGCTTCTCCAGCCGCCGGGTCACCTGGATCAGGGGCAGGGCCACGACGGCGTAGACGACGCCCGCGGCAGTGAGGATCTCCAGGTAGCGGAAGCTGACGATGCCGATGTTGTAGGCGCGGCTGAGGAGCTCGGGCACGGACAGCGCGTAGGCGAGGGACGTCGCCTGGAACATCTGGACCGACAGCCCGATGAGCGGCGGCACCGCCACCCGCAGCGCCTGCGGGATGAGGACGTGGCGCAGCGCGTCCCACCGGGTGAGCGCGAGCGCCTGTGCCGCCTCCGCCTGCCCGGCCGCGACGGACTGCAGCGCGGCGCGGATGATCTCGCTGGAGTAGGCGGCCACGCTGAACCCGATGGCGATCCACGCCGCGGGCAGCCCGTCGAGGGTGATCCCCACGTTCGGGAAGCCGTAGTAGACGAGCTGGAGCAGCACGATCACCGGGGCGCCGCGGCCGATCTCCACGACGACGATCGCCGGCCAGGACACCCAGCGGCTGCGCGCGGAGGTGAGCAGGGCGAGCCCCAGCCCGAGGACGAGGCCGGCGCCGATGCTCACCCCGGCGAGCTGGAGGGTGACGACCAGGCCGCGGAGCAGCTCGAGGAGGTTGTCCGCGCTCATCGCGCCACCTGCGCCCGCATACGGTGGTCGAGGTACCGGGAGAGCAGCGCCACGGGGACGCTGAGCGCGATGTACAGGACGACGGCGGCCCCGAAGGAGAGCAGCCCCTGGCCGGTGGCGCGGGCCTCGGCGACGGTGAAGTAGGAGATCTCCATGACACCGATGACGCTGGGGATCGAGGAGTCCTTGAGCAGGGTGAGGGCGAACGTCGTCGCGCTCGGCAGGGCGACCCGCACGGCCTGCGGGCCGATGACGGTGCGGACCGTCTCCAGCGGGGAGAGGGCCAACGCCCGGGAGGCCTCCCACTGGCCGCGGTCGATCGAGGCGACCGCGCCGCGGTACACCTCGGCGAGGTAGGCGCCCGAGACGAGCCCGAGGGTGAGGACCGCGGCCTCGACGTTGTCGAGCCGGTAGCCACCCACCGACAGGCCGAAGAAGAGGAGGAAGAGCCACACGAGGATCGGGACGCTGCGGACCAGGTCGACCACGGCCCGCACCGGGACCCGGACGAGAGCGTGCCGCGAGCGCAGCCCGGCGACGAGCGGGACGCCGAGCACGGCGGCGATCGCGAAGGCCGCGGCGGTGATCCCCACGGTCATCGGCACCCCGCGGGCAAGGGCCGAGAGGAGCTCCATCAGCGGTCCAGCACCGAGTGGAGGAAGCGGCGGGTGCGCTCGTGGCGCGGGGCGGTGAACACGGTGGAGGGGGCGCCGGAGTCGATGATCCCGCCGTCGGCCATGACGATCACCTGGTCGGAGACCTCCCGGGCGAACTTCATCTCGTGGGTGACGACGATCATCGTCCGCCCCTCGTCGGCGAGCTCGCGCATGACCCACCCACGCGGAGAGCGAGGAGTTCTACTCCTACGACGTCCACCGCTGCGCGTACGCCGAGATGTACAAGTCCATGGGGCTGGAGGAGATCGGGTCCCTGCTGTCGTGCGTGCGTGACTACGAGTTCATCAGGGGCTACGACCCGGAGGTGGAGCTCACCCGGACGCAGACGATCATGGAGGGTGCCTCGCACTGCGACTTCCGCTACCGCCGGCGTCCGCGCCCCGCGGAGGCGTAGGCCGCTCGACGACCCGGTCGGGTGCCCGCGTGGGCGTTCCCGCCCCTCCGGCCCGGAGTCACCCCGCCGGGACGGCGCGGCGCCTACCGAACGCCGGCTGTGATCACGCCTCCTCGGCCCCCCGTCCCACCCCGGCGGGCGCCTGCGGGCCCGCCACGGCGGCGCGTCTCCTCACCGCCACCAGGAGCAACCCGAGGACGGCGGCCACGACCGCCACGGCGAGCGGCGGCACGACGAGCGCCGGCATCGTCGCGGCCATGCGGAAGACGCCGGCGCCGTACTCCGCCATGGCGGCCGGGTCCCGGGCGAGGACGCGGCTGCCGACGGCGGCGGCCGTCGCGGTGACGAACGGGGGGACGAGCCACAGCCCCACGAGGGCGCCCACCGCCGCGGCCACGCGTCCGGTGGTGCGCAGCCCGCACCATGCGATCGCCGCGCCGATGGCCACCGGGCCGAGCCAGCGGGTGTACCCCACGACGGCCATGGCGACGCCGGGCGGGACGGGTGAGGACGGTCCCGCGACGAGGACGTGGAGCCAGCTCGCCAGGAGCAGGGCGGCGATCGCGGCACCGACGAGTGCACCCGCTCGCGGCGCCCGGGCGAGGAGCACCATGACGCCCGCGCTGATTGCGAGCGCCAGCACGGACAGTGCCACGAGACCGGCGAGGTAGGGCGTGGCCCCGGGCCGCGCGCCCAGACCGGAGCCGACGGTCACCGCCGTCTGGACCACCGCGAAGGCCTGCACGCCCAGCAGCCCCACCGCGACCGCCCCCAGTCCGGTGGGCACGTACCGCCGGGCGACCGCGCCGGCCCCCGCGCCGCCGACGACGAGGAGGGCCGCGATCTCGACGACGAAGTACTGGTTGAACGGCAGCAGGACGAGCGGCATGTCCTCGGGCGACGTCGGCTGCGCCCACAGGTTCTGCAGCGGCAGCCGCATACCGGTGAGGAGCCAGGGGAGCAGCCCCACGACCGCGGCGGCCACCCCGATCGCGTAGCGCCCCAGCGGGGAGACGGTCCGTCCCTGACGCGGGACGGTGGACTCGGCGGCCGGGGGCACGTGGTCGTCGATCATCGCGGTGACCTTACCGGAGCCGTGCTGCGGGGGCACCGACTTTCGTGCCCCGGTGTCGCCGGGGCGTCCCGACGCGGGGCTGGGGTGGTGCATGCTGGGCGCCATGTCGAACGAGGCGAGACCCAGGGACGCCGAGCCGGTCGGGCGATACGCCCGCGTCCTCACCGCCCCGAACCCCGGGCCGATGACACTCGAGGGCACGAACACGTGGGTGCTGACCGGCCCGCGCGGCGCCGTCGTCGTCGACCCCGGACCCGTTGGCGTGACCGACCACCTCCGCGCGGCCCACTCCGCCGCGGGACGGGAGGTCGCGGCCACGCTGCTCACCCACCACCACACCGACCACACCGGTGCGCTGGAGGAGTGGACGGCGCTCGCGCCGGCACCGGTGCGCGGCGCCGGCCGGGGCGCCCCGTTCCGCGACGGCGAGGTGCTCGAGGAGGGCGGACTGCGGGTCGAGGTCCTCCTCACCCCCGGGCACACCCCCGACTCGGTGTGCTTCCTGCTCGACGACGGGGTGCTGCTCACCGGTGACACGGTGCTGGGCCGGGGCACCACCGTCGTCCCCTGGCCCGAGGGCGACCTCGGCGACTACCTGCGCTCCCTCGACCGGCTCATCGCACTCACCCGGCAGGGCCGGGTGCGGTTGCTCGCCCCGGCGCACGGCCCCGTCGTCACCGACCCGCTGGCTCACCTCGAGGCGCTGCGCACCCACCGGCACGAACGGCTGGAGCAGGTGCGGGCCGCCGTCGCGGCCGGGGCGAGGACCGCCGCGGACGTCGTCCGTGCCGTGTACGGCGAGCTCGAGCCGACCCTCGCCCGGGCCGCGGGGATGAGCGTGCGTGCCCAGCTGGCCCACCTGGGCCTGCCGACGGAGTAGCTCAGGCGTCGTCGCGGGCGGTGAGGACGAGCGGGCCGTCCGGGGTCACCGCCACGGTGTGCTCGCTGTGCGCGCCGCGCGAGCCGTCGACGCTGCGCAGCGTCCACCCGTCCGGGTCGGTGTACAGCTCGTCGGTCCCGGCCATGAACCACGGCTCGAGCGCGACGACGAGCCCCGGCCGCAGCTTCAGGCCGCGGCCCGGCCGGCCGTCGTTGGGCACGTGCGGCTCCCCGTGCATGGTGCGGCCCACCCCGTGGCCGCCGAACTGGAGGTTGACCCGGTAACCGTACTCGGCGGCGACCCGGCCGATGGCGGCCGAGACGTCGCCCAGGCGGTTGCCGACCACGCTCGCCGCGATCGCGGCCTCCAGCGCCACCTCGGTCGCCTCGATGAGCCGCAGGTCCTCCGGGCGCGGCTCCCCCACGACGAAGCTCACCGCGGAGTCCGCCACCCAGCCGTCGACGCTGGCGGCGAAGTCGAGGGACAGGAGGTCACCGTCGCGGAGCCGGTAGTCGTGCGGCAGCCCGTGCAGCACCGCGTCGTTCACCGACGTGCACAGCACGTGGCCGAAGGGCCGGGCCCCGAAGGAGGGGTGGTAGTCGATGTAGCAGGACTCGGCGCCGGCGGCGCGGATCATGTCGTGCGCCAGCGCGTCGAGGTCGAGCAGGTTGACGCCGACGGCGGCGTGCCGACGCAGCTCGCCGAGGACCTCGGCGACGAAACGACCGGCCGGGCGCATCGCCTCGACCTCGCGGGGGCTCTTGAGCTCGATCACTGCCTCAGGTTACGCGTGTCGCGCGCGTCGGCCCCGCACACTGGAGGGCATGCGCTGCCTGGGCCTGGACGTGGGGACGACCAACACGAAGGCCGTGCTCGTCGACGTGGGGGATGACGTCCGGGTGGTCGCCGGTGCCTCCGCACCGACCCCGGCCGGTGGCGCCGAGCTGCTCGGCACCGTGAGGGACCTCGTGCGGCAGGTGGTGGGGGACGAGCCACCCGCCGCGGTCGGGGTCGCGTCGATGGCCGAGACCGGCGTCCCGCTCGACGCGGACGACCGCCCACTCGGTGACCTCGTGCGCTGGAACGTCCGCCGCGGCGGCGGGGCGGCCGACCGGCTGGCCCGCGAGCTGGGCGCCGCCGAGCTCTTCGCGTCCACCGGGGTGCGGGCCAGTGGCAAGGTCCCGCTCGCCGTCTGGGCCCACCTGAGTGAGCACGAGCCGGACCGCTGGGCACGGATGCGGCGCTGGGCCGGGGCCGCCGACCTCGTCGTCCTCGGGCTCACCGGCCGGCTGGTCACCGACCACACGCTCGCCGGACGCACCATGGCCTACCGGCTGCCCGCGCCGGGCACGTCGTTGCCGCGGACGTTCGACGCGGACCTGCTGGCGACGGTCGGGCTGCGTCCCGAGCAGCTCCCGGAGGTGGCCGGCCCGGACCAGGTTGCCGGCCGGGTGGCGGCCGGGGGATTGGCGGGACTCCGTGCCGGGACGCCGGTGGTCGTCGCGGGCCATGACCACCAGGTCGGCGCTTGGGCGGGCGGGATGCGCGCCCCGGGGGACGTGGCGGACTCCCTCGGCACCGCGGAGTCGGTGATCCGTGTGCTCGCCACGCGACCGGGGCCGGCGGCGGTGGCAGCGGCGGGGATGAGCCTGGTCCGCACCGTCGGGGGTGCCCACGAGGCGCTCGTCGCCGGCTCGCCCGCGGCGGGAGCCATGCTCGCCTGGTGCGCGGAACGACTCGGCGGCGCGGAACGGCTGGCCGAGCTCCTCACCGCCGCGGCGGAGCGGCCACGCCACCCCGACTCCCCGGTCGTGCTGCCGTACCTCCGTGGACGCCAGGCGCCCGTGCCGGACCCGGACGCCGCGGTAAGCGTCGTCGGCACGCTGCCGGAGGACGACGACGTCGGCCTGGTCGCCGCGGTGGTCGACGGCCTCGCGCTGCACGCGCGATGGCTCATGACGGCGCAGGCGGAGCTGGCCGGTGTGGCCGCGGGCGCCGGCGCGGTGCTCGTGCTCGGGGCGGCCGCGCGGGAGGGCTCGGCGTGGATGCGGGCGAAGGCGGCTGCCGGGCCGGCGCGAATGCGTGTGGTGGACGTCGCCGAGCCGGTCGCCGCGGGTGCGGCGCTGCTCGCCGCCCACCGTGCAGGCCTGGTGGACGGGACGCTGCTGCCGGTGGTCGACGTGCCCACGGGGCCGGTGCGGCCGTACGACGCCCTCTACTACCGGTTCGTCCGGGCCGCCGTCGGGGGCTGAGCGGGCCGGGCGTGGTGCTGGCGGCAGGCGGCTGCCTCGGTGAGAGCTCAGGCGCCGGCGGGAACTGAGCCCTCGGTGGGAGGTGGGCTGTCGGTGGGAGGTCGGCTGTCGGTGGGAAGTGAGCCCTCGGTGGGAAGTGGGCTGTCGGTGGGAAGTGAGCGCTCGGTGGGGAGTGGGTGACGGTGGATGGGGGCGTGGTGGTCGGGGGACGCCGGGGGGCTCAGCGGAGGAAGTCGACGAGGCCGCGGTGGACGAGCTGGGCGCGCGCCTCGACCGCCCGGCGGCTGAGCTCCTGGAGCTGGAGGTCGATGACGGCGTCGGCGAGCTCGGCGTCGACGCTCGCGTCCAACGTGTCGCGGACCGAGCCGAGGAGCCGCTCGCTCGTGTCACCGGGCTCGCTGCCGGGCAGGGCCCGGGTCAGCGTCTCGACCTGCGCGACGAGCTCCCGTAGCGCCGACCGATGCTCGTGCAGGATGTCGCCCCACGGCCCCTGCGCGGCCTGGGCGAGGTCGGCCAGGGAGGCGTTCTCCGGCCGGCCCAGCGCCCGGGCGCTCGCGGCCGCCTCCGCCGCACGGCCCAGCTCAGCCGTGCGGTACTGCTCCAACACGTCCTCGGTCTCCCGCGCGGCGAGCGCGATCCGCGCGGTCCGTCCGGTCTCGAGCAGCGCGCGCTCCACCTCGAGGCGGTGGACGAGGAGCTCCAGGAGGTCCCGTTCCCGCCAGAGGACGTCGGAGAGTGCGCGCATCAGCTGCCCTTCCCGTGACAGGGGCGCCGCCGGATGGAGGTGCGGCGTCGGAGTGGAGGTCAGACCTTCACGAGGGTAGCCCGAGCCAGGCACGACCGACCGGTGTCGTGGTCACCCCCGGTCCGCGGGTGTGCGCAGCGGCAGCCTCCGGCCCCTGTCGGCGCGCGGCCTGCGGCGGGCGCAGGGGACCTTCCCTCCGGTGTCTCCCTGCCCGCCCGAGGCGCATCGGGTGTGGCCCTCCTCTCCGTCGGCCATGCCCGTTCCGGCGCGCAGGGGACGGCCCCTCCGTCAGCTCACTGCCCGAGGGGCGCGCGCAGCGGCAACCCGCTCCCCTCGAGGATCACCTGCACCGCGGCACCGGTCTCGAGGTTGACCAGCACCGGCGCGAGGAGGTTCGCCGAGGCCTCGTCCCCCGTGTCGCCCGGCCGGACGACGACGAGCACCGCCGGGTCGGTGGTGCCGATCTCGTCGAGCACCTCGGCGGGCACGTCCGGGCTGTAGTCCGGGAAGAAGGGGCGCGGGTCGAGCAGGAAGAGCCGCAGGTCGCTCGCCTCGACCGCACGCAGCGTGTAGAGCTCGGGCGTGACACCGGCGAGGGCGAACGCGGTGTGAGGCTCCAACCCGGGCGGCGGGCTGACGAAATGAAGGACCGACTCGGTCACGGCGCCGCTCATCGCAGGAAGTCCAGCAGGCTCGGCTGCAGCACCCGGCTCGTCGCGCCGAGCGCCGCCTGGTAGGCGACCTCCTGGAGCTGCAACTCCACGATGGTCTCGGCCAGGTCGACGTCCTCGACGGCGGAGAGCCGCCCGGCCAGGGTGATCTCCCGGGAGGCGAGGGCGTCCTGCGCCTGGAGGACCAGCTTGTGCCGGGCCCCGACGCTGCCGACCTCCGCGAGCACCGCCTCGAGACGCTCGTCGATGTCGGAGAGGAAGCCGCCGACGTCCTCCCCGGCCTCCAGCCGGGTGGCGATCTCCCCGAGCAGGGAGAACACCGACATCCCGACCGGGGTGCCGCTCGCGTCCCGGGCCAGCGCGCCGTCGGCGTCGACGACGTCGACCCCGAAGACCTCCGACCCCGCGGAGTCGACCCGCACCTGCGTCGTGTCCGAGACGCGGCGCAGCACCTCCGCACCTTCGCGTCCGGTGAACGTCACGGTGCCCTCCGGACCGCGGACGAAGGCCGCCTGGGCGGAGGTGCCGGCGAAGACGGACCGGCCGAGGTAGCTGGTGTTCGCCGTCTCGAGGAGGCTGTCGGCCGTGGCCCGCAGCTCGGCGGCGATCGCCGCGCGGGCGCTCGGGCCGAGGGCCCCGGAGCTGGCGCCCCGCACGGTGAGGTCCCGGGCCCGGCGCAGGTCGCTGAGCACGTCGCCCAGCGCGCTGTCGACCGTGGTGAGCCAGGCGTCGCCGTCGGCCGCGTTGCGGGCGTACTGCGCGGTGGCGCGCTGGTCGGCCCGCACCTGCATGGCGTCGACCGTCGCGGCCGGGGCGTCGGAGGGTCTCGTCAGCACCTTGCCGCTCGTCAGCCGCTCCTGGAGCTTGGCCATCGCGCCCAGGTTCTGCTGGAGGTGCGCGAGGGAGGAGCGCTGGGGCCCCAGCTGGGTGACTCGTCCGATTATCGGTTGACTACCTTCCCACCACGCCGGTGCGGTTGATCAGCGTATCGAGCATCTCGTCGACGGTTGTGAGCACGCGGGCGGCCGCCTCGTAGGCCCGCTGGTACATGACGAGGTTGACGCTCTCCTCGTCGAGGTCCACGGCGGTCTGGGAGAGCAGCTGCGCCTCGGCGGTGGCGCGGGTGCCCTCGGCGGCCTCGGCCCGGCGGACCGCGGTGCGGGTGTTCACCCCGAGGTCGACCACGGTGCTCGCCCAGGCGGTGCGGGTGTCGCTCAGTTCGGCGATCCGGGCAGCCAGCGACCCGTCCACCTCCCCGGGGTTGCCGGTGGTGACCTGGTCGACGTGGGTCAGGGCGACCTCGAGGCTGAGCGCCGGGCGGGCGGCGTCGAGGGTGAAGAAGTCGCGGTGGGTGCCGTCGGCGCCGGGCAGCGAGGCGTGCAGCGCGTTGACCTCACCGGCCAATGTCGTGGCGAGCGTGTCGTAGGACCGGGCCAGCCCGGCGAGGGGGCCGCTCTGGTCCGCGGGGGCGAGGACCTCGACAAGGCCGGTGAGTCGGCCACCGGTCGCCGCGGCCGGGGCCCCGGAGTCCGCCCACACGAGGCGGACCGGCCCCTCGGCGGTGCCCCAGCCAGCCGGGGGCGTGGTGCCGAGGTCGGTCATGCTCGGGCTGCCGTGGACGGCGACGGCATTCGCGCGGCCGCCCTCGACCAGCGCGCTGCCCCCGACGAGGACGTCGACGGTGCCGTCGGGGCGTTCGCGCACCTCGCCGCCCACGAGGTGGGCCAGGTCGGAGACGAGGAGGCCCCGCTCGTCGAGGAGGGAGTTGACCGGCTCGCCGGCGTTGAGCGCGTCGCGGATGCGGGCGTTGAGGTCGGCCACGGCGGCCGCGGTCGTGCTGACGTCCTGCGCCAGCGCGTCGACCTGGGTGCGGGTGGCGTCCCACTGCTGCTCGGCGGCGCGGTACCCGGCGGTGATGTCGGCGGCGAGGGAGGCGGCGTCCCCGAGGAGGACCGCCTTGGCCGCGCCGTCGTCGGGACGGTTGGCGACGTCGTGCCAGGCGTTGAAGAAGGTGTCGAGCCCGGCCGCCAGCCCGTTCTCGCTCGGCTCGGCGACGGTGGTCTCGAGCAGGCTCCAGGACTCGGCGACGGCGGTGAGCCGGGCGGCCGCCGACGTCTGGGTGCGCAGCCGGGTCTCGAGGAACGCGTCGGTGAGTCGGTCCACCGAGGCGACGGTGACGCCCGTGGCGCGGGTGGCGCTGCTCCCGAACAGGGTGGAGGCGGGGCTGCCGATCGCGGCCAGGCTCGCGCGCTGGCGGGTGTAGCCGGGGGGGTTGACGTTCGAGATGTTCTGGCTGGTCACCTCGAGCGCGATGCGCTGCGCAGTGAGCGAGGTGTAGGCGCCGTTGAGCGCGGCGAAGGAGCTCATGTGACCTCTAGAGGGACTCGTCGATCAGGCGGGTGGAGGAGAGTCAGCATGACCACCGCGGCCGAGCACGTCCTCGACATCGCCCGCGACCTGTTCGCCGCGCTCGTCGACGGCGAGCCGGGCCACGTCGCCGAGTGGGGCGGCGCGGGCGTCGACCTCACCGAGCCGGTGCACGCCTGGGTCGACATCACCTGTGCACACCCGCTGCGCGCCACGGTGACGACCGACCGCGGCACCGCGGCCGACATCGCCCGCGCGCTGCTCGCCCTGGCCCCCGACGAGGCCGTCACGAGCGAGGACGCCGAGGACGCCCTGGGCGAGATGGCCAACGTCATCGGCGGCAACCTCAAGGGGCTGGTGGCCCGGTCCGCCGCCCTCACCGTGCCGGTGGTCGCCCGCGGCCCCGTCGAGACCGCAGGCCGGCGGGCGTGGGAGCGGCGGCTGCGGTGGCGCGACCGGCCCGTCGTCATCTCCATGTGGCTGCTCGACCCCGAGGGAAAGGAGCAGACCCCGTGAGTCTGCGAGTCATCGTCGTCGACGACAGCCGGGTGATGCGTCAGATCGTCATCCGCACGCTGCGCCAGGCGGGCTACGGCGACTGGGAGGTCACCGAGGCGAGCAACGGCGCCGAGGCCCTGGAGCTGGCCCTCGCCCAGCAGCCGGACCTCGTGCTGTCGGACTGGAACATGCCCGAGATGAGCGGCATCGACCTGCTGCGGCGGCTCACCGTGGCGGCGCCCGACGTCCCGCTCGGCTTCGTCACCTCGGAGGGCTCGCCGCAGATGCGGGAGCTCGCCGCCCGCGAGGGCGCGCTGTTCCTCATCGCCAAACCCTTCACGCCCGACGTCTTCCGCTCGACCATCGACCCCTTCCTCGCATGAGCACCACACCGATCCCCCCGCTCAAGGAGGTCCGCGACCTCCTCACCATGCTCGTCGGCCGCGACTGCGAGGTCTCCGTCGCGGACGAGTCCGTCACCCCGGCCACCGAGCCGGGCGTCGTCGTCGGTGTCTACGTCACCCAGTTCCTCCGCGGCGAGGCGCTCGTCGCCCTCGACACCACGCTCGCGGCCGCCCTCG
>Ga0079225_10001360_pt1 | contig 13669 bp, 11 predicted proteins | sample Poulit2012_FD_76344 | JGI IMG/M metagenome (GOLD analysis project Ga0079225, IMG submission 76344) | Agricultural soil microbial communities from Georgia to study Nitrogen management - Poultry litter 2012 | ecosystem: Environmental > Terrestrial > Soil > Agricultural land | place: USA: Georgia...
ACCATCCGGGCCAACCGTCAGTGAGTGCTCGTCACTCTCGACCGGGATCCCGGCGTTGGTCGTTGTGTAGTTCTCCGGCATGTCCTCACTCCGTTCACAGTGATTCGTTCAGTGGTGTGCCCACTCGCGGCAGCGGGCGCAGTAACCCCAGAAGACGACTTCGGCCTCGGTGACCTCGAAGTCGGCGTCGGACTCGGGCGCCAGGCACGGCTCCTCACCGGCGATGCAGTCGACGTCCTGCACGTCACCGCACGACCGACACACCAGGTGATGGTGGTTGTCGCCGGTACGTGTCTCGTACAGCGCGGCCGATCCGGCGGGCTCGATCCGACGTACCAGGCCGGACCGAGTACACGCGGCGAGGACGTCGTAGATCGCCTGTGTCGAGACATGCCCGATGCGATCGCGTGTGTACGCCTCGACCGTGGCGGCAGTCGAATGTGGATGCTCGGCCAGCACCTCGAGCACCGTCCGCCGTGGGGCGGTGACTCGCAAGCCGGCCCGTTTGAGCCGACGTGTCGTATCGCTCGGCATCAATCGCTCCATCTTCCACTGGAGCACCGAATCTGGAGCGAGTCAAGGGCAGCGCTAGAACACGCCCCACAGGAGCCACGCGACCAAGAACGCCGAAACGCCGAGCGTCGTCTCCATCACGGTCCACGTCTTCAGCGTGGTCGCCTCGGACATTCCGAAGAACCGGCTGACCAGCCAGAAGCCGGAGTCGTTCACATGAGACAGCACCGTCGCACCCGCCGCGATCGCGATCACCAACAGCGTGAGTTTGAAGTCACCGAGATCGGCCGCGGCAACCGGTCCCGCGACCAGGCCCGCCGTGGTCGTGAGCGCCACCGTGGCCGATCCCTGCGCAACACGAAGCAGGGTGGCGATGACGAATGCCTGCAGGATCAGCGAGATCCCGAGATCGGACAGCGAGTCACTCAGCGCGGCTCCGATACCGCTGAGTTCGAGCACGCCGCCGAACATCCCTCCGGCACCGGTGATGAGGATGATCGCACAAACCGGACCCAACGCATCGTCGACGATCTTGCTGACCCGTGCCATCGAAGCGTTCGGGCGGCCGAGGACGAGGATCGCCACGATCACGGTGATCATCAGCGCGACGGGCGTGACACCGAGCAGCATCAAGAAGTCGGCCCATTCCAGGCCGACGTCGAGGACACCTGCCTGTGTCAACGTGTCGAGAACGGTGTTGAGGCCGATCAGCACGAAGGGGATGAACAGCAGGACGATGACCACACCGAACGACGGCGGCTGCTGCCGCATACGGTCGATGGCGTCGGCTTCCTCGGGTGCCTTCCCTTCCTCGACTTCGCCGAAAACGACGTCCGGCAACGAGACGAACACGCGCCCGCCGAGGACCCGCGACACGAGGTACGAACCGACGTACCACGAGACGACGGCGACCGGTACGCCCACCAGGAGGGTGACGCCCACGCTCGCGTCGAGCGCCGTCGCGGCGGCCACCGGCCCCGGGTGGGGCGGTGAGATCGCATGCATCGCGGCGAACGCGCCTGCGGCCGGAAAGGCATAGAACAACAACGATCCACCGAACCGACGTGCGACGGTCAAAATGATCGGCAGGAACACGACCAGGCCGGCGTCGAAGAAGATCGGGAAGCCGAAGATCAGCGAGGCGACGCCGAGCGCAAGCGGGGCTCGTTTCTCACCGAATCGCGCGATCAAGGTGTCAGCGAGCACCTGTGCGCCGCCGGTCACCTCCAACAGTCGTCCGAGCATCACGCCGAACGCGACGAGCAGCGCCACCGACCCGATCGTGTCGGCGAACCCGTACATGAGCGCATCGGGAATGTCGCCGAAGTCGAAGCCGACCGCGATCGCCGTGACGACGCTGACGAGCACCAGGGACACGAAGGCGTGCAGCTTCAACCCGATGATGAGGATCAACAGGAGTGCGACCGCAGCGGCAGCGATCACGAGGAGGACGGCCGTTCCATACTGCGGTTCGATGGCTTCCATGCACGCTCCAGTTGTGAGTCTGCTCGCTCGCACCGAGCCGAGTCTGACCCGCCTCAGACTGCCCAACCACGACGAATCCCGCAACCGTGCGAGGGGCCCGTGACTTCAGGCCCCGCAGGCGGTCAGTCGCCGAGTCGATCACCCGTACTCGGATCGAAGACGTGAATCGTCTCACCGGCCATGCGTAGTCCGACGGTCTCGCCGATTCGGCCGGGACGACGCTCCGACGTACGAGCCACGAGGTCGACCGGCGACGAGCCGCCGTTCGCGACGTGCGCGTAGACGTACGACTCGCTGCCGAGCTCCTCGACGAGATCGATCTCCACGGGGACGCCGTCGGCCGCCGCGGTGACGTCGAGTGACTCCGGGCGGAGACCGATCGTGACGTCGCTCAATCCGCGTTCCTTCGCGGCAGCACGCTGTGAAGCGCCGATCGGCAGGGTGGAGTCTCCCAGGCGAACGCCGTCGCCGGTCAGAGTCGCGTCGAGGAGGTTCATCGCCGGCGAGCCGATGAAACCGGCGACGAAGAGGTTCTCCGGTCGATCGTAGAGTTCCGTCGGCGACGCGAACTGCTGCAGTTGACCATCTTTCAGTACCGCGACGCGGTCGCCCATCGTCATCGCCTCGACTTGGTCGTGCGTCACGTACACCGTCGTCGTGCCGAGTCGGCGCTGAAGTGCGGCGATCTGCGTACGTGTCTGCACCCGCAGCTTGGCGTCGAGGTTCGACAATGGCTCATCCATACAGAACACCTGTGGTTCGCGTACGATCGCGCGTCCCATCGCTACCCGCTGCCGCTGACCTCCGGACAGCTTGGCGGGCTTACGGTCCAGGAACTCCGACAGGTCGAGCAACTCGGCCGCCTCCTCGACCTTCGCACGTCGATCTGCGACCGACAGGCCGCGCATCTTCAAGGCGAAACCCATGTTCTCGGCGACCGTCATGTTCGGGTACAGCGCGTAGTTCTGGAACACCATCGCGATGTCGCGGTCCTTGGACGGTACGCCCACCATGTCTCGGCCGCCGATCTCGATGCTTCCCTCGTCGATGTCCTCGAGCCCGGCGAGCATGCGAAGCGCGGTGCTCTTGCCCGAGCCCGATGGACCGACGAGCACGACGAACTCGCCGTCGTCGATGTCCAGGCTGAGCGAGTCGACCGCCAGTCGATCGGCGTTCTCATAGATGCACGAAGCCGATTTGTACTTGATGTCAGCCATGATGGCTCCTTTGTGAGGACGTGGGGGCGGTCACTTGATCGCTCCGAACGACAGGCCACGGACGAGCTTGTTCTGCGCGAGCCAACCGGCGATGACAACCGGAAGAGCCGCGAGGGTGCAGGCGGCGGACAGCCGTGCCCAGTACAGCCCCTCGCCGGTGATGAACCCGACCAGCGACACGGGCGTCGTCTGCGCTTGGACGGCCGTGAGGTTCACCGCGAAGAAGAACTCGTTCCACGCGAAGATCACACAGATGAGCGCCGTTGCCGCGATACCCGGGGAGACGATGGGCAAGATCACCTCGCGCACGGAGGTCCACGTGCTGGCTCCGTCCATCCCGGCGGCTTCCATCAGCTCGCCCGGCACCTCGAGGAAGAACGAACGCATCATCCAGACCGCGATCGGCAGGTTCATCGCGGTGTAGATGACGATCATCGCCCAGACGTTGTCGAGCAAGCCGATCTGATTCACGATCACATACAGCGGAACGATCACCGCGACGATCGGCAACATCTTGGTACTGATGAAGAAGAACAGGACGTCCTGCGTCCTCTTGACCGGCCGCAAGGACAACGCGAACGCCGCCGGAATGCCCAGCAGGAGCACGAACAGTGTCGACACGACCGTCACGAAAGCCGAGTTCAACAGCGCCGTACCGATGCCGCTGTCCAGGACGGCGGAGTACTGGTCGAGCGTCGGGGTGAAGAACAGCTTGGGCGGATCGGTGTACGCGTCGGCCTCCTTCTTGAAGGACGTGAGCACCATCCAGAACACCGGGAAGAAGAACCCGATCCCCAAGATCCATGCAAGGACCGACCAACCGAAGCCGCCCTTGTGCTGCCGCTTCTTGCGCGCAGCCCGCTTGATGGATTCGGCATCACGGGTCGTCTGTTCCCGAACCGCCGTGTCGGCACTCATCACGCCGCCTCCTGTGTCGAGAAGCTCTTGAAGATCAGTCTCAGCGCCAGCGTCGCGACGACGATCGTGGCAACGACGGTGACGACACCCATTGCCGCTGCCTCGCCAACGTCGAAGCCGAGGAACGCGCGCTGGTAGATGTAGAACGGCAGGTTCGCGCTCTCCACGCCCGGCCCGCCCGACGTCATCATGTAGATCGTGCCGAAGACGTTGATCAGATAGATCGCACCCAGCACAACGCCGAGTTCGATGAACCGCCGCAGGTGCGGCAGCGTCAGCTCGCGAAACAGGCCGACCGCGCTGGCGCCGTCGACGCTACCGGCCTCCAAGATGTCGCGCGGCATGCTCTGCAGTCCCGCGAGGATCAACAGCATCATGAACGGCGTCCACCGCCACACGAGCGCGACGATGACGCTCGCGAGCGGGTACTCGCTCACCCATGCGAGGTCGTCGACCCCGAACGGCTGCAGCACGAAGTTCACGAGCCCGAAGACCGGGTCGAACATCGCCGTCTTCCACAACAACGCTCCTGCGACCGGAGTCACCAAGAACGGCGTGATCAGCAGCGTTCGTACCACGCTGCGACCGACGAACGCGCGATCCAACAGCAGCGCGAGCCCGAGACCGATGAGCGTGGCAAGGGCGATCGTCACGACGATCAGGATCACCGTATTGAGCGCGACCTTCCAGAACTGGCTGTCCTGGAACACGTGCACATAGTTGTCGATACCGACGAACTCGCGCGACCCGGGCCGGACGAGGTTCCACGACTGCGTCGAGAAGTACACCGTCAACAGAAACGGGATCTGGGTCACGATGATGGTGAAGATCAGCGCCGGCAGCAACGGCCCTCGGCGCCGCCACCCCTCGGCGCGCGATATCACCTTGGTCTTCTTACGGGCGCCTACGGCGGCTTGTGCGGTTGTCATCGCTGACCTCTCGCGCTGATCACTGCGCTCGACACTGCGCTCATCACTGCTCCTGGTAGGTCTTACCGACGGTCTCGGCGTACTGCTGCGACTGCGACAGCGCGTCTTCGACGCTGGTACTGCCCGCGATCGCCGCGCTGATCTGCTGACTGACCCGCGTACCGAGATCCTGGAACTCCGGAATGCGCAGGAACTGGATCCCCGTGTACGGGACCGGTGTCGCCGTCGCGTCGTCGGGATCGGCATTGCGCAACGCGTCGAGCGTGAGCGGACCGTACGACTCGGCTGCCTTCTTGTACTCGGGGATCTCGTACGTCGACAGCCGACTTCCCGGTGGTACGCGCGCCCACCCGAGTTCGTTGCCGACCAGCTTGATGTAGTCCTTGCTCGTCATCCAGGAGATGAACTCCCATGCCGCGTCCGGGCTGTCGCTCTGGCTCGGGATCGCGAGCGACCAGGTGTAGAGCCAGCCCGAATGGTCCGTCTCCTGCACCGGCGCCGGTGCGTACCCCACGACGTCAGAGACCCGGCTGGAGTCGGGACTCTCCACCGTCGAGACCGCCGACGTCGCGTCGTACCACATCGCCGCGTTGCCCTGCGAGAACTGTGTGGCGCATTCGCCGAAGCCCGCCGTAGCCGCGCCGGGCTCGCCGTACTTCCTGACCAGGTCGACGTAGAACTGGACGGCGTCGTGCACCTGCGGGCTGTCCAGCTGGGCGTTCCAGTCCTCGTCGTACCAGCTGCCTCCGAAGGTGTTGATCACGGTGTCGAGCGGAGCGAGCACCTGGCCCCAGCCCGGTAGGCCGCGCAGGCAGATACCCACCGTGCCCGTCGACGGGTTGTCGAGCTTCTTCGCGTACGAGGCGACCTGCTCCCACGTCGGCTTCTTCGGCATCGTGATGCCGGCCTTCTCGAACAGGTCCTTGCGATACATCAGAAACGACGACTCGCCGTAGAACGGCACCGAGTACATGTCGCCCTTGTACGAGAGCGCATCGCGCAGGCTCGGGATGAAGTCCTCCGCGTCATAGCCCTCGGTGTCCTCGATATAGGGCTGGAGATCGGTCAACCAGCCGTTCTCCGCCCATTGCGCGGTCTCGTAGTTGCTGATCATCACGATGTCGAATTGGCCGCTCGCCATCGCCGTCGACACCGTGATCTTGGCGCGGGCCTCGTTCTCCGACAGAGAGACGAAGTCGAGGTCGATGTTGGGGTGCTCCTTCTCGAACTTCGGGGAGAGCTGGATCGCGTCCTGCATCTGGGAGTTGGACACGATCGCGATGGTGAGCGTGTCCTCGCTCGCACCGATCGCTCCCGCCCCCGCACAGGAGGCGATCACGGCGCAGCTGACCAGGGCGGACGCTGCCTTGACGATCGCTCGTACTTTCACGGCGCACCTTCCTCGGTTGCGTTTCGGTCGAGTAGCCAAGCCGCGACCACGTCATCGGTGACGAGTACGTCGGCAAGTCCGCCGCGTAGCGCACCGAGGATCGCGTGTTGCTTACGCGCGCCGCCGGCGACCACGATCGTGCAGGGACACTCCCGCAGCTGTTCGAGCTCGACGGCGACGGTGCTCTTGGCGAGGTCGGTCTTCGTAGCCTTGCCGTCGATGTCGAAGTAGCGGCCACACGCGTCGCCGACAGCGCCGGCCGCGACCAGGGCGGCATGCACATCGGGGTCGATGAAGCTTCCGCGCAGCAGTGTCGACGCCGTGGTGAGGTCGCCGACGCTGAACATGACGATGTCGCATGCACGGCCTCGGTCGATCGTCTGCGAGATCAGCGAGTCCTTGTGCAGCGATCGAACGGTGGCCGGGTCGGCGAACAACGGCGCCGAGAGCGGGTACGGGGTCGCGCCGAGCTGGTCCGCGCAGTGGTTGATGATGTACTCGCCGCGCGTCCGGTACGTGAGCGAGCTGGTCGAGCCGTCGAGCTGCACGACCTCGGCACACTCCGCCGCGCCGCTCGGCAACGCGTCGGTCATCGCGGCCATCGTGGCACCCCATGCCAGGCCCAAGCGGTCACCCGCGTTGAGTCGTCGGGTGAGCAAGTCCGCCGCCGCGACGCCCAGCCTCGACAGTGTGGCGTCCTCGTTGTCGGGGGCGTTGGGCACGACGATCGCCTCGCGCAGTCCGTACGCGGCCTCGAGATCACCCTCGAACTCGGCGAAGACAGGGGTCTCGACGCCTTCGGGGAGTACGACCTCGATGCGGACGATGCCTCGGTCGCGGGCGCGTGCGACGAGCCGGCCGGCCGTCGGGCGAGAGACCCCGAGCCGGCGCGCGACCTCGGCCTGCGTCAGGTCCTCAACGTAGTAGAGCATCGCGGCCCGCAGCAGGAGACGCACGTCGTCGAACGACCTCGCCGTCGCCGTCCGTGTCGCCATCGCGCTCGCCTAACATATGCTCAGTGCTTGAACATCTGCTCAGGAAGGTAGCATCATTGATGTGACCTGCACAACACCCGGCGTCTGGATTACTCGTGGACCATGAACCCGTCACCGAACTGAACGCGACAACCGTGTCGGCTCTCCCCGCCGACGTCGCCGTGCCCACGTACGACCGCAACGCGGTCACGACAGGCATCGTGCACTTCGGGGTGGGCGGGTTCCACCGCGCCCATCAGGCGATGTACGTGGACCGGTTGCTCGAGCGCGGAGAAGGCCGCGAATGGGGCATCTGCGGCATCGGAGTGATGCCGTCCGACCAGGCGATGCGCGATGTCATGGATGCCCAAGACGGCCTGTACACGTTGACGCTCGAGCATCCCGACGGCACCCGCGAGGCGCGCGTCATCGGATCGATCGTCGAGTACCTCTACGCGCCGGACGACCCCGACGCCGTGCTCGAGAAGCTCGCCGCCGAGACGACGAGGATCGTGTCGTTGACGGTCACCGAGGGCGGCTACAACTTCTCGCACACGACCGGCGAGTTCCTGCCGGAGACACCTGACGTCGCTCACGATCTCGCCGAGGGCGCCACCCCGCGTACCGTCTTCGGACTCGTGACAGAAGCACTGCGCATGCGGATCGACCGTGGCATCGCACCGTTCACCGTGATGTCGTGCGACAACATCCAAGGCAACGGCGATGTCGCCCGCGCGATGTTCACGGCGTTCGCCCGACTCAAGGACTCCGCCGTCGCCGCACTCCTCGAGTCCGAAGTCGCGTTCCCCAACTCGATGGTCGACCGCATCACGCCTGAGACGACCGACGAGATGCGCGCCGGTGTACGCGAACGCACCGGCATCGCCGATGCCTGGCCGGTCGTCGCAGAGCCCTTCTGCCAATGGGTGCTCGAGGACCACTTCGGTCAGGGCCGCCCTCCGTACGAGAACGCCGGCGTGCAGGTCGTCGACGACGTCGAGCCGTACGAGCTGATGAAGCTGCGCCTTCTCAACGCGAGCCACCAGGGCCTCTGCTACTTCGGGTACCTTGCCGGCTACCGGCTCGTCCACGATGCCGCGCAGGATTCGCTCATCGCGAGATTTCTGCTCGCGTACATGGACGACGAGGCCACACCGACGCTTTCATCGGTGCCGGGCATCGACCTCGACGACTACAAGCGCACCCTGATCGAACGATTCTCGAATCCGGGCATCCGCGACACCGTCGCCCGGCTGTGCGCCGAGTCGTCCGACCGCATACCGAAGTGGCTGCTGCCCGTCGCACGCGAGCAGCTCGCCGATGACGGCCCCGTACGGCTCTCAGCCGCGATCGTCGCGAGCTGGGCCAGGTACGCCGAAGGCGTCGACGAACACGGTGAGCCGATCGACGTGGTCGATCGGCTCGCCGACACCCTCGTACCGATCGCGCGTGGCCAGAAGGAGAACCCGACGGCGTTCTTGGAGAACCGCGAGGTGTTCGGCGACCTCATCGACGATGCTCGCTTCGTCGGACCGTACCTGAAGGCATTGCACTCGCTGCACGAACGCGGCGCGCGCGCAACGCTGGAGTCACTTCTGGCGTCGCGATGACCGAGCAGGGTCGGCCTCGTCATGCTGCGGTGCACCGAGCTCACGCAACGCGGAATGCATCCGCGCCAGAGACCTCCAGGCGATCCGGGTACGGACATCCGACGACTGTGAGGCGTCCTCGACGCCTCCGTACAGCGCGGCGTCGACATCGTCCAACGCGGCGACGACCTCCGGGTCCGTCCGCGCCGCGGAGGATCCGAGCAGGGCCGGATGTTCGGTCATCGACCGCAGCGCGCCGGCGAGCGCCACGCAGGAACGCAGCACCACCGGGTCGACGTCGTCCGCACCGCGCACCGCCGCACCGAGAGGCCGCGCCAAGCGCGCCGCACGACTCATCAACGCGATCTGCCGACGCACCAGAGCGGGGCTGTTGGCCAACAACAACGGCCGGGTCAACGGGGTGGACACCAACAACAGGTCACGGAGCTGGTTGTCCACCTCGCGCATCAGACCGTCGACGTCGGTCGGTCCGTCGGTGTCGCTCGGGGGTCGGCCAGCGACCGCGTCCAGGAAAGTGGCCAGCGCCTCGTACAGGTCCACCTGCGCGGCCTTGACGGTGTCGCGCGTGCTCAGCGGCGCCAACAGCAGGCCAACGGCGATCCCGGCGGCCGCACCCACGACGGTCTCCTCCAACCGGAGTACGAGCAGTTGGTCGGAGAACTGGTTCAAGATCATGTACAGCTGGGCGATCATGATCGTGACGAAGAAGATCATGAACGCGTAGTTGACCCGCACCAGGTAGAACCCGCAGAACATACTGGCCACCACGGTGAACAACATCCACTCGGTGTGGCCCTGTGTCAGGTCGGCCAAGCCGACCCCGGCGACCAGTCCGAGCAGCGTGCCCAGCACCCGGTACGGAGCCTTGGCCACCGTCTCGAAGCGCGTGCCCGTCCCCGCGAACGCGACGAACGCGGCGATGACCGCCCAGTAGTAGCGCGTCGTGTCCAGCTGCCGCCCGAGTACGATCGCCAGCGCGCCCGCGATGGCTGCCTGAACGGCCTGTCGCGTGGTGAAGTCCAGACGTGTCAGCGGATTGAAGCGGTGTCCCCGCGCCGAGACGTCGCGGGCGACGGCGGCCGAGCTCGGCAGGTTACCCATCGCGAGCTCGACCGACGGCACGAACTCGCCGAGATCGTCGCTGGGAGGCACCCGAGCCTGGCCCATCAGTCGCCCGTACTCCTCGGTCACCGCTGCGAGCCGCCGTGCGACCGGCTCGTACACCGAGTCCTCCGCAGAGATGGCACCGAGGGTCGCCACCGCGTCACGCACAGCGGGCATGTCATTCAAGGAGAACGACTCCGTGACGCGTGCCGCGCCCTCCCGTAGAGAGGCCGGCGCCTCGGACAGCTCCTCGCCGGCCGCCGCCATCCGCTCGAGTGCGAGCTGCCCTTCGAGGACCCTGCGACGCAGACCCTGGGCCGACCAGCCGGGCGGCACCGCACCCGACTCCGCAGACCACGCCTCGATCATCAACCCGGCCTCGGCGAGCTGGGCCTGCTGGCTGTGCAGCCGACGCCGCAGCCGATCGCGGGTATGAGCCTGCTCGGGAGATGTACGCAGCAACACCGTGATGGCCGCGGCCAGTCGTCGTGCGCGCGAGTCGAAGTTGCGCCGGATCCGGTCGAGGGTCTGACGCGGTCGGCTGCGGGTCACGGTGAGCGAGAGCAGCAGCACCCATGCGGCCCCGATCACGGTCGCGAGCAGCAGATCCGGCACCAGCGACCACGTCGGCTGCAGGAACGACGCGAAGAAGTAGCCCATCCAGAGCATGAACCCGTAGAAGAAGTACGCCGGCCCGAAACGGCGGACGAAGACGGCGACGAACATGACCACGACGAACAGCGACAGCATCAACCGCGGGTGGCCCGACACCGCTACGCCGATCACCACGCCGCCGCCGATCGCCACCGGGAAGACGGCCGCCGTACGCACCTTCGCCCACGCGTCGGTGCCGGTCAACGCCATCGAACCCATCATCGCCACGACGGCGCCGAGGATCATCCCGACGATCGTCGCCTGCTCCCCCAGCCCACGAAGCCGCGCGATCGCCAACTCGACCCCCAAGGCACTGGCCATGGCAACGGCGGCGTTCGCCGCCGTCCGCAATCGGGTGAGCCCCGGATCCGAGCCCGCCGCAGCGTCACGCAGATGGCGCAGCCGTCGCCGCGCCGACGCGCGTGCACGCAGCAGCCGGAGCCCAAGCCCTAGCCCCAACGGACCCGCTGTAACCGGCGCCAAGCGTCGAGTACCCCTGGTCGTCCGGCGATAGTCAGGTCATCGCCGCGGTTCCACAATCCGAGCAGCAACTCCGCTGCAGTTCCTGTGATGGTCGCATCGGCATCGTGACGTACCCGCCCGGCCCGCTCGGTGACGACCGGGCCGGGCGAAACCAACAGTCGCCAGCCTCGTTCTGAATCGTCGGGCTGAACGGCGATCGCATATGGGTCGTCGGAACGTAGCTCCGAACGGTTGCGAGGCATGAAGCCGCACAAGAGTTCGTCTATACCGTCCAGGGCGAACTCATGGTCGAGTCCCACCTCGTGCGCGGACGGCGTTCGCCCGAGCTCGGCCGCGAGCGCGTCGACCGCGTGGATCGTCGTCTCGAAGGCCTGGCGGCGCGCCCAGAAGTCACGCGGCTGCCCGGCATCTGCGAGGAATACCATCGCCGGCACATCACCAGGAACGCTTCGCAGCGACTCGATGAGCAGGTCGACGCCCTCGCGGAACCATGCCGCCAACCCGTCGCGCCCAACGGCGTCGATCACCTCGGACTCCAGCCCGAACGGAGCCTCCTCGGCCAGCAGGTTCGCTCGCGCCCAGCGGTGAATCATGCCCTGATGCGCGACGAGGTCGGCAACATCCCAGTCCGGGCAGGTAGGCACCCGAGCGTCCCAGCCTGCACGCTCTCCTCGACCGATGAGCAGCTTTCCCGCGCGGGAAGTCTCGTCGATGTATCGGTCGACTGTCAATGTTCCAGGCACGTACGCGAGTGTGCCAGCAGCAAGGTCGGCGTACCACAGCGCGTGCCCCAGGTCGACAACGCAGGCACGGTGCGCTTGGCAAGCATCGGATTACCGGCATCACGTACGCTCGACATACGCACCATTCGCTGACCCAGGGAGAACCCATGCTCGGCTTCATCGTGTTCGGCCTCGTCGTCGGCGTGCTCGCTCGCATCATCAAGCCCGGCAAGCAGAACCTCTCGCTGCTCGCGACACTCGGGCTCGGGCTCGTCGGCTCGGTGATCGGAGGGACGGTCGCGAGTCTGCTCGGCACCGGTGACATCCTCGAGCTCAACATCATCGGCTCCGTCGTCGCCGTGATCGCGGCGGTCGGGCTCGTCGGAACGGCCGAGCAGCTGACCAGCGGTGGCGAATCGGACTGACAGACCCCGCAGAACGTCTGAGAACGTCGGCATAGCCCGGCTCTGTCGTCGGCGCGGCACGATACGGTGCCGCGCATGGCTGACCTGACGAAGTCGCTCGGCGTTTTCCGGCTCATCGCACTCGGCGCCGCCGGTGTCATCGGTTCGAGCTGGATCTACACCAACAGCACCTTCTTCGCCGAGTACGGCGCCGGCGGAGAGATCTTCGGCCTCGCGATCGCGGCAACGTTCGCCGCCTGTGTCGCCGCCGCGTACGCGGAGCTGGCAAGCACGATCCCGCGAGCCGGAGGCGAGGTGGTCTATGCGTACGCCGCCTTCAACCGACCGACGGCGTTCGCGGCCGGATGGCTGCTCATCGGCGCGTACGTGAGCTCGTTGGCGTTCTACGTCACGGCGATCGGCTATCTACTGACCGACATCGTTCCCGACATCGAATCCATCGCCCTGTACACGATCAACGACACCACCGTGTATCTACCGGTACTGCTCGTCGGCGTCGTGATCACCCTCATCGTCTTCGCCATGAACTGGTACGGCGTCTCGATCGGTGGCTCCGCGCAGCTGTTGTTGTTCTTGGTGATGCTCGCCCTGGGCGCCGCCCTGGTCGTAGCCGGCTTCAGCCACGGCTCCCCCGACAACTTCTGGCCCGCGTACGCCGAGGGCTCGGACGCCGTCGGCGAGACGATTCGCTTCATCCTGCCCGGCATGACGTTCCTGACCGGCTTCGGTCTGGTCGCGATCCTTGCCGAAGACGCCGATCTGGCCCCGTCGCGGATCGGGCGCGCGGTCGTCCTGAGCGTCGTAGCCGCGGCATCGTTCTACTGCATCGTGCTGCTGTCGTCGGCGTGGGTCATCCCGTGGGAGCAGACCGCGACGATGGAGAAGGGCACCATCGACGCGTTCAAGAGCGCCGGCTTCGAGGCGCTCGGCTGGTTCGCGTACGCGATCGCCGTCCTGGGACTGCTCACGAGCTTCGTGGCACTGTTCCTGGCCACCTCGCGCGTCGTCCTGGCGATGGGACGCGCCGGGCTGATGCCGCGTACCTTCGCACGCGTCGATCGCGCAGGCGCCACTCCCGGCCCGGCGCTCATCTTCACGTTGGTCGTCACCCTCGGCCTCGGGTGGCTCGGAACGGGCGCCATCACGTGGTTCCTCGACACCGGCGGTGTCTACATCGGCCTGGCATGGACGATCGGCGTGCTGTGCCTGTACCGCTTTCCGCGTCGTTTTCCCGGGCTCGAGCAG
>Ga0079225_10001361_pt1 | contig 13664 bp, 14 predicted proteins | sample Poulit2012_FD_76344 | JGI IMG/M metagenome (GOLD analysis project Ga0079225, IMG submission 76344) | Agricultural soil microbial communities from Georgia to study Nitrogen management - Poultry litter 2012 | ecosystem: Environmental > Terrestrial > Soil > Agricultural land | place: USA: Georgia...
AAGTGTTACTTCTTCTGTTTGCCGGTCGATAATTTTTTGAAACGTATCAGGTTTATTTTCTTGAATCCATTCTTCAAAGGCTTTAGGTTTTGATTGTGAGCTAAAAATTTCTTCATCAACATACTGTTCGTATAGTTTTATGTATGGTGCTAAATATTCTTCAACCGTTTGTCCCTGTAAATCGTAATAAAGTTCAGGGTCTTCTAAAATGCTCGCTAATCGATTGACGAAAGCTATTTCTGCTCCATGATGTGGTGTCGCTATAAATTGAATATGGCGTATATTGCTTGCATATTGCGGGTTGTTCCTTAAAAACCAACGAGCCCCTAAACCACCCATACTATGGGCAACGACATCGACTTGAACGTTTTTATCTTTATTAATTGCTTGATTAAACGTTTCTTCAAAGGCTGCTTGAACAGTTTTTGATGTAATATCATTCCGACTATTGGCATCATAACTGACGTAATATATATTTTTTGCGGATAACCGCTCCTTCATTCGTTCGTTAAATTCTGTACCTTTCCAAGCCCCTTGGCCGCTGTTATATCCGTGAATAAATATAATTGGGACTTGCTCTTCCTTCGCTTCACCGTTTACTAACATAGGTGACATTAGTAAACTAACAATTATCAAGACAAATAAGCTAAAAATCTTCCATTTCATGTTGAATACCTCACATTATTCTGTAATTTCATATTTCATATTAACCGTTTCCCAATGACCAAAATTGCGAATAAGTATGCGGGATTTTTTATCATCTTTTTCTAAAATAAAATCTTTATATTCACCACGTTTAAGTTCGAAGGATTGTTCATTAAATTCAACACGAACCGTATCTGTTTCGCCGACTTGTTCGATGGCAATCGCTTCATCTAAAAATAAACGATTCTCATTATTAACAGGCTGAAATTCATCGTCAATGTCGGAAAATAATATGTCTGTAAATTGTATTCGTTCACTAGCATTCGTTGAATAATTAATATCTTGTAACAACAAAAAGTCCAAATTATATGCTTCATATAAAACAATAAGTTCGGTACTGCTTTGGGGAATGTTATTTTCGTTGTAAAAATAAATCGCTTCGGTTTCTTCGTTAAAACTTATTTCATCTACTACTAGATCGTCTAGCGGAATTTCCTTGAGAGCGAAGTTGTTCATCTCTTGCACGTAGACAAACAGCATCTCTTTTTCATACGTTAATCGAGTATCTAACGGCTGCTCAAGATTATCTAAATAATTATCATAGCTTTCTTCTTCATCAAGTAACTGCTCATCTGAGCGTTCATTTGCTTCCTCCCGTTGAAAATAAAAATACATGAAGATTAATAGACTAATAAAGATAATAACAGTTAACCATTTTACGAGATTTTTCATTATGTTCACTTCCAATGAGTAAATGTTCTTTAAATTTTTTTCAATATCGTTATCGTAAACATATAACATTCTACCATAAGTTACTTTTAAACCTAGGGAAAACGTTTAATTGGAATTAATTGTAATTTAATTAAAATGTAAAATGTAGTTTAATTTTTTGGATAATTTGTTTATTTCAATATATAATGATTTATTAATGGTATTTTTAGAAATAAAAACTTGAGTGGATGGCGATATATGTGAAACGAGTCTTATCTTTTTTAAAACCTTATAAACTTCCGATTATTATTGCATACAGTTTAACATTACTTGAATTAGCCGCTGATCTGTTACTCCCCTTTTTACTCGGTAAAATGATTAATGAAGGTATTAAAACACACGATTTAAATTACGTTATTACCTGGGGTAGCATTATGATTGCTATTTCTTTATTTACATTAATTATCGGACTTATTAATTCCTTTTATGCTTCTCACACAAGCAATAGCTTCGCTTATGACTTACGAAAAACTTTATTTGATAAAATTCAACAATTCTCTTTTTCGAATTTAAGTAAATACCCAACATCAGCTCTCGTCACTCGGTTTACGAATGACGTACGGCAAGTGCAAAATACTGTTTTTATGGGATTACGTGTTATGGTGCGCGCACCGTTAATCGTGCTTGGCGGTGTTATTATGGCCTTTGTCGTTAACGCAAGATTAGCACTTATCTTTTTAGTCACTGTTCCTCTTTTAATCGGATTTATTTTTTGGGTATTGCGGCATGCCAGTCGAATGTTTAACCGTGTCCAAACGTTTGTCGATACAGTTAACCGTGTCATGCAAGAAAACTTAGCGAATATGCGATTAATTAAAGCTTTCGTCCGCAGAGATCATGAAGCAGATCGGTTCGTTGTGGCGAATCGAAATTTAGCTGTAATGACACGTAAAGCCTTTCGATTTGTCGAAGCATCGATGCCCATTTTACTTTTCATTATGAATTTAAGTATTATATTCATTTTATGGTTCGGTAATGTTCAATCGGTTGCTGGTCAAACGGAAGTTGGTGATGTCGTTGCAGTCGTTAACTATGCCCTTAGAACATCGATGGCTATTTCAATGTTTACATTTATTACGTTAGCTTTTTCTCGAGCAAAAGCTTCTTCAGAGCGGATCGCGAAAGTACTTGATGAACCAATCGACATGATAGAGCATAAACAATCTTCCGATAAAAAACAGCCATTGACTGGTAATATTACCTTTGAAAGCGTTTCTTTTGCTTATCCGAATATGACACAACATGCTTTAACTGATTTAACATTTACAATCGATCCAGAAGAACATGTTGCTATTCTCGGGTCAACCGGTTCAGGTAAGACGACAATGTTTCAACTTATTCCCCGGCTTTACGATACGACAAAAGGGGAAATTTTGTTCAACGACATATCGATTAAACAGTTTCCATTAAAAACTTTACGCGAACAAATCGGCTACGTACCACAAAACCCACTATTATTTAGCGGTTCTATTGCAGAAAATATTTCTTGGGGTAAAGAGCAGGCAACGAAAGAAGAAATCATTCAAGCAGCAACCGATGCGCAAATCCATGACATGATTGAAAAGCTCCCTGATCAATACGATACAAAAATTGGTCAACGTGGAGTCAACCTTTCTGGTGGACAGCAACAACGTTTATCGATTGCAAGAGCGCTCATTCGTCAACCGAAAATTTTAATGTTCGATGATAGTACGAGTGCTTTAGACTTAGCGACGGAAGCTCGTTTACTTGAAGCTTTGGAAAAATATGATTGCACCGTTCTAATGATTACACAAAAAATTTCCACTGCTTTACGAGCTGATCGCATTTTATTACTCGACAATGGGAAAATCGTTGCCTTCGATACGCATGAAAATTTAATGAAAACTTCAGAAATGTATCAACATATATTCGAATCTCAATATCGAGAGGAGATGTCTCATGTCAACTAATCATTTAAAACAACCGTTCCAATATGAAAAAATCGATTTAGAACCAATTCGTATTAAGAAGAAGGAAGACGATAAAGCGACGAATGCACTTGGTACAATTAAACGTATTTGGTCATATTTAGCCCGTGAAAAATTAAAGTTAACACTCGTCCTATTAATGGTTCTAATTAGTTCAGCCTTAGCATTACTCGGTCCTTATATGGTCGGGGTGGCGATTGATGAGTTTATCGACACGAAAAAAACAGCCGGTTTAGGCATGCTCTTATTAGCTCTTCTTATTATTTATTTTGGTCATTCACTAGCTGTCTTTTTACAAAACTTTTGGATGGTAGGTATTGCGCAAAATACAGTATATGACTTAAGAAGTGAGTTGTTTAATCAATTCCACTTTTTACCTATATCTTTTTTTGACCAACGTCAACAAGGCGAATTAATGAGTCGCGTAACGAATGATATTGATAATATAAATAACACATTAAATGAGTCAGTCATTCAAGTTTTTGCGAGTGTCCTAACGTTAATTGGTACAGTATCTGTCATGCTTTTTTTAAGTCCCCTGTTAACGTTAGTAACGATGACAATTATTCCACTTTTATTTATTTCAATGCGGTGGATAACGAATCGAACAGGTCCTTTATATAAATTACAACAAGATAACTTAGGGCGGATTAACGGTTATGTTGAAGAAATCGTCTCGGGGCAACACGTGGTGAAAATGTTTTCCCAAGAAAAGCGAGCGATTGATGAATTTGCCGAAAAAAATAATGACTTACAACATTCCGGCTTTTGGGCAATGACTATTTCTGGATTTATTCCTAAAGTGATGAACATGTTGAACTTTTTAAGCTTTGGCCTCATCGCTTTAGTTGGTGGAATTCTTGTCATTAAAGGCTCAATTACTGTTGGAGTTATCGTTATTTTCACAGAGTATGCTCGTCAGTTTACTCGGCCACTAAATGAACTTTCGAACCAATTTAATATATTACTTTCCGCCATTGCTGGAGCGGAACGTGTCTTTTCGGTCATTGATGAGGAACGAGAAGAAACTGATGAAAAAGATGCACAAGTTTTGGAAAAAACAGAAGGTTACATTAAATTTTCCAACGTCTCCTTTTCCTACGGTGACCAACCGACATTAATTGATTTATCCTTTGAAGCGTTGCCTGGAGAAATGATCGCCTTTGTCGGGCATACAGGAGCAGGTAAATCGACGATTATTAATTTGATCTCACGGTTTTACAATTATGATTCAGGTAAAATTACGCTAGATGATATTGACATTAAAGACATACGCCGCACAAGTTTACGCTCGCATATGGCGTTTGTTTTACAAGATTCATATTTATTTAGTGGAACGGTTAAAGATAATATAAAATATGGTCAATTACATGCGACGGATGAGCAAGTAATTCAAGCGGCAAAGGATGCAAATGCTCATGACTTTATAACGCGTTTACCCGATGGTTATGATACTAAATTAGATCAAGACGGTAGTGGCATTAGCCAAGGGCAAAAGCAACTTCTTACGATTGCCCGTGCTTTAATTAAAGATCCAGACATTTTAATTTTAGACGAAGCGACGAGTAACATTGATACGATTACTGAATATAAAATTCAAGAAGCATTAAAGCGGTTATTAAAAGGTCGTACAAGTTTCGTCATCGCCCATCGGTTAAATACGATTCAAGCAGCCGATCGAATTATTATGTTAGAACATGGTAAAATTATTGAACAGGGTAATCATCAACAATTAATGAAAAAACGTGGACATTATTATCATTTATATAGAGGCCAACGAGCTGAATAAATTCATATATTTTTATATAATAGAATGTATATTAAAATTTAACTATAATGAGGTGTTGACAATTTCACGTGCACGTAAAGGAAAAATGATTGATAAACAAATTAATAGTAAATATTTAAACGAAACGATGACGTTAAATATTTATACACCGGAAAATTTTTCCCCTTTATATAAGTACCATATTTGCATTGCCCATGATGGAAATGATTATTATAATTTAGGAAGGCTAGCAACCCTTAGCGATCAACTTCACGAAAATGTCGAGATTACGGATACCGTTTTTGTAGGCATTCATTATATTGATCGTTTTGATCGCTTAAAAAAATATCATCCTGATGGAGAATTACATGAAGCATATACGAAGTTTCTCATCAATGAAGTTGTTCCTTTTCTCGATGATTATTTACCGAGTTATCATATGGGACATTCACGGATTTTAATGGGTGATTCATTAGCCGGTACGTTATCATTAATGATGGCGTTAAAATATCCGAGCACCTTTGGAAAAGTTATTATGCAATCACCTTTTGTTAATGACACTGTCCTTGAACGAGTAAAACGAGCAAAACAAATAGATATATTAGAAATTTATCATACAATTGGAACAGCCGAATTAGAAGTACCGATGAGCGATGGAAATATCGCTGATTTTCTCGCACCAAATAGAGAGTTGAATAAACTATTACAATCAATGCCTACTGAATATACGTATGCTGAATTAGAAGATGCTGAGCATACGTGGAAATATTGGCAAGCGGATCTTGAACGAGCCTTAACGACAATACTCGTTTAACAATAAACGTTCATGGAGGGACCAATAATGAACATTAAACAAGTAACTACCAACGAACAATTAAATGCGGCTTTTAATATACGAGCAATCGTCTTTATTGACGAGCAAAACGTACCACCCGACCTTGAACGGGATGCGTTCGACCAAACAGCTACACACGTCATCGGTTATAAGGAAAACAAACCGATTGCAACCGGACGAATTCGCTTTATTGACAATTACGGGAAATTAGAACGTATTGCTGTTTTAAAAGAACATCGGGGTAAATCCTACGGCACACAAATAATTACTTATATGGAAAAAATCATACTTAATAACGGTTATGAAAAATCTCTCTTAAATGCGCAAACCCATGCAACTAACTTTTACGAAAAGCTCGGTTATCACGTTATTTCTGATGAATTTATGGATGCGGGCATTCCCCATGTGACGATGGAGAAACGATTAACAACATAATTTATAAACCCCTTTATGAAAGTCTTTTAGCGTCTGAATGACATTAGTCGTTTCGGATATGCTATAAAATGACTTTTATATAAAGGGGTTTTTTTATGAAATTTTTACCGATGTTATATGAAACGATTTTTGGATTTTGTGCGCTGTTCGCCTTAACGAAAATTTTAGGTAAAACACAAATTTCCCAATTAACGGCTTTTGATTTTATCGCTGCCCTTGTATTAGGTGAACTCGTTGGTAATGCCCTTTTCGATGAAAAAGCAGGTGTTTTAGAAATTGGATACGTTATTTTTTTATGGGGTTCTCTTTTATATGTCGTTGAATTAATTACGCAAAAGTTTAAAGGATCACGTTTTTTGCTCGAAGGAAAACCGGCGATGCTCATTTATCGTGGTCAACTCATATATGAAGAATTAAGAAAAAACAAAATTGATATTGGGGAAATACAACATTTATTGCGCATGAAAGATGTCTTCGCTTTACAGGAGGTAGAATATGCCATTCTTGAAGCTAACGGAGATCTCTCTATTTTGAAAAAGTCACCTTACCAAACACCAGCAAAAAAAGACTTTGACATATTACCGACAAAACCGGAAATTGCGATGACGTTAATTGCTGATGGGGAAATTATTTATGACAATTTAGCGGAAGTTGATTTAACAAAGGAATGGCTTTTAGATGAGCTGTTAAAACAAAATTATTTAACGGAAAAGGAAGTTTTTTACGCAGAGTACTTACCTAATAAACCGTTATTCGTTTTACCCTATGTAAAAATTAAAGAGAAAGATTTACAAAGGAAAATGGATAAATAAAATATAACGCAATGGCTTGATGTTTGCCCACACATAAAACGCCCTAGGACATAATCTATTAAGGACTGATGAGGTCAATTTCTTTTGAAAAGGGGAATGTAAAAAATGAGTTGTGGAAAAAAACATCATACAGGCAATTGTGTTTGTGATATATTAAAAGAAATTTGTGATGCTCAACATGATATCGTAGAAAGCTGCTGTGATGTAAGCTGCGAACGATCAATTAGTGATTTACTCGGAGAAACTGAAGTAGGTAATGGCTATGATACTGTACCATTTATTTTATATTGTAAAGATGGTTGCCAACCGTTTAAAGGATACGGCGCTCATCCAAGAGATATGAGTAATGTTGTAGCAAGCTACTTTTTCAGAGTTAAAAAAGTCGATAAAGACTGCTGTGCTGTTATTGAAATGTTAAGAGACCCAGGTAGTGAGCAAAATGATCCAAGTAGCCCTACTAAGCAGCACACAGACAATTTAAAGGCAACGGGAATTTGTATAACAGTCGATTTAAATTGCTTCTGCCACATTACATGCTTGCCAGCGATTCGTGCGCTTCGAAACAATACAAATAATCGATAAGCGACATTCTTATTAAAACGTGGATAAAGGCATTTAGCCACATTTAAAAGATTTCCTTTTAAAAGGCTATTAGCTTTTATCCACATTTTTTACATTAAAATCCGACTAATTGAATATCTTTAATCGTCTTATAGGGTATTCTTTTAATCGCTCGTGATTGATTAAGCCGTAAATAAACAGTATCATCTTTAAAATTCGTAATTTTCCCATAAAAACGACCATCTGTTGTATGAATGCGGCAAGTAAGTGTTGGAATAAATTGCGGACGATTGAATAAGTAATTTATTTTATCACGAATCGATAAATGGGAAAAATTCTCCTTTTCCTGCGTTGGCTTTTCACTTCTCTTGTGCTCATCCCAAGCGCTCGGTTCGTTCATATATGGCCGTTGTCTTGGACGTTTCTTTTTCGGGCGTTTTATTTCGCTAGCTTCAGCTGTCTCTTGCTTACGTGTCGTTTGGTAATAATGTTGCATGGACGCTTTTGGATCACTTATAGTCGGCTGATCAATATAAACTAATGGCTTTTGAACATGATTTTTACGTTCCATATGATTAAGCGCTCCTTTTGTACGTAACATCACACCATTATATGACAATCGTCTAAATTATGTTCATGCCTAGTATAACTTTTCAATTATTTACTGACCATCTTAATAACAATTGAATATCGGCCGGCAATTTTGCTTGAAAGGTTAGTGGCTTTTTTGTTATCGGATGATTAAATTGTATCTCATGACAGTGAAGCGCTTGTCGGTCAATTTCATCACTCGTTACGCCATAAAGATCATCACCAATAAGTGGATGACCGATATGAGAAAAATGAACACGTATTTGGTGCGTACGGCCTGTTTCTAGTTGTATGTAAACAACTGAATAACTATCTGTAACCGTTTGTACGTCATAATGAGTAATCGCACGTTTACCTGTATGAGTAACCGTCCGTTTAATAATCGAATCTTCAACGCGCCCAATTCGGGCAGTAATCGTCCCTTGGGTCGTTGTCATTTTCCCTTGGACAATGGCTGTATACTTTCTAATCAATGTTCGTTCTTCAATCATTTTTGCAAAAAGCGAATGACTATAATGATGTTTAGCAATAACCATTAGACCTGATGTATTGCGATCTAAACGTGTAACAACGTGAACGGTATAAGGTAATTGTTTCTTTTCATAATAGCCTAAAATCCCATTAGCAATCGTTCCCTTTGGATAATTAAACGATGGCATGACAGCGATGTTCGGCTGTTTGTCAATAATTAAAAAATGTTCATCTTCATATACAATGTTTAACGGAATTTGTTCAGCAACCATTCGAGTACCAATTTGTTCGGCAGGAAATGTTACCGTTAATAAATCATTCCCTTGTAAACGATAGTCAATGCGTCGTGGTCTATTGTTCACTCGAATATAATCTTTCTCTTTCGTTAACCGTGTCATGAGTCGCCTAGAAAATTGTTGTTTCGTTTGTAAATATTGTTTAATCGTTAAACCTGCTTCATCCTGTTGAATTGTAAATTGTATCATTAATTAATCACCAAAATTAATAAAACTTTTCTAATGTCGCCGGATCACTTTCGGAAACAAACGAATCCCTTACACGGTCCCAAAAAGGAAAGGGACGAAAACGGGCAAAGCGAATTTTCTCTTCAGCAACCCGACATTGAATTGAACTAATATCTGTATACGTATCTGTAAAATGATCAACAGAAACGAGAAAACTCCGATCAACAATCGGCTTTAATAAACACGTATGATGTTTCGGTAAAATAAGTGGTGAACCGATCGTACGGAATACACGGTTATTTATTGAGGCCATTTCTGTCATTTGGATCGCTTCGATTGATGGGTGAAGAATTGCCCCGCCAAGTGCTTTATTGTAAGCGGTACTTCCCGATGGGGTCGAAATACATAAGCCATCCCCGCGAAATGTTTCAAAATGCTCGCCGCGAATTTCTACCTCAAAGACAACAGAACCTTCTGCCGTTTTAATCGTCGCTTCATTAAGAGCTAAAAATCGGTTTTCTTTTCCACCTAATTTATTACGAATGATAACTTCTAATAAAGGATATTCGACGACTTGAAATGGCGTTTTGGCAATTTCAATAATTAATTTCTCTACTTCACTCGGTACCCAATCAGCATAAAATCCTAAATGCCCTGTGTGGACACCGATGAAAGCAGTCGATTTTAAACGATCAACGTAACGATGAAATGCATCTAAAAACGTCCCATCACCACCAACAGTAATGACGAGATCAGGTTCATCTTCATCGTACGTTAAATCAAAATTAATTAAGTATTGATACATTTTTGATTTAATTTGATTCGACCGTTTATCCCCGCGCGAGACAATGGAAAATTTCATCTCTCTCACTCCTTATGTTCGCCCTTTAATAGCGATAAAATATTCGTTGTGCCTCTTGGACTTCATGTTTAATTTTTGACATTTCTTCATCTAATTGAAAAGCTGCTTCAGCGGCCCGCTTTAAACGCATTTTTACATCCTCAGGAATTTTCCCTTTATATTTATAATTTAATGAATGTTCATTTGTTGCCCAAAAATTCATCGCTAATGTACGTATTTGAATTTCTGCAAGTACATGTTTTGTCCCATCAATCGTCTCAACGGGATACTCGATGATCATATGATAAGACCGATAACCACTCGCTTTATTTTTGGCAATATAATCTTTTTCTTCAACAATATTAAAATCGTTTCTCGAACGGATCACATCGACAACATTGTAAATGTCTTCAACAAATTGACAAACGATGCGTAAACCTGCAATATCTTGTATATGCTGCTCAACGTCTGTCAAAGGAATATTTTTACGATTGGCCTTCTCAATTATACTTAAAACCGGCTTAACGCGGCCTGTGATGAATTCAATCGGTGAATAACTTGACTCTTTTTTAAATTGTAACTGAATCCCTTTTAACTTTACTTTCATTTCTTCTACAACTTGTACATAAGGTTCAAGTAAGTTATCCCAATCCACTCGGACCACCACCTCATTTAAAAATAAACGTTATTAAGTTTTTGCTCAATCGTACCGTTTATATCATATCACATTATTTGTTATGACATAACAGTTGCGTATTTCTCATTTTTGTTTAATAATCATAGATAACTCAAAGGACAAAGAGGGGTTCGATGTCACAGCATATTGAAATTGAATTTAAAAATTTACTAACAAAAGTTGAATATGATGAACTAATCAATTCATTACAATATAAACATATGACTGTTAAACAGACAAATTATTATTTTGATACAAACGACCGTCAATTGCAACAACAAAAGTGTGCTCTAAGAATTCGTGAGAAAAATGGTCAATATATTTTAACGTTCAAGGAGCCGGCAGACGTTGGCGCTTTAGAAACGAAGGATTTTATTGATAGGGCAACAAAACAAAGTTGGTTAAACAACTCACCAACAAAAACGCCACACGTATACGAACGAATACGATTAAGAAAGGTTGCTTTATCCGAGTTACACTATTTCGGGGCTTTAAAAACGAAACGAACGACATTTTATGTAAATGACAATATAACGATCGCTTTAGACAATAGTTTTTATCATGGAAAAGAGGATTATGAACTCGAGATTGAGGTAACGAATGAACGAGTTGGCCAAAAGTTTTTTCAAACATTTTTAACTGAGCATAATATACTTGTTAAACAAACGATGCCAAAAATTCGCCGTTTTTTCAGTCACATTTAATTTTAATAATTAATATGTAAGCGTTTACGTTATTTGGACCATAATGTTTGCTCATATTGTGTGACGTTGCTACAATAGATAAAAATCATACAATGGGGAAATGCTAAATATCAATTTCCCCAAACTATTTATAAAATGATTAGCACACGTTAAATTAAAGAACTATATCGTTCAGTTATTTTTGAATGATTGACATTAATTGCAAAACATATGGTCAATACACTTGAATAAGAAAGGAGAATCGATGTGAGTTGGGAACAAACTAAGGTGGAATACTTTAGTCAATCAGGCACATCGGCAAACGACCAAACAATAAATTTTGAACAAAAACCGATAGAAATATACTATTATATCGACCCGCTCTGCCCTAAAAGTTGGTCATTAGAACCGTATTTAAAAAAGTTAGCTATTCAATATGGACGCTACTTTACGATTCGCCCGATTATTGCAAAACGTTTATTTACAATGAACAAATCGTTTATAACAGAAATTGATCATTTAAATGAGCAGAAACTATGTAATAACTCTGTTTTACAAACGGAAAATGAATATGAAACATTATCCCCTTGGACGATTGCCTTAGCCATCAAAGCGGCTGAATTACAAGGAAAAAGTGCCGGTCGCACATTTTTACGTAAAGTCCAACAAGCATTATTTTTAAAGGATGTTCATTTTTCCGACGTTTCTCTCTTGTATCGGTGTGCTAAAGTTGCGAATATAGACGTTGCCGAATTTAAAAAAGATCTTAATTCGGCAATGGCACGAAAAGCTTTACTATGTGATTTAAGATTAGCAAATGAAATGAATGTCCAGCAAGCACCGACAATTGTCTTTTTTAATTCATTGCTCGATGAACAAGGAATAAAAGTTTCTGGCCTTTATTCCTACGATATATATACACATGTTTTAATTAAAACATTAAAGGATAATCCTATACCCGATGACGTCCCCGAATTGGAAGTGTATATTGCTAAAAATGAAGTTGTGACGACGGAGGAAATAAGTATTATATACGACTGGTCCTTAAAAAAGGCCGAAAACGAATTAAAGAAATTAAAGTTACAACAAATCGTTGAAAAACAACAAACGAAAAATAATGCCGTTTGGAAAGTTACGATATCATCTTAAATATTTTTATATAAACTTTTTTAATAAATCGTTGAAAAGAAGCTCCCATAAAAATTGAGCATCTCTTCAACGATTTTTCTCGTATATAAAAGGACAGATTATCATATATATGACTAACGTTAAATTAAAAAGGAGGGATTTTCATGCGTGAATTATTACCTTATTTACTCATTTTACTAACTGCCATCATATTTGTTTTAAATGCATTTGCTTTTATGAAATTGATCCCTGTTTATTTAACCTTACCACTTTTGTTCATCTCGATTTATTTAACACTTTTAACGTTTAGTCGTCGTTTCGTCTATCGGCGCTTACGATAAATATTATTTATTTTCTGCTAATAACGCTTCTAGTTCATTTAGTTTTTCTTCAAACACATTTAGAGCTTCGATTATCGGTTGTTTCGCTGTCATATCAACACCAGCTTTTTTCAACACTTCGATCGGATAGTCACTATTACCCGCTTTTAGAAAGTCAATATATCGCGAAACGGCTTGTTCATCCTGGGCGATAATTTGTTTTGATAATGCTGTAGCTGCAGCGTATCCTGTAGCATATTGATAAACGTAATAATTGTAGTAAAAATGGGGAATACGTGCCCATTCTAGGCCGATTTCTTCATCATGTGTAACAGCATCACCATAATACTTTTTATTTAAGTCATAATAAATGTCTGTTAAGGATTCGGCTGTTAATCCTTCCCCTTGCTGAATGCGCTGATGAATGTCATGTTCAAACTCGGCAAACATAGTCTGGCGGAAAACGGTCGCCCGAAAACCGTCTAAAAAGTAATTTAATAAATACAATTTTTCTTGAGCGTCATCTAAATGGTTAATCATATAATCATTCAAAAGGGCTTCATTAGCTGTTGAAGCAACTTCAGCGACAAAGATCGAGTAATTACCATAACGAAACGGTTGATGTTTACGTGTATAGTAACTATGAACTGAATGACCAAGTTCATGGGTTAATGTAAACATATCGTTCACTTTGTTTTGCCAATTTAATAAAAT
>Ga0079225_10001362_pt1 | contig 13660 bp, 8 predicted proteins | sample Poulit2012_FD_76344 | JGI IMG/M metagenome (GOLD analysis project Ga0079225, IMG submission 76344) | Agricultural soil microbial communities from Georgia to study Nitrogen management - Poultry litter 2012 | ecosystem: Environmental > Terrestrial > Soil > Agricultural land | place: USA: Georgia...
GACGCCGACGGCCAGGGATTATCAGCGTGATCAGCGAGAGGATGCGCCCGTGGGTGAAGGACCCCGCCAAGAACAGCTGGACCTTGCTGACCCCCTCGGCGCGGCTCCGGCCGCGTCGGATCAGCCGGTGCAGGGCGGGCTGTTCCCCGACGACTCCCTGCCCGACGAGTTGGTCGGCTACCGCGGACCCAGCGCCTGCCAGATCGCCGGCATCACCTACCGCCAGCTCGACTACTGGGCGCGCACCTCGCTGGTGGTGCCGTCGATCCGCAGCGCGGCCGGCTCCGGCAGCCAGCGGCTGTACTCGTTCAAAGACATCCTGGTGCTCAAGATCGTCAAACGGCTGCTCGACACCGGCATCTCGCTGCACAACATCCGGGTGGCGGTCGATCACCTGCGTCAGCGCGGCGTGTCGGACCTGGCCAACATCACCTTGTTCTCCGACGGCACCACCGTTTATGAGTGCACCTCCGCCGAGGAGGTCGTCGACCTGCTGCAGGGCGGACAGGGGGTGTTCGGGATCGCGGTCTCCGGCACGATGCGGGAGCTGACCGGGGCGATCGCCGACTTCCCCGGCGAACGCGCCGACGGCGGCGAGACGATCGCCGCCCCCGAAGACGAGCTGGCCAGCCGGCGGCGCAACCGGGACCGCAAAACCGGGTAGCGGGCCCGCCGCCGGGCCGGCGGCACTGGGTAGGCTGGGGGCGCATCGCCCTCGCGCGGGAGAGTTCCGTGACCGCCAGTCACGGACGCCGAAGGAGCAACACCTCTCCGTCAACCTCTCAGGCACCCGGACCGCGCCTGGCCCCGATGCCTCTGGAAAGCGGCGACCCGCTGGGCTCGCCCGCCGATGGGGAAAGGTGCGCCCGCCCGCGGGGCGGACACCGAATCTTTCAGGCGCCCGGTGCCCGGGTGAAGACAGAGGGAGAGGGCCCGCCGTCAGGCCGTCGACCCATGTCAGGAGCGTCATCAGTGTCCACCGCCTACCACCCGCCCCACACCGCCGACTTCGCCGACCGCCACATCGGCCCCGACCCCGCCGCGCTGCAGACCATGCTCGACGCGATCGGGGTCGGCTCCCTGCAGGAGCTGGCCGAGCGGGCGCTGCCGGCGGCGATCCTCGACCCCGGCGGCGGCGCCGCACCGGCACCCGGGCTGGAGAACCTGCCGCCGGCGGTGAGCGAGCAGGAGGCGCTCGCGGAGCTGCGGGATTTGGCGCTGACCAACACCGTCGCGGTCTCGATGATCGGCCAGGGCTACTACGACACGTTCACCCCCGCGGTGCTGCGCCGCAACATCCTGGAGAACCCGGCCTGGTACACCTCCTACACCCCGTATCAGCCGGAGATCAGCCAGGGCCGGCTGGAGGCGTTGCTGAACTTCCAGACGATGGTCGCCGACCTGACCGGGCTGCCGATCGCCAACGCCTCGATGCTCGACGAGGGCACCGCCGCCGCCGAGGCGATGACCCTGATGCACCGGGCGGCGCGCGGAAAATCCACTCGACTGGCCGTCGACGTCGACCTGTTCACCCAGAGCGCGGCGGTGCTGGCCACCCGCGCCGAGCCGCTCGGCATCGACCTGGTCGTCGCCGACCTGCGCCGAGGTCTTCCCGAGCTGCCCGACGGGGAGGAGTTCTTCGGCGTGATCGCCCAGCTGCCCGGCGCCAGCGGGCGGGTCACCGACTGGGAACCGCTGGTCGCCGAGGCGCACCGGCGCGGGGCCCTCGTCGCGCTCGGCGCCGACCTGCTGGCGTTGACCCTGATCACCCCGCCCGGTGACATCGGTGCCGACGTCGCCTTCGGCAGCGCGCAGCGGTTCGGGGTGCCGATGGGCTTCGGCGGTCCGCACGCCGGCTACCTGGCGGTCGGGGAGCGCCACGCCCGCCAGCTGCCCGGGCGCCTCGTCGGGGTCTCCGTCGACGCCGACGGCGCCCCCGCCTACCGGCTGGCGCTGCAGACCCGCGAACAGCACATCCGCCGCGACAGGGCGACCTCCAACATCTGCACCGCGCAGGCGCTGCTGGCGGTGATGGCCGCCATGTACGCCAGCTACCACGGCGCCGAGGGCCTCACCGCGATCGCGCGTCGCGTGCACGGCCACGCCGCCACGATCGCCGGCGCGCTCGGCGAGGCCCTGGTGCACCGGCAGTTCTTCGACACCGTGCTGGCGCGGGTGCCCGGCCACGCCGCGCAGATCGTGGCCGCCGCCAAGGCCGAGGGCGTCAACCTGTGGCTCGTCGACGCCGACCACGTCGCGGTCGCCTGTGACGAGGCCACCACCGCCGAGCACGTCGCGACGGTGCTGGGCGCCTTCGGGGTGAGCGCGGCCGAACCGGTCGAGCCCGGCATCGCCACCCGCACCTCGGCGTTCCTCACCCATCCGGCGTTCACCGCCTACCGCACCGAGACGGCGATGATGCGCTATCTGCGCGGCCTGGCCGACAAGGACATCGCCCTGGATCGCAGCATGATTCCGCTGGGCTCGTGCACGATGAAACTCAACGCCGCCGCGGAGATGGAGCCGATCACCTGGCCGGAGTTCGCCGGGCTGCACCCGTTCGCCCCGGAGGCCGACAGCCCGGGCCTGCGGGCGCTGATCGAGCAGCTGGCGACCTGGCTGGCGGAGATGACCGGCTACGACGCGGTCTCGCTGCAGCCCAACGCCGGCTCGCAGGGGGAGTACGCGGGGCTGTTGGCCATCCACGACTACCACGCCGGCCGCGGCCAGCCCCACCGCGATGTCTGCCTGATCCCGTCGAGCGCGCACGGCACCAACGCCGCCTCCGCCGCGCTGGCCGGGATGCGGGTGGTGGTGGTGGCCTGCCGCGACAACGGCGACGTCGACCTCGACGACCTGCGTGCCAAGATCGCCGACCACGCCGAGCACCTGGGCGCCCTGATGATCACCTACCCGTCGACCCACGGGGTCTACGAACGCGACATCGCCGAGATCTGTGCGGCCGTCCACGACGCCGGCGGGCAGGTCTACGTCGACGGCGCGAACCTCAACGCGCTGGTCGGGCTGGCCCGCCCCGGGAAGTTCGGCGGCGACGTCAGCCATCTCAACCTGCACAAGACGTTCTGCATCCCGCACGGCGGCGGCGGGCCGGGGGTGGGCCCGGTGGCGGTGCGCGCCCACCTGGCGGAGTTTCTGCCCGGTCATCCGCTGGCCGACGGGCTGCCCGGCGGGCGGCCGGTCTCCTCGGCGCCCTACGGATCGGCCTCGATCCTGCCGATCACCTGGGCCTACATCCGGATGATGGGGGCGGCGGGGCTGCGGGCGGCGTCGCTGACCGCGATCGCCTCGGCCAACTATCTGGCGCACCGGCTCGGCGAGCACTACCCGGTGCTCTACACCGGGGCCGACGGCATGGTCGCCCACGAGTGCATCCTGGATCTGCGGCCGCTGACCAAGGCGACCGGGGTCACCGTCGACGACGTCGCCAAACGCCTCGCCGACTACGGCTTTCACGCCCCGACGATGAGTTTCCCGGTGGCCGGCACCCTGATGGTCGAACCCACCGAGAGCGAGAGCCTCGCCGAGCTGGAGGCGTTCTGCGCCGCGATGATCGCGATCCGCGAGGAGATCGAGCAGGTCGCGGCGGGACGGTGGGACGCCGAGGACAACCCGCTGCGCGGAGCCCCGCACACCGCGGCGTGCCTGCTCACCGAGGACTGGACCCATCCGTACAGCCGCGAGCAGGCCGGCTACCCGCTGGGCACCGCCTACCGGCCGAAGGTGTGGCCGCCGGTGCGTCGCATCGACGGCGCCCACGGCGACCGCAACCTGGTGTGCTCGTGCCCGCCGGTGGACAGCTACCGCTGACGGCTACCGGCCCGGCGGGCCGCCGGGCCGGCCGCTCAGGTCGGCTCGGGTCGGCTCAGCCCAGCAGGGCGCTGAGCGCGGTGGCCAGTTCGGGGGTGTCCGAGCTGGGCAGCTGCCGGTAGCTGCCGCCGCTGATCTCGGCGACCGCCTCCCAGGTGGCGCGGTCGGCGTCGTCGCCGAAGTCGAGCACGTTGACCGCGACCGGGCGGGCGGGGTCGACGGCGCCGCGCAGGTAATCCTGCAGGCCGGGACCGTCGAGTGTCTTGTCGGTGTGCGGCCCGGTGGTGATCACCAGCACCGCGTTGGGCCGGCCCTGCTGATACTGGGCCAGCGCCTCGGTGTAGACCAGCCGCAGCGTGGTGAACGACACCGCCCCGTCGGAGGTGGCACCGAGCGCCTCGAGGCGTTCGGTCACCGGGTCGCGGACCTCGTCGATGGGCCCGGCGGCGACCGCGGCGTTGCCCTCGATGCCGTCGAACGTCCACAGCCCGACGGTGGAATCCGCCGGCAGCCCCGCCACCGCCGCGCCGAGCGCGGCGGTGACGTTGGCCAGCCGGCTGCGCGCCCCGTCCTGCTCGCCCATCGACTGGTCGAGCATGATCACCGTGGCCGGACCGGCGGCCGGGGCGCTCACCGTGTTGGCCAGCGTGGCGCGCAGCGAGTCGTCGCCGACCGGCACGGTCGCCTCGATGGCGGGGAAGTCGGTGACGTCGCTGTCGGGCAGGGCGTCGTCGGTGTCGTCGTCGGTGTCCGGGGCCCGGAAACCGGCCTCGGCGAAGGTGGCCAACTGATCGGGTTTGCGCAGAAACCGCGCGAATTCGCTGGCGCCGGTGACCTGCTCGTCGGAGAGCCAACTGCCCGCCAGCAGCACGGTGGGGTAGTCGGCCACCGCCACCGGCCCCGAGGGCAGCCAGCCGGCCAGGGTGTCGGTGCGGTCGGCCGACGAGGCGGCGCGGGCGACGAGCTGTTGTTCGGTGGTGACCACCGCGTGCACCGGTGCGCTCGCCGGGTCCTCGGCGCCGAGCAGCACGTTCATCGCCTCGGCCAGCGAGGTGTCGGCGAGTGTGGGCTGGCCGCCGACCAGGCTGCGCACCGCGGAGACCCCGTCGGTGGCGGGGTGGTCGGCCGGGGCCGACACGGTGGCGACGGCTTCGGCGGCCAACGCCGCGGCATCGCCGTTGCCGCTGGTCGGCAGCGAAAGCCGCAGCGAGCCCCAGTGCGCCAGATCCAGCCCGTCGAGGGCGTCGGGGGTGGTCTGCAGCGCCGGCAGCGCCGCCCAGTCCCGTTCACCGAGAGCGGATTGCAGTTCCGGGCGCACCGCCAGCTGCACCGGGGAGCGCACCAGCGAGCGGGCGTCGCTGACGGTCTCGGTGCCGACCGCGGCCTGCAGCCGGGCGGTGGCGATCGAGCTGCCGGGGATCCACAGCGCCGGGCGCTGACCGAGGTCGGCCGGCCAGTCGCCGATGAACCCGCTGATGACCGCGTTGGAGCCGGCCGCCTTCACCGTCACCGACACGCACCGGTCGGCGACCTGACGTCCGGTGCCGGTGAACTCCTCGGCCAACTGCTGCACGTGCTCGGCGATCGACGGGTCGGCGACCACCGCGACGGTCTCGTCACCGTCGACGCAGCGGGCCGCGGCGGTATCCGAGCGGTGGGAGAGCACCGCCCCGAAGAACCGCCACAGGATCACCCCGCTGACCAGCACCACCACGGTGATCAGTGCGGCGATCACGCCCACCGACACTCCCCGGCGACCGCCCTCGCTGCGGTGGCCGCCGCGCCACTCGCCGAGGCTGCGCCGGGCCCGGGGCACGGCGGGACCGCCGGTGGGCACCGGGCCGGTCCGCGCACCGCGGTCGGCGGCGTCCGGCGCGTCGGCCGCGTCGGTCTCGGCACCCGGGCCGTCGTCGTCGAGCCGGTCGGGCTCGTCGGGCTGCTCGTCGGGGTCGGGGATGCTGTGTCTACCCATGGCGCTGTCGTGGTGGTCGGGTCAGTGGTCGGTCACAGGCCGGCCTGAGCCTTGAACTCGCGGCGACGGCGGTGCAGGATCGGCTCGGTGTAGCCGTTGGGCTGGCTGGTCCCCGACAGGATCAGCTCCTCGGCGGCCAGGAACGGGATGCTGGCGTCGAAGTCGGGGCCCATCGGCGGGTACGCGGGGTCGCCGGCGTTCTGCTCGTCGACGACCAGCGCCATGCGTTCCAGGCTGGCGCGCACCGTCTCGGCGGTGATCACCCCGTGGCGCAGCCAGTTGGCCAGCAGCTGGCTGGAGATCCGCAGGGTGGCGCGGTCCTCCATCAGCGCGACGTCGTGGATGTCGGGCACCTTCGAGCAGCCCACCCCCTGACCGACCCAGCGCACCACGTAGCCCAGGATCGACTGGCAGTTGTTGTCGACCTCCTCGTGGATCTCCTCCGGCGCCCAGGCCAGTTCCTTGGCCAGCGGGATCGTCAGCAACTGCTCGAGGCCGGCGCGGCGGTGCCCGGCCAAATCCTGCTGGACCGCGCGCACATCCACCTGGTGGTAGTGGATGGCGTGCAGGGTGGCCGCGGTCGGCGACGGCACCCAGGCGGTGGACGCCCCGGCGCGGGGCTGGCCGATCTTCTGCTCCATCATGTCGGCCATCAGGTCGGTCATCGTCCACATGCCCTTGCCGATCTGGGCGCGGCCGGCCAGCCCGCAGCTCAGGCCGACGTCGACGTTGTTGTCCTCGTAGGCGGTGATCCACGGCTGGGTTTTCATCGCGCCCTTGCGGACCATCGGCCCGGCCTCCATCGAGGTGTGGATCTCGTCGCCGGTGCGGTCCAGAAAACCGGTGTTGATGAACACCACCCGGTCGGCGGCGGCCTGGATGCAGGCCACCAGGTTGACCGTGGTGCGGCGCTCCTCGTCCATGATGCCGACTTTGAGGGTGGCGGTGGGCAGGTCGAGCAGCTGCTCGACCCGACCGAACAGCTCGGCGGTGAACGCCGCCTCCTCCGGGCCGTGCATCTTGGGTTTGACGATGTAGACCGAGCCCGTGCGGCTGTTGACCAGCGGGCCGTTGTCGTCGCCGGATTTCAGCCCGTGCACGGCGATCAGCGCGGTGAACAGCGCGTCCTGGATGCCCTCGAACACCTCGGTGCCGTCGGCGAACACGATCGCGTCGTTGGTCATCAGGTGCCCGACGTTGCGCACGAACAGCAGGCTGCGCCCGGGCAGGGTGAGCTCCCCGCCGTCGGGGGTGACATAGCTGCGGTCCGCGTTGAGCACCCGGGTGAAGCTGGTGCCGTCCTTGCTCACCTCTTCGGCGAGGTCACCCCGGTTCAGGCCCAGCCAGTTGCGGTAGCCGAGCACCTTGTCCTCGGCGTCGACCGCGGTGATCGAGTCCTCGAAGTCGATGATCGTGGTGACCGCCGACTCCAGCACCACGTCTTTGATGCCGGCGCCGTCGGTGCGCCCGATCGGGGAGTCCGCGTCGATGAGGATCTCGATGTGCAGGCCGTGGTGGGCCAGCAGCAGCGCCGTCGGCGCATCCGGCTCGCCGAGGTAGCCGACGAACTGGTCCCGGTCGGCCAGCAGCGTGGAGCGGTCGGCGCCCAGGCTCACCATCAGCTGGCCGTCGACGACCTCGAACGCGGTGGCGTCGGTGTAGGAGCTGGTGGCCAGCGGGACCGCCTCGTCGAGGAAGTCGCGCGCGTAGGCGATGACCTTGTCGCCGCGGACCCGGTTGTAGCTGGTGCCCTTCTCCGCGCCGCCGTCCTCGGGGATGACGTCGGTGCCGTACAGCGCGTCATACAGCGATCCCCACCGGGCGTTGGCGGCGTTCAGCGCGAACCGCGCGTTGGTCACCGGCACCACCAGCTGCGGACCGGCGGTCGTGGTGATCTCGGCGTCGACGTCGGCGGTGGTGATCGCGACCCCGCCCGGCTCGTCGTGCAGGTAGCCGATCTCGGTGAGGAATTCCTGGTAGGCCTGCGGATCGTGGGGTCCGATGACCCGGGCCCGGTGCCATTTGTCGATCTGGGCCTGCAGGTCGTCGCGGCGGTCCAGCAGCTCGCGGTTGCGGGGGGTCAGGTCGGTGACGATCTGGTCGACACCGGTCCAGAACCGATCCGGGTCCACGCCGGTGCCCGGTAGCGCCTCGTCGGTGATGAAGTCGTAGAGCTCACGGGCGACACGCAGTTCACCCACCGACACGCGGTCCGTCATGCTTCCTCCCTTGCTGGCTCCGTTGGCGAAGCAACGTGCCCACCTTACCGGGCAGTACGCCACGGCCCGGCAACCGGCAACCGGCGGGCCCCGATCGGTTCAGCGGATCGTTTCCAGCAGGTCGCGGCAGTGCGCCAAGACCCGGGCCCGCAGTGGTGCCGCGCGCTCGGCGATCGCGGTCTGGGCCCGGACGTACTCGGCGCGTCCGGCCGGGGTTTCGATCGGCACCGCCGGGTAGCCGAACCCGGCGAGGTCATACGGGCTGGCCCGCATGTCCAGGATGCGGGCGGTGCGCGCCAGCAGGAAGCACTCGGCGGTCAGCTCGGCGGGGATCAACGGTTCCAGCTGGTAGCAGCACCGGTACAGATCCATCGCCGCGTGCAGGCAGCCGGGCTGTTCGTGGGCGATCTGGGTGGCGCGGCTCAGGGCGGCGTCGTTGCGGGGTCGGGCCGCGGCGGTGAAGAACCGGAACGCGTCGTAGTGGGTGCAGCGCAGCTCCAGCTCCTCGACGACGGCGTCGGTGCCCGCACGGCCCAGCCGCAGCGGCACCTGCGGATGCTGGCGCCGGGTGTCGCGGAAGACCATCGCCCACTCGTGCAACCCGAAACACGACAGCCGGGCCGGCCGGGCGGCGATGGCCGCCAGCAACCGGGCCAGGTGGGCGACCGTGTCGCGGCGGCGACGCGCGAACGCCGGGTCGACGCCGACCCCGGCGGCGGTGCGGTGGTAGCCGCGGTAGCCGGCGTAGGCGCCCAGCTGCCGGCGCGCCGCCTCGTCGGCGCCGGACGCACCGAGGTGCACCCCGTATCCGGGATGCCAGCGCAGCAGCCGGCCGGGCCGCGGACGGTAGTAGGTGAACAGGAAGTCGATGACCGGGTCGCTCTGCCCGTCGGCGCGGCCGGTGAGGTAGTCGCCGAGCACCGCCTGCAGCCGGGCCCGGTGGGCGTGTCGCCGAACGCGCCAGACGGCGACCGGGAGCACCGCGTCCATCTAGATCCGGTGGGTCCCGTCGCGCACCGTGCCGACCAGGTCCTCGACCAGATCCTCCAGGGTCACCATCGCGACCACCGCCCCGTCGGCGGCGGTGACCAGCGCGAGGTGACTGTTGGTGCGGCGCAGCCGCGACAACGCCTCGGCCAGCGGCAGCGCCGCCGGCACCCGGGGCAGCGGACGCACCGCGGCGCGCTCAAGCACCGCAGCGGGGTCGTCGCCGAGCCCGAGCACGTCTTTGATGTGGACGTAGCCGATGAAGGTTCCGGCCGGGTCGAGCACCGGGAACCGGGAGAAGCCGGTGGCGGCCAGCGCGGTCTCCACCGCCCCGACGGTCGGCCCGGCCCCCGCGACCGCGGTCACGGTGCGGATCGCCCGGCGCGGCACCGCGATGTCGGCGACCACCCGCGAGCGGATCGCCAACGCCCGGGTCAGCCGGGTGTGCTCCTCGGAGTCGAGCAGCCCCTCGGAGACCGATTCGGCGATCATCTCGGAGAGCTCGACGGTGGACACCGCGATGTCGAGTTCGTCGCGCGGCTCGATGCGCAGCGCCCGCAGGGTGATGTTGGCGCACCAGTTGTAGAACGCGATCAGTGGACGCACGGCACGCACATACACCAGGTAGCCGGGGATCAGCAGCATCGCGGCGGTCTCCGGTCCGGCGATCGCGATGTTCTTGGGCACCATCTCGCCGAGCAGCACGTGCAAGGTGACCACGATCGCCAGCGCCACCACGAAGGCCGCCGTGTGCAGCACCGGGTCGGGCACCCCGATCAGCGCGAACGGGTCGTCGAGCAGGCCGGCGACCGCCGGCTCGGCGACCCGGCCCAGCAGGATCGAGCAGACCGTGACACCCAACTGGGCCCCGGCCAGCATCAGCGAGAGCTGTTCGCCGGCCCGGATGACGGTGACCGCACTTTTTTTGCCCTGCTCGGCCAGGGCCTCCAGCCGGTCGCGGCGCGCCGAGATCAACGAGAACTCCGCGCCGACGAAGAACGCGTTGGCGCCGAGCAGCGCCACGGTCAGCAGCACCGCCGCCACGCTGAGCATCTAGCGCGCCCCCCGCTCGACGGTGAGCTCGAGCACGTCGATGCGCCGACCGTCCATGCGCACCACCCGCGCCCGCCAGCGCACCGAGGGCTCGACACCGGCCTCCGGGTCGACCAGCGGCAGCTCGACGACCTCGCCGCCCTGCGGGATGCGCCCCAGCTGGTGCAGCACCAGGCCCCCGATGGTGTCGTACTCGCCGTCGGGGCCGCGGTAGCCGGTGGTGGCGGCGACCTCGTCGATGCGCAGCAGCCCGGAGACCTGCCATCCGGCGCCGACCGCGACCACGTCGGGGGCGGCGTCGTCGTGCTCGTCGCGCACGTCGCCGACGATCTCCTCGATCAGATCCTCCACGGTGACCATCCCGGCGGTGCCGCCGTACTCGTCGACGACCAGGGCGGTCTGCAGGCCGTTGGCCCGGATCTGGCTCATCACCGCGTCCCCGTCGAGGGTGGAGGGCACCACCGCCACCGGCCCGGCGATGCTCTCCAGTCGGATGCCGGCCCGCTCGGCGGGCGGCACCTCGAAGACCTGTTTGACGTGCACGATGCCGATCGTCTCGTCGAGGTCGCCGCGGATGATCGGGAACCGCGAGATCCCGGTGTCGGCGGCGGTGGCCGCCAGATCGGCGACGGTGTCGTCGGCCTGCAGCGCCACCACCTTCGAGCGCGGCGTCATCAGCTCGTCGGCGGTGAGCGTGCCGAACGTCAGCGAGCGGCCCACCAGCGCAGCGGTCGGGGCGTCCAACGCGCCGCTGCGCGCCGAGGTGCGCACCAGCGCGACCAGCTCGCGGGGGGAACGCGCCGAGCGCAGCTCCTCGGCGGGTTCGATGCCCAGCCAACGCAGGATCGCGTTGGCCGCGCCGTTGGTCAGCCGGATCGCCACCGCGAACACCGCCGAGAACAGCAGCTGCGGCCCGGCGGCGGCCCGGGCGCACGGCAGCGGTCGGGCCACCGCCAGGTTCTTGGGCACCAGTTCGCCGAAGACCATCGACAGCGAGGTGGCGATCAGCAGCGCCGCCCCCAGCGCGACGCCGCCGATGGCGCCATGGGGCACGCCCACGGCGCCCAGCACCGGCCGGATCCAGCGGGCCAGCAGCGGCTCGGCCAGGTACCCGGTGGCCAGCGTGGTGATCGAGATCCCCAGCTGGGCCCCGGAGAGCTGAAACGACAGGCTGTGGTGGGCGCGCTGCACGTACAGGTCGCGGCGGTCACCGCTGCGGGCGTTGGCCTCCACCGCACTGCGCTCCAGGGTGGTCAGCGCGAATTCGGCGGCGACGAACAGCGCGGTGCCGGCGGTGAGCACCAAAAAACCGAGCAGCGAGGCGGTGGTCACCACGACGTTCATCGGTGCCCCATCACCACCCCTGGGGCAGCGGATGCCCCTCGAGGAACCCCGCCGTGGACTGCACCCCGAGCACCACCCGCTGGTGCAGCTGCGCCAGGGTCGCCGCCCCGACGTAGGTGCAGGTGCTGCGCACCCCGGCGGTGATGTGGTCGAGCAGGTCCTCCACGCCGCCGCGGTCGGGGTCCACGCTCATCCGCGAGGTGGAGATGCCCTCCTCGAACAGCGTTTTGCGGGCCCGGTCGAAGGCGTGCTCCCCGGCGGTGCGGGCCACCACCGCCCGCTTGGAGGCCATCCCGTAGCTCTCTTTGTAGGGCCGCGCGTCACGGTCGAACATCAGGTCGCCGGGGGATTCGTAGGTGCCGGCGAACCAGGATCCGATCATCACGTTGGAGGCGCCGGCGGCCAACGCCAGCGCGACGTCGCGGGGCCGGCGCACCCCGCCGTCGGCCCAGACGTGGCGGCCGAGTTCGCGTGCCGCGGTCGCGCAGTCGACGATCGCGGAGAACTGCGGACGCCCCACCCCGGTCATCATCCGGGTGGTGCACATGGCGCCGGGCCCCACCCCGACCTTGACGATGTCGGCGCCGGCGTCGATGAGGTCGCGGGTGCCGGCGGCCGACACCACGTTGCCGGCGGCCAGCGGCACCCCCAGCCCGAGCCCGGCGACCCGCGCGATCGCATCGAGGGCCTTCTCCTGGTGGCCGTGCGCGGTGTCGATGACCAGCAGGTCCACCCCGGCGGCCACCAGCGCCTGCGCCCGGGCGGCGACGTCGGCGTTGATGCCGATCGCGGCGGCGACGCGCAGCCGCCCGGCGGCGTCGGTGGCCGGGGTGTAGATGCCCGCGCGCAGGGCCCCCAGCCGGGTCAGCACCCCGGCAAGCCGGCCGTCGGGCCCGGTCAGCACGGCCAAGTCGATCGGTGCGTGCTCGAGCAGGTCGAACACCGCCCGCGGCGCGGTGCCCACCGGCGCGGTGACCATGTCGGTGCGCAACACATCGCGGACCCGGGCGAACCGGTCCACTCCCGCGCAGCACGCCTCGGTGACCACCCCGACCGGCCGCTCGCCGTCGACGACGACCGCCGCCCCGTGGGCGCGTTTGTGCAGCAACCCCAGCGCGGCGGTCACCGAGTCGTCCGGGTCGAGCACCACCGGGGTGTCGGCCACCAGGTCGCGGCCCTTGACGAACCCGACGGTGTGTTGCACCACCGGCAGCGGCAGGTCCTGCGGCAGCACCACCAGCCCGCCGCGGCGCGCGACCGTCTCGGCCATCCGCCGTCCGGCCACCGCGGTCATGTTGGCGACCACCACCGGGATCGTCGTGCCCGACCCGTCGGCGGTGGCCAAATCGACGTCGAACCGCGAGGCCACCTGCGACCGTCCGGGGACGATGAACACGTCGTCGTAGGTCAGGTCGTATCCGGGCCGGTGCCCGTCGAGAAACCTCATCGCTGGTCGATCACCTGCCGCTAGACCGGCACTTCGCTGCGGTCACCACTCCACAGCGTGTGGAACTTGCCGGGCTTGTCGATGCGCCCGTAGGTGTGCGCACCGAAGTAGTCGCGTTGGGCCTGGGTCAGGGCGGCCGGCAGGCGCTCGGTGCGCAGCCCGTCGTGATAGGCCAGCGCCGAGGCGAATCCGGGCACCGGGATGCCCAGGCCGGTGGCGGTGATCACCACCCGTCGCCAGCTCTCGATCGCCGCGGTGACCGCCTCGCGGAAGTACGGCGCGGCAAGCAGACTCACCAGGTCCGGGTCGGCATCGAAGGCCTCTTTGATGCGGTTGAGGAACGTGGCGCGGATGATGCAGCCGCCCCGCCAGATGGTGGCCAGGTCGCCGGGGGCGATCTGCCAGCCGTATTCGGCGCTGCCGGCCTGAATCTGGTTGAACCCCTGCGCGTAGGCGACGATCTTCGACGCGTACAACGCCCGGCGCACATCCTCGGTGAACCCGGCGACATCGGTGGGGGCGGCCCCCAGCGTCCCGGCGGCCAACCCGACGCCGGCACGGCGCTGCGCCTCGGCGCCCGACAGCGCCCGGGCGAACACCGCCTCGGCGATCCCGGTGACCGGCACCCCGAGGTCCAGCGCCGATTTGACCGTCCAGCGCCCGGTGCCCTTCTGCTCAGCGGCATCGGCGATGACGTCCACCAACGGTTCGCCGGTCGCGGCATCGACCTGGCGCAGCACCTCGGCGGTGATCTCCACCAGGTAGGAGTCCAGTTCGCCGGTGTTCCACTCGGCGAACACGTCGGCGATC
>Ga0079225_10001364_pt1 | contig 13650 bp, 8 predicted proteins | sample Poulit2012_FD_76344 | JGI IMG/M metagenome (GOLD analysis project Ga0079225, IMG submission 76344) | Agricultural soil microbial communities from Georgia to study Nitrogen management - Poultry litter 2012 | ecosystem: Environmental > Terrestrial > Soil > Agricultural land | place: USA: Georgia...
ATCCCCTTTGTTAGTAATACTAATTGTATCTTTATTTTCATAGTATTCCGTTTGTATATCTAACTCTGTTTCTGGTAGTTCAAGCATTGGTCGAAGAGTTTCTGATGCAGTAAATAGATAGCGGTTGAATGCTATTGACACACCAGATGAATCCTTAAGCTGTAGAGTAAGGAAAAATACACTTCCGTATTTTTCCGGTACATAACAACTAATATCACCAAAACATTTTGCTTGATTAGTTTCGACAGATATTATGCCCTCACCATGATCAAAGGTTTTTCCTGAAGTTTCTTCCATCGACCAATGAAATGTCACATCTTTATACGCTTGAGTACTACTATTTGCTACCCATAATTCTGCAGAAAAATCCGATCCAGCATCCCACGCCTGTTTCGCAAATTTTGCAGTAACAGATACAATGTTATAAGCCTGTGCTGATGCATAGTACAAATGTTTTGGCCGACCGAAGTAGTCGACAGCAGAGGTACATGCAGCCATTGGATAAGGCTCGTTGAACATCCACGGTAAAACCCCGCTGTTACGGTATTTTCGGGCACGATTTCGTTCTATTGCATAACGCACTCCTTCCGCTTGCAAAAATTGAGTCGCTTCTATCGCTGTTTTCAAATCAGAAAACTCACCAAAAATATTAGACCATTGTTCTTCTTGTACCCACCAAGATCCAAGATGGTACCATACTGGATTGTGAAGCGTGACCGGCCAACGGTTTGCTGGTTTAATTGTTGTCTGTAGTGATTTTAAGTTGGTCAGACCACCCACGCCAAATTCACTATGGAGTAGATTAGATCCCTCATTAAAAAGGGTATATTGTTCAGTCAAACCCTCGTGGTGCCATGGACCATGAACATCATGAAGGTCATCTGGCTGATTCCTACTCATATTTATCCCATTAAACGGAAGTGGGCCAGATGGAGAACATGGTAGCCATGGGCGGTCAGGATCCAAGCGCTTAACTGTTTCTTTTAACGCAGTAAGAATAGGTTCTGCATCATTCAAAGGCAAATTTTCCAATGATTCCAATTCATTTCCGCCACACCAAAGTACAAGAGACGGATGGTTTCGCTTAAGAGGAATAAAACTTTCCGCTTCATTTACGACTCTATTGATGAAAGACTCTTCTTCCTTTGGCTTGCTATTAAATGCTGAGCTTGTCTGGTTGAATTCCTGCCAAACCATAATGCCAAGTCGGTTACAAATGTCATAAAAAGCCTCCGTCTCAATAAGTCCAACACCATTCACTCGAATGAGGTTTACGTTCGCCTTTTTAGCAAGAATAAGCAAATGTTCAAGTTTTTCCACCCGTTTAACACCATACAGAACATCGACAGGCAGCCAGTTATAACCTTTAAGATAAACTTTACGACCATTCATGGTAATCGTGTAAGGAAGTGCATTCTGATGGGATGTTTCATTATGTGCGAACTCTACTTCTCGAATACCAAACTGGGTCTCCTTGACATCAAAAATTTTTTCCGAGTCTTTTTCCGTAACAATTACAGACATTTCATATAATGGCTGTGGTCCTTCACCATTAGGCCACCATAACTCGGGGTTATCAATCCGCAGCATAGCTTCTACAGTCATTGTTCCTTTTGATAGCGTTATATGAGAGTCATCATAGGATGCGACTAAACTTTTATCTTGAAAAATCTTCAATCCTAATCCTGCAGAATTTATTTTTTCTGCAGATAGTTTAATAGATACAAAAACCTCTGCATGTGTATAATCCGAGTTAAGTTTCGGTCTTGCGTAAACATCCTCAATCACCGTTGCTCCATAGAACTCGACGTATACCTCTTTCCATATTCCTAGATGGATCATGCGCGGGGTGAAATCCCACCAATAGTTCATTCTTGTTTTTGTCAACCCAACTTTAGATGTCCTTCCCATTTGTGACTCAGAAGGAGGAGCTGGGTCAAGCACAACAGTCAATATATTATCCTCATCATATCGAAGATGCGAAGCAACTTCATATATAGCCGGTGTAAACATTGACTCGTGGGTACCAAGTAGTGTTCCGTTCAAATAAATGTGCGCTCCATAGTCAATCCCTCGAAGATGAAGTCGTGCGCGCCTTCCTTCTTTAGCTGCATCCACCAAAAACGTCTTACGGTATACCCAAGAACGATGTGGAATCCATTCGAGCAGAATACTGTTTTGTTCGAAATATGGATTTGGAACAGTTCCATTCTCATACAAATCCTGGTGAATACTCCCTGGAACTGTAGCTGTATTCCAAGGTCTTGGATCTGATGGTCGGTCGCTTTCTACTTGTTCTGTTCGCCATGCTTCATCAATGAAATCCAATAATTCCCAATCGGAACCATTAAGGGAAAGTTTACTATTCATGCATATTCAGCCTTTCTATTCATGTTATCACATTGTTAGTCAGATCAAATCAATTATAAAACTGGTTGACTGCCTTATTAACACTTCGAATAGTTTAAGTAGTTAAACTATTCGACCTCTTTACCAAATTGACTTTAATTTCCAAACATCAATGGAAACAAATTTCACTGAACCCTTTCTTACCATTACTTCAACGCCTAAACTTGCTGGATTCGGATAAATTCGATGGGACATTACTACACGTCCACCATTAGCAAAAATTTCAACAGAGGACTTATCAAGGAAAATGTGCAGTTTTATTTTATTATGCTTTGTTGGTTCTAGCCGACATTTACTGATCCCTGACTTCACAATTCCCGTATGGCTTCTATCAACGATCAGTTCTTGTTTTTCCCCATTGTACGTAACAAGAGTTTTCTCCGCTCCCGACTTCGAGCACCTTACCTTAAATCCAAATTCTTCTGCTTCACAGTCAGATAAATCAATTTCTGCTTTTAGTTCTAATGAATCTCCCTGTAGGTTTCCTAGTAACCTGTAGTCCTGTGGCTTTACATAAATCTGCTCTAAACAGCGGTGGTCTTTTCGTAATACCTGTAATTCCGGCAGAGGCGTAAATTTAAGTGTTCCATCTGATGAAAAAGAAACTATCCTAGGAAGCGACATCGCACCTGCCCAACCATAAGCTTGTGTCGGCATTTCATTCCACCACATGTCCAACCAGCCAATTAAAACAATCCGACCGTGTTCATCTTTTAATGTTTGTGGTGCATAAAAATCTGGTCCATAATCAATGATCCCATCAGATTTTTGTGTAAATTTTCCTGATTCATAATTCATATTTCCAATCATATATAATGTCCGGTAAGCTTCTTTACTGTTTGGATGAACGGCAGGAGAAACGAGCATAATATCTTTACCACCGAAACGGAAAAAATACGGACAATTCCATATAATTCCTTGCCTAGAGTTTTTACTTTCTGTCATTTTCCCAACATAATCCCAGCTTATTAAGTCATCCGATGTATATAGAAGTGCATTTGCCTTTCCATCCTTGCCTGATCCAACAGCCATATACCATTTGTCTTGATGTCGCCAAACTTTTGGATCGCGAAAGTCAGCAGAACCCTCTTTTGGAAAATCTGTAATGACTGGATTGCTCCTATGTTTAGTAAAGACAAGACCATCTGTACTCGTCGCAATACATTGAACTTGCTTTTTCTCTCCCGTCTCCAAAATAACATTTCCCGTATAAATGAGTGTAAAAATACCATGATTATTCACGGCTGTTCCTGAAAAACACCCATGTCGCTCATAATCCTCAATTGGTGCTAAAGCAATTGGCAGGTGTTCCCAATAAACAAGATCTTTACTTTTGGCATGGCCCCAATGTTTTGACCCATTCTTAGCACTATAAGGATGCAATTGATAAAATAGATGATATTCACCTTTAAAATAAATAAGTCCATTTGGATCATTTATCCATGATGCCGGCCCCATAAAATGATAATTCAATCGATGCGGATCATTCGGCACATTCTTTTTGAGCCGATCAATTGCCTTACTTGCCCTTGTGATTAATTGCTTATGATCATCATCTTCTTGATTTGACATGCCTTTTAAACCCTCCATTACTTTTCATTTTTTTATACGAATGAACTAACGTGACTTTTTCAGTTATGCTTTACTTATAACTTTCATACTCTGCTTTCCCTTTTGCTGAGAGGTTCACTTCGTTCCATATCATTCAACATTTCCACTAGCAATTTATTTTTAATTGGTTGATGATCCAAAGAATCAAATAAATTACGACACTCTTTCGGATCATTTTTCAAATCGTACAATTCTCCGAAGTTTTCTCCTAGGTAAATAGCTAGTTTCCAATCTTTAGTTACCCAACACTTATACCGTATACGATCTCGTTCTTCTTTATATTCAATTCTTATACCTAGGCGTTTTATTTTTTTGCCGTTCTCAAGCATTGCTTTTAAAGAAATTCCATCTCTTTGTTGATCATCTTTAATCCCTACAAAATCTAAAATTGTTGGGAGAAGATCAATTAATGAAACACACTCCTCCACCTGACCTGGCTTAAAGCCATTAGGATATCTCATGAAAAGGGGAATACGAGTCACCCCCTCAAAACTCATTGGTCCTTTTTGTCCAATATAATGATCCCCTAACATTTCACCGTGATCTGAAGTAAATATAATTAGTGTGTTTTCAGTGAGCTGGAGTTCATCTAACTTATTCAAGATCAGCCCTAATTGATCATCAATTAACTGGATCATTGAGTAATAATAAGCTCTTGTTATTCTTGTTTTATTTTCATCTTTAAAATAGGGCTTCCATGCGGCACTTTCATTTCCTGCAATTGCAATTTCTCCTCGGAAGCGACTTTCATTAATCGTTCCATGATGAAAGTGATGATGATGTTCTAGATAATCTACACCCTGATCGAATGTACAGTCAGGAAGTGGAACATCATCAGGATCAACTCGATTCTCAAAATTAGTTGGTACAGCGTGTGGATGATGTGGATCTTGAAATCCTAAATTTAAATAAAATGGTTGCCCTTTCGAATGATTTTCAAGAAAATTAACAGCTCTTTCTGCTAGCCAAGTCCCCGAATGCAATTCAACGGGAAGCCCCCAATCAGCTGTTCCGTTCGCATCTTTTAACAACAAAAATTCCTGACCAAAACTAGAGGGATCATAACCCTTCTTCTCAATCCATTTTCTATAATGACTTTGGAGACCACCAAGTGAATGCCCAATACTAAGTTCGGCAGAATGAAATCCTGCAAAGTCCGAAAAAGGTGTTCCTTCTTCATCCACTTGCTGTGTTTCAGGGTTATCTGTTCCCCAAGGATACCAATGTGCCTTACCAATATGTTTGGTGTAGTATCCGTGTTCACGCAAAATATTGCTTAAAAACATTTCTTTATCCTTTGCAGTTGTTCCAATGTTATATGCACCATGTTTAGATAAATGAAGACCCGTCATGATTGATGTACGAGAAGGAGTACAAACCGTATTAGGACAATATGCCCGTTTAAAGACAACTCCTTCTTTACCTAGTCTATCCATATTTGGTGTGTTCATAAAAGTACTTCCATTGATATACACACTATCAAATCTCTGTTGATCCGTTGTAATCAGAATTAGGTTCGGCTTAGCTTTCATATCAATCCCTTTCTTTGCCCAGCTTTGAAAACTTCCTAGACAACTAGAATAAATCACTAGGTTTAACAAGATTTATTGTAATATTTTCACTTATTGGTTTAGAGGAACAGGGTAAAATCAGACCAGCTTGACGCTCTTCCTCAGAAATTCCTGGTACATCATGATGATCTACTTCTCCTGCCCTCATTACCAGTAGGCATCTACTACAATGACCAAATAAACAGTCAAATTGTAAGTCAACTCCTTGCTCAAGTAAACTGTGAAGCAAGGGTTTATCTCTAGAAACTTCGTATGTTCGATTATTTGGAAGCCATGTAATACGTGATATCATAGTCTATCTTCAACACCATATCGAACTGCGACCTCTGACGGAGCCTCTATTTCCTTTAACCAAGCTGCAAACATTTTTTCTAACTGTTTTTTTGGGTCTGTAAACTTATGGATAACATTATTTAACTCATCTGGGTCCTTTTCCATTTGATATAATTCATTTTGATATCTTGAAGAAGGATAGGACATAGTATAACGTTCATTTTCCTTATTATAATTCCCTCGCCGACCCGTAAATGTTCGTCCTGGTTCCCTCTTGCCATACCAATAAATTGGAGCATTTTCTTCTGGTGTAGATAAAGTGTCCACTTTCCATCTGAAATGCGAACAATATCGCCAAACTTTCCTGTAACTACAGCTGACCGAATACTTTCTTTCTCTCCTTTTAAAACTGGTAACAAGCTTTTTCCATGGACCTGTAAAGAAGTTTGCGAAATGCCTTCCCATGCTTGTCGATGTCCAATACCTTTTATATACTTAGTATCATTTACCTGCTTAGGAAGTTCAAAACCGAGTGCATCTGTAATCGTTGGAAAAACATCAACCAATTGGACAAGTTCCTGTGAACGATTGGCTTCCTTCCCTTGAGGGTGATAGGCAATAAATGGAATATGAGACATTTCACTATATAAAGGTACAAGATCCGGTTTCCCAACTAATGAATGTTCCCCGAGAAAAAAACCATGGTCTGTTGTGACAATCATTAAAGTATCTTCCCATAATCCCATTTGATCCATTTTATCCATAAAATAACCAAACCAATGATCAACCATTGTTAATTCTCCAGCATAAAGCGCCCGCATTTGACACAATTCCTCTTCAGAGAAACGATCGGATGATCCGTATATGGGACTATGCGGATTTTTCCCTTTATAATCAGGATTAAAAGCATCTACTCGATAATAAGGCGGATCCCATGGTTCGTGTGGGTCAAAACTTTCGACCATTAAGAAAAATGGTTTATCCCTACGAATCTCTTTTGTCGCGTTTTCTTCTAACCATGAAGCTGCTCTCTTAAACACTTGAGGTGCATACATTTCATCTTCTTTGTCTTTACGTCCTCGTTTATTTTTTTGATGAAGATACCAAGCTCCACTCGTTAAATGGTCTAAAGATTCCCTTGTCCCATCTTCCAAAGGAGCTGTTACATATGGATCATATTCTTGTCCACGAATCATGTCCCAACCATTGAAACCAAAGTGGTAATTACCTGCATCCCTTTCAAGTAAATGATAGTGATCACTCACGAGCATATTCATCATCCCGCATGATCGTAGGTAATCTACATAATCAAGATCATTATCTTCAAGAGCCCCCCAACCTCTCCATGGAAATTCATAACGCCCTGTCCATAAATCTCTTCTGGCAGGTATGCATGGAAAACTTCCAAGATAAGCTTGTTCAAAAACCGTACCTTTCTCTGCAAACTTATCTAAGTTGGGTGTCTTAATTTTTTGTGCTAAATATTGTGATGATTTATTAGTCCCATAACAACTTAAATGATCTCTTCTTACAGTATCAATGATCATAACAATAACATTCAATTTCTATTTCACCTTCCGGTAAGTTTTTTCTAACTTTTACTTGAATGATGTTAATCGTTAGTTAAAACGATTATATTGATGAGATTAAAATTCACACCTCAGTATTGCCCGATAGGATATTATGAGCTTTCTACTCTACTAAAATATCTCTCATATTCTTAGCATTCATTTTTAAACTCTCAAATGGATCATTTTCATAATATTCTTGTTCAATAGTAAACCAGGGAATATTATAATTTTTGGCTACTTGAACAATTTCTCCTAAATTAAATAAACCATCTCCAATTTCCGTATTCACTTTTTTTCCGTCTTGTAACTTGTAATCAATCATATGAAGAGAGACACAACGCTCTTTATATTTCTGAATAATTTGTATTGGATCAAAACCTGCATAGATAGCCCAAAAGCAATCCAATTCAATCTTTACAAGTTCTGGATCTGTTTGATCAAACAAAAGATCAAATCCTGTTGTTTCCTCTATTTTTTTAAACTCAAACGCATGATTATGATAACCAAATGTAAAACCATTTTGTTTGCACTTTTCCCCAATTTGGTTTAAAATTTGCGCTGATTTGCGATAGTCATCAGCGTTCTTCCGCATGTCTTCAGGAAGTGCAGGACAGATCAGAAGCTTATTGTCAATTTCCGCATGATACTCCAATGTTTTTTCCAACCGATCACCTTGAAGCTGATTAATAGAAACATGGGAACCTGCTGGAACAACACCTTTCCTATCCATTAGCCTTTTTAATTCAACTGCAGATGTGTTGTAAAAATTTGCAAAAAGCTGAATTCCTTCATATCCTAAATCGGCTAATTTTTCTACTGTTCCTAAGTAATCTTTCTCCGCATACTGCCATACAGAAAAAAGTTGTATACCTAATTTTCCCACATACTCATTTCCCTTCTGAAAGTATTTTAACCAAAAATTATTGTGTTTTCTTCCTCTACTTTTCCACACATTTTTTTACTGTAGGCCTTTCTAAAATAATGACAGTAGATTTATAACCATCTTTTAGAACACCCAAAGAAAATAACGAATGTATGGGGCATATCCCACCACATACACTCGTTTGATAACATTAGGTTACTCCCATTCCAACATATCGGTCTCTACTGCCGACTGAGATTGATCTGCAGGGACACGAAATGTTTTAATTTCTGATGGTCCGAAAGAAGCCTCAATGACCCGATCCCATTTAGGTAATTCAATTTTGGCATTTGCTTTCTTATTAGTTGTTTCATATGCACGAATAATTAAATCATCATTATCTTCTGATTTTTTCACAACACTGACGATTATTTTATCATTATTAACTGTAATAAATGAATCTTTCTGTGGAAGAGTTCCTTCATGATACGTTTCAATAATTGGAATTGGCTTTTGATTTAACTCTGCTGCCTTTTGTACTGTTTCTGCCGTCTCCCAATTTCCTTCATGTGGATACAGAGTATAATTAAATGTCTGAACCCCTTGGTCCATAAACGTATAATGGCCATTTTCCTTCGGGACCAGTGGATCATGATGAGCATAAATTGGACTGCGAAGTACAGTCAAGCTCATTTCTTTATTATGAACTTCGAAACTATATTTACTGTCATTTAGTAAACTCAATCCATACATTTCACTAGTACCTTCATGTGTTCCAGATATATCTATCCATCTTTGACCTGGCTCTTCTTCACCATTACATTCACGGATCTTGTGACCGTAAGGAATTTCATAGGTTGCTTTACGGAAAATCAAATCAACAGGGAATTTTAATTTAAGAACCTTGAATTGTTCCTGCCAGTTTACAGTCGCATGAACATCAATTTGATCTAACTCAGGGTACATCGTGAAGTTCTGAGTTAAGGTTGATTTTCCGTATTCGCTAATGACACGGATTACAGTTTTTACTGGACCATCTTCTATTTTTTGGATGCTTTTTGCAATCATTTGACCAACTTCATCTTTATACTGGAGAACATTATGTGACCAAGTATCACTTTTATCATGAAGAACGACAGGTCTAGCAGCAGGGCCATCAAGTAGTTCAAGCTTTTTATGTTTATCATATAAACTCGTTACATAACCTGTTTCTGGATCAATTTCAAAGCGATATGTGTCATTTTCCATCATATAATCATTCGCTTGGATTGATTCAAAAATTTGCGTAGCTTTTTTCTTACGTACTTTATACACACGATATCCTAACGCAGGTAATTCAGCTATAAAGCTTAAGCGATATCTTCCGCCAGCCGTCGCATGGGACTGAACCGTTTGACTGGCAACTTCATTTCCTTCATCATCTACTAAGACGAAATCATACTTAAGCCCACCCATTTCTAACTCAACATTAACTTTGCTGTCCCATGTATGTGGATTGAACACAACAATTGGTTGCATTCCTTCTTCTTCTTCAATATCTATTCTCCATGATAGAGACTGTAGTGCATAGTTTAACCCCCTACTGCCAATCGACATCGCCTCTCCATGCATATTTCGTGCATCTTCATATGCCACTTCAAGGCTTGTTCCAGGCAATATGTCATGAAATTGATTGAAAAGAACATTCTTCCAAGCCAAATCATAGTTATCAGGATATTTTTGTCCGGTTTCCCAATTGGCTATGCTTGAGAACTTTTCTGCTGTTTCTAGTAAATTTTCTGCCTCACGATTCCACTTTTTGATTCCTGAATGTGCTGAATAACATCCACTTGCATGATGCTGAAGATCATCGTGTACAACCGGGAATGGTAAGTCTTTTTCTCGCATATCTGCAAAATATTTATTAGGTGTACTAAAGATCATGGAAGGAAACTCCGGATCTTCGTTCATTCGCTTAATGCTTTCAATATTTTCTTTTGTTGGTCCGCCACCATGATTCCCAACCCCATAAAAACACATTAAATCGTTAAATGGATCTTTAAACTCTCCCATGTGTCGACGCACATGCTTTTCTATATCTTTACCCCAAGTACAATACTCGAATGGGATTCTATAAGTGAGCACTCGAGAGCCATCATCAGATTCCCACCAAAAAGTTCTACCTGGTAATCCTTTTTCCTGTGGGCTTGGCCGCATAAAAACGTAATTATCCATCCCACTCTTTTTAAGGATTTGTGGCAACATACCATTATGACCAAAACTGTCAACATTATAGCCGACTTTCGCTGTTACTCCTAATTTTTCTTGGAAATAACGTTGACCATATAAGCCTTGTCTAACAAACGATTCACCACTTGGAACATTACAATCAGGCTGTACCCACCAACCACCAACAATTTCCCAACGTCCTTCTTTTATTCGCTCTTTAATTTCTTCAAACATTTTCGGTTCATTATTTTCAATCCATTCATAATTTGCAGCAGAACTATTTGTAAATACAAAATCATCATATTCTTTAATTCTATCTAATGCTGAACGAAAGGATGCTTTTGTTTCCTGAAATCCTTCCTGCCATTGCCATAACCAAACAAGGTCTAAGTGTGCATTTCCTATCATATATAATGTGTGTTGTTTATTCTTCAATCTAATCCCTCACAGTAAAAATATTTTATTGCTCTTCTATTCATTTTATCCTTTTGATCCAGCAGTTATATTCATTCCCTCTATGAAATAACGTTGGAAAAGGAAAAACAATATAATAACTGGCAAAAGAACAAGTAAAGATGCTCCCATTAATAAATTCCATTGGGTATCCGTTTGTCCTTGAAATACTTGAAGCCCAAGTTGTAATGTATAAAGAGCACGATCATTAATATAGAGTAACGGACCAAGGAAGTCGTTCCATGCTCCATTAAAAGAGAATATAGCGACTGTTGCAATCGCAGGTTTTGTCATTGGTATCATGAGTCTAGACCAAATATAAAAGTGATTGGCCCCATCAATTTTTGCAGCCTCTACTAATTCATTCGGAATCGTCAAGAAAAACTGCCGAATTAAAAAGATAAAAAAAGCATTTCCAAAAAAGGCAGGAACAATTAATGGTAACCAAGTATTTAACCAACCTATTTTTGAAAAAATGATATATTGTGGAATCAACATAACAAAACCCGGAATCATCATTGTTGCAAGTACAATAGCGAACAATGCATTCCGTCCTTTAAACTTAATTTTTGAAAAACCATAAGCTATAAAGGAACTTGAAATGACATTTCCAAACACCACTAAAGACGTGATAATTAAAGTGTTAATCGCATAACCTATAAACGGAGCTGCCTCTAATACTCTTTTATAATTCTTCCAATGAAATTCACTTGGAATAAATGAGGGTGGGTAAGCCATGACTTCTTTCATATCCTTCAATGAAGTAGCAATCATCCACCAAATAGGTGATAAGATAAGTAAGCTCCCTAAAACCAGAATAATCAATACAGTGAATTGCATCATTCTTTTTTTATTTTTCATACTATTGAAGTAACTTGATTTTTCTTGTTCAATTGCACTCATTGATTATCCTCTCCTTCATAATGAACCCAGCGTGGAGCGAGTTTTAAATTAATCATTGTCAAGATGAAGACAATTAGAAATAGAATCCATGACATAGCCATGGCATATCCCATATCAAACACCTTAAATGCTTTATTCCACATATGTAGGTTAAAAAACACTAATGAGTTTGCCGGACCACCATCACCATTTTCTGTCATTACATATGCCTCTTGGAAAACTTGGAATGATCCAATAAAACTTGTGACCATGTCAAAGAAGATAACAGGTGTAATCATCGGTAATGTGATATTACGGAAACGGTGCCAAAAGTTGGCACCATCTATCTCAGCTGCTTCATATAAAGTTTGTGGTACACCTTGTAAGCTTGCCAAATATAGAAGCATATTAGCACCTACACTCCAAAGATTCATAAAAACAAGGGCAGGTTTTGTCCAATTAGGATCAAATAACCAAGCAGGTCCATCAATCCCGATCCAGCCAAGCATCGTATTAATTAATCCCGTATCTGGGCTTAATATTTGCATCCATAACAGATATACCCCTACTCCTGACAATACAGCAGGCAAATAGTAAATTGTACGGAATACTCTCATACCTGGAACTTTTTGATTTAGCAAAACTCCTAAAATCATTGCTCCAGCTGTAGATAAAGGTACAGAAAATATAACATAGTACAATGTATTGTATAAGGAGGTCCAAAACAAATCATCATTCGTAAACATGCGAATATAATTCTTTAAACCAACAAAGTCCATTCTTGTTGCAACATCATAATTTGTGAAACTTCCAAACAAAGAAAATAAAATTGGGCCACCTGATATAAATAAGAATCCAATGACCCAGGGAGCAATAAACATATAACCTTGTATATTTTCTCTCCGTTGTAGACCCCTACCTTTCGCTTTCTTAGAAGACTTTCTCTTTGTGTTTTTTGATGTTTGCAATTTATTCATCCCCTTCCATGCATCAGAACTTTCATCTAGAACTTATATTAGGTGAACCTTATTTGTCCTCTTTTGGAAATGCCAACCACCAGCAAAATATCTTTAAAGTTAAATCAAGAAGCGTGTTCACCTCTTGATTTAACTTTAATCTATTAGCTCGAACTATCTACGAGTTTTTCCACAGCCTTTTGCGCTTTTTCTAAAGCATCCTCAACTGATTGATCACCTAATAAAGCCTTTTCTATCTCCGGATCAATAACAGATGTATAGTCAGGTGCTTCTAAAGGTGCTGGTGTTCTAACTGTATTTTCCAGATTTTCAACTGATGCATGATAGATTGTTTGGGCTAAATCAGAAAGTTCTTCGTTTTCTGCTGCAGCTTCAGAAGCTTCAATATTAGGGACATTCGTAAAGTTTTGGACGGCCCAATACTCCTGTGCTTGTACGCCTCCTAAATACTTCAGGAATTCCCATGAAGCTTCAGGATTTTCGGCACCATATGGAATTTCAGCTACAAATCCACCACCCCAAGTTGTGTGTTCTCCTGGGAATCCCTCTCTTTTAGGTAAAGGTGCGATACCAACATCCATATCTTCTCCATAATCCCTTACTTGTGTATAGAAGGTAGATGGAGAAATATACATTCCAATTTGCTCAGCGATAAATGGATCAGCTGTTTCTGAACCAAACTCTGCAGTAAACGAATTAATCACCTTTTCACCGTAACGGCTCTCAAAATCTTTAATCCACTGAACTGCTGCAATATTACTTTCAGTATTAACGACTGGCTTTTCTTCATCATAATCCCAATATGCTTGACCATCTGTATTGATCATATAAAC
>Ga0079225_10001365_pt1 | contig 13646 bp, 13 predicted proteins | sample Poulit2012_FD_76344 | JGI IMG/M metagenome (GOLD analysis project Ga0079225, IMG submission 76344) | Agricultural soil microbial communities from Georgia to study Nitrogen management - Poultry litter 2012 | ecosystem: Environmental > Terrestrial > Soil > Agricultural land | place: USA: Georgia...
GCGCTCACCCACCGCGGGTAGGTCAACACGCCGCGGTCGTCGAGGCGCACCGTCAACGCCGGGCAGGTCTGCGCACGCCGGCGCACCGCGGCGACGGCGGCGTCGAAATCGGCGGGCTCCCCGGCGAACGCGTACAACAGGAACTGGTCGCTGGGCAAGATCGCCGACATCCAATAGAACTGGGCGTCGACCGGGGTCATCGGCGTGGTGGGCACGCGTCACCGATGGGGTCGGCTCACCCGGTGGCGCCGAGGAACGGCAGCACCACCTCGGCGACCCGCTCGGGTTGTTCCAGCTGCAGGAAGTGGCCCGCGTGCTCGATGATCGCCACGTCGCTGCCCGGCGGCAGCACCGGACCCGCCCACGAGGCGAACGCGGCGGACATGCAGCCGTCGTCGCGGCCGTGCAGATACAGACTGGGCAGCCGCGGCGGGCTCATCCAATGCCGGTGCAGCGCGGCGTAGGGCGCCGGCGGGCGGGAGCCGCGGATGGTGGCGCGATACGGGCCCAGCGCGGCACGCCAACTCTGCGGGCTGCCGATCGCCGCGTCGACGTGACGCAGATCCTCGGCGGCCTCGGTGGTGTCGTAGCCGGGCGACCAGCGCCGCCACAACCGCGGCACGACCGTGGCCGCGGAGCGCTCCGGAAGCCACGGCAGTTGAAAAAACCCGATGTACCAGCTGCGCAGCATCTGGGCGGGCAGCAGGCTCAGCAACCGGGCCCGGTCGGTGAGCCCGCCCGGCGACCGGAACGCCGCCACCGGCGGCACCGACATGATCACGGCCCTGGCGAAGGGGTTCTCCGGCACGGCGGCCAGCCCGCTGGCGGCGATCGCGCCCCAGTCGTGGCCGATCACCACGTCGCGGTCGGTGCCGCCGGCCGCCTCCCGCACCCGCAGCGCGTCGGCCATCAACGCGCCCACGTGATAGGCCCCGTCGCGCGCGATCCCCGAGGGGGCGTAGCCGCGCATGAACGGGGCCACCACCCGCCAGCCGTTCTCCACCAGCCGGGGCGCCAGCTTGCGCCAGCCGTAGGCGGTGTCGGGAAATCCGTGCAGGCACAGCGCAATCGGCGCCTCGGCGGGACCCCACGACAGCGCCTTCAGGCTCACCTCGGGGGTGTCGACGTCGATCCAGTCGGGTTCAGTCATCTCTGCCATCACGATCCGGTGCCATACGGTCGTCCCCCAACCTACGTGGTCGGCCACCGGCCGGCATCCGCACCGCCCCGCGGCGCTACGGTGGGCGAATGTCCAGTGCGCCGCAGACCACCCAGTATGCCGGTGTCGACGGCATCGTCTTGACCGCCGACGAGTGGAACGCCGACCCGCTCGACGCGGCGCTGCCCACGGTGCTGCTGCTGCACGGCGGCGGGCAGAACCGGTTCTCCTGGAAACGCACCGGCCAGGTGCTCGCCGACCGCGGTTTCCATGTGGTCGCCCTCGACACCCGCGGCCACGGCGACTCCGACCGCTCCCCCGGCGCCGACTACGCGATCGAGACCCTGGCCGCCGACGTGGCCGCGGTGCTGACCGGCATCGGGCGGCCGGTGGCGCTGGTGGGGGCGAGCCTGGGCGGGCTCACCGCGATCCTCGCCGCCGAACAGGCCGGCCCGCAGGTGGTGCGCAGACTGGTGCTCGTCGACGTCGTGCCGCGGTTTGAGAAGAGCGGCAGCGCACGGATCCGGGAGTTCATGTTTCGTCACGTCGACGGGTTCGCCACGCTGGAGGAGGCCGCCGACGCGGTCGCCGCCTATCTGCCGCACCGGGACCGCCCGCGCAGCCCCGACGGCCTGAAGAAGAACCTGCGCCGGCGCGACGGACGCTGGTACTGGCACTGGGATCCGGCGTTGCTGACCAAACCCGGCGACGATCCGGCGCTGCGCACCGAGAAACTCGAACGCGCCGCCCAGGGTCTGACCATCCCGATCCTGCTCATCCGCGGCAAGCTCTCCGACGTGGTCAGCACCGACGGGGTGCAGGATTTTCTGGCGAAGGTGCCCGCCGCGGAGTTCGTCGAACTCGGCAACGCCGGGCACACCGCCGCCGGCGACGACAACGACGCGTTCAGCGCCGCGGTGGTCGACTTCGTGTCCCGGCCGCACGGCTGAGCCATGGTGGTCGCGCTGTGGGTGCTGGCCGCGATCGCGGTGGCCGAGGCGATCGCACTGGTCGTGCTGTGGCGCATCCACACCCGGCGGCTGGCCGCCACCGAGACCGAGACCGAACGGCTGCGCCGGCGCCTGGACACCCGCACCATGCTGCTCACCGGTGGCCGGGAGGCGGTCAAAACGGTGTGGCAGACCGCCAATCGGGTCCGCACCGAAGGGCTCGGCGCCGCGGTGCGGTCCTCGATCGAGGACCTGGCCGGCTGGGCGCAGGTCGAACAACCCGACCTGGCCCGGCTCACCCGCGACGGCAGCGTGGTGATCCTGTTCACCGACATCGAGCAGTCCACCGCGCTCAACGAACAGATCGGGGACCGCGCCTGGGTGAAACTGATCGCCGCGCACGACAAGCTGATCCGGCGTCTGGTCGCCGACCACGACGGGCACGTGGTCAAGGGCCAAGGCGACGGGTTCATGATCGCGTTCGCCCGGCCCGAGCCGGCGGTGCGCTGCGCGGTCGCCGTCCAGCAGGCGCTGCGCCGCGGGCAGCGCACGAAGTCCGGTCGCGACATCCGGGTGCGCATCGGGATGCATCTGGGCCCGTCGGTGCGCCGCGGCGACGACCTGTTCGGCCGCAACGTGGCGATGGCCGCCCGGGTGGCCGGCCACGCCGACGGCGGCGAGATCCTGCTCAGCGCCCCGGTGCGCGACGCGGTCGCCGAATGCGACGACGTCGAGATCGGCCCGGGCATCGACACCGAGCTGAAGGGATTCAGCGGCCGGCACCGCCTGTACCCGGTCGGCTACTAGCGCTTTTCGGACTCGGCGAGCCGCTGGTGCAGCCGGGAGCGGATCTCCTCGGGGTATAGGACTTGCGACGCCGCTGGTCGCGGGCGACCAGCACCCCGCCGGCCGCGACACCGACGACACCGGCCAACCCCAGCCATTTCCAGAAGTTGCGCATGCCGACAGTCTGCCCGCCGTGTGTCTACAGTGCTGTCGTGACCGCACACACGGTGAGCCTGGCTCAGGCCCTCGACGCGACCCGCACCGGCGACGTCTGGCTGTTCCGCGGCCACTCCGGCCCGGACCGGGCCATCCGGGCACTGTCGAACGCCCCGGTGAACCACGTCGGGATGACCGTGGCCATCGACGACCTGCCCCCGCTGATGTGGCATGCCGAGCTCGGCCAGAAGCTGCTCGACGTGTGGACCGGGACCCACCACCGCGGGGTGCAGCTCAACGACGCCCGCGAGTCGGTCGAGCAGTGGGTGCGCGGCTACGGCCAGCGGTGTTGGCTGCGTCAGCTCACCCCGTACGCCGGCCGGGAGCAGGAGGACCGACTGCTGCAGGTCATCGCCCGCATGGACGGCACCCCGTTCCCGTCGACGGCGCGGCTGACCGCACGCTGGTTTCGCGGGCGGCTGCCCAGCGCGGCCGACTGGACCCGCGGCATCCCGGTGCTCGACCGCAAGGTGCGCGAGGTCGGTCGGCGGCGCCGGGAACACCGGCGCACGGTGGGCCTGCAGACCGCCTACTGCGCCGAGACGGTGGCCATCACCTACGAGGAGATGGGGCTGATCGCCACCGACAAGGAGTCCAGCTGGTTTGACCCCGGATCATTTTGGAGCGGCGACATCCTCCCGCTCACCGCCGGGTATCAGCTCGGCCGCGAGATCGAGGTCCTGCTCGACTGAGTCGGCCGGCTCGGCGGCGTTGGCGGCGTTGGCTGCATCGGCCGGGTCGCCCGAGCGCAGCATCTCGACGACCCACACCGCGGTCCCGATCACCGGCAACGCCGCACCGAGCAGGCAGACCGCGCCCCAGCCGAAGGCGCCGTAGACGATCGCCGAGGCCACGCTGCCCAGCGAGCCGGCGGCGAAGTAGCTGGTCATGTACGCGGTGTTGAGGCGGCTGCGGGCCTCCGGGCGCAGCGGGTAGAAGATGCTCTGGTTGCTGATGTGGGTGCCCTGGATGCCCAGATCCAGCAGCGCCACGACGACCGCCATCGCCACCACCTGGGTCTGGCCGATCCACAGCAGCAGGAAACTCGCCGCGGTCACCGCCACGAACACCCCGGTCTGCCACCGCGCGTAGCCGCGGTCGGCCAGCGCGCCGGCGAACTTCGCCGCGACCGCACCGGCCACCCCGAACAGGGTGAACAACCCGATCTGGGTATCCGACCAGCCGTAGACCCCGCCGGCCAGGACGAACCCGATGCTGGTCCAGAACACCCCGAAACAGGCGTAGGTCGCCATCCCGTAGACGATGCGCAGCCGCAGCACCGGTTCTTCGCGCACGATCGCGATCACCGAGGCGAGCAGGCGCGCGTACCCCATCTGGACGTCGGGGGGCCGCACCGGCAGGGTGCGCACCAACGCGCAGCAGACCAGCATCAGCACCGCCGCGACGACGAACACCGCCCGCCATCCGGCGACCCCGGCGATCAGCCCGGCCGCCACCCGGGACAGCAGGATGCCCAGCAGCAGGCCGGTCATCACGCTGCCGATCACCCGGCCGCGTTCCTCCTCGTAGGCCAGGGTGGCGGCGAACGGCACCAGCACCTGCCCGACCACCGAGCCCAGCCCGACCAGGATCGCCGCGCCGGCCAGCACCGGCCAGTTCGGCGCGCACGCCATACCCACCAGGCACACCGCGGTGCCCAGCAGCATCACCGTCAGCAGCCGTCGCCGTTCCATCAGGTCACCGAGCGGCACCAGCAGCGCCAGGCCGATGGCATATCCGACCTGGCTGGCCGTGACGATCAGCCCGACGCTGGTGGTCGAGGCGCCGAACTCGGCGGCGATGGTGCTGACCAGCGGTTGGGCGTAGTAGCTGTTGGCCACCACCAGCCCGGTGATCAGCGCCATGACCAGCACCAGCCGCCGGTCCATGCGCCGGGGCGCCGCGGGGGAAGACATGGCTTCCATGATCGGCACCGGTTAATGAGATGTAAAACAACTTATTCTTCTTTGATTGATCACTATGATCGATTCATGGAGCTCAGGCAGCTGCGCCACTTCGTCGCCGTCGCCGACGTGGGCCATTTCACGCGCGCCGCCGACGCCCTGGCGATCTCCCAATCCGGGCTCAGCGCCTCGATCCGGGCCCTGGAACGCCACCTGGGCCTGCCGGTGTTCGAGCGCACCACCCGCTCGGTGGTGGTGACCGCCGCCGGGCGGGTGCTGCTCGGCCACGCCCGCCGGATGCTGCGGGAGGCGGCGGGCGCCGAGAGCGCGATCGCCGCGCTGCGCGGCGCCGACGCGGGGATGCTGGCGCTGGGGGTGGTGCAGACCTTCACCGCGGTCGACCTGCCCGCCACCATCGCCCGGCTGCACGAGCGCCACCCGGCCGTGCAGGTGGTGCTGCGCGAGGCCCCCACCCGTGACCTGCTGGACGTGCTGGAGGCCGGCGAGCTCGACCTGGCGTTCGTCGCCCTGGATGCCACGCCGCTGCCGGCGGGGCTGGTGTCGCTGCGCGACTACCCGGAGACGCTGGTGGTCGTCGTCGGTCCCGACCACCGGCTGGCCGGGCGCGCCCGGGTGCGGCTGACCGACCTCGCCGCCGAGCCGTTCGTGGAGTTCCAGGCCGGTCTGGGGCTGCAGACCGCGGTGGCCGCGTTGTTCACCGCGGCCGAGGTGACCCGCCGGATCGCGTTTCGGACCAGCCAGATGGACCAGGCGCTGAGCCTGGTGCGCCACGGGCTGGGGATCGCCGTGGTGCCCGAGCCGGTCGCGCGCCGCAGCGGCCTGCCGGTGATCGGCGTGCACCCGCTCGGGCCCGGCCCAGGGCAGGGCGGGGCGCCGCCGAGTCGCCGGTTGGCGTTGGCCGCGCGCACCCGCGAACCCAGCAACCCGGTGGCCCGGGCGTTTCTGGAGTTGCTGCCGCGGTGAGCCGTCAGCGGCCGGATTTGGCCACGGTGGTGTGCACCGCGGTCGGGTTCAGCGTCAGATCCAGCACCGGGCAGTGCTTCTCCACCACCGCCAGCAGCTCCTGGTAGCGCTCCTCGGGTTCGGGACCGGTCACGGTGACCGCCACCCGCACCGCGCTGAAGCCCGGGCGCACCGCATCGTCGAGGCCGAAGAAGCCGCGCACGTCGAGATCGCCCTCCGCGCTCGCGGAGATGTCCTCGACGGCGATGCCGAGTTTCTGCGCCCAGAACCGCCAGGTGACGATCTGGCACGACAGCAGCGAGGCGAGGTAGTACTCGACCGGGTTGGGGGCGGCGCCGTCCCCGCCGAGGGCCGGCGGCTCGTCGACCTCGACCCGGTAGCGCCCCAGGGTGACCGTGCTGGCCACCGCATCGTGGGCGATCGCCTGGGCCCGGAACACCGCGTCGGCATTGGCCGGGTCGGCGCTGATCGCCGCGTCGGTGGCGGCGATCAGGTCGTTGAGATGGCCGGTGGAGGTGGTCATGGTTGGCTCCCTTCGCCCGAGGGCGACACTAGCGGGTCGACCTCGGTGCGCGCCGGGGCGCCGGTGGCCCCGCCGCGGCCCCGCCGCGGCGCCGTCGAGGCGAAGCGGGGTGCATTTCTGCTGGTGGCAGAGCTCCGCCCGGCGTCGCGCGGCGCGGTGCGCGGTTTTGCCTCACCCGGATTCTGTCTCGGCTGCCGATTCGGCGGGTTCGGCGGGCCACGCCGGTCGCCGGCGCCCCGGGATTCGGGGTGGCTGCTGAAATCGACAGCCAGGTGGACACTGAGCGTCCAATATGGCCGGTTTTCGCCGCTACGCTGTCGATCTCAGTCACCATCGGCGGCTAGCGGGTGAGCATCGGCGGTCGGGCTCGGCGACCACCCGGGCGGTCGGGGTTCGCCGCCTCTCGGACGTCGACGGCCACCCGCAGCAGCAGCGCTGCGCTGCGCACCGCGGCGGCGCGGTACGGGCCGACGGCGCGCCCGACGGGCAGGCGCACACTGTTGATCAGCCGGTTCACCCGACGCCGCCTGGCCCGCAACTTCAGCAGGTAGCGGCCTCCGATTGCCACAGCCGCCAGCACCACGACGATCCACAGCATCGCCGCCACCAGATAGATCGCCTCAATCACCGCCACGACGACCAGCCTCCCGCTCCCCCGTCGCGGTCAGGTCACCGAAACGACTCACCCCGGTGACGTATCCGGCACACGGCGGGTCGCCGCGCTGATCGGGTCTCACCGTTCATCGGCGCCGACTGAACCGGGCCGAGGACGGCGAACACAGAAGGAGAGCGCCAGCGCGGCGAGGCCGAACAACACCATCGCGGCGAAGGCGCGATGCAGTCCGGTCACATCCGGCGCCTCGGCGAGACTGCGCGACGCCCGCGTGGCGATGGTGACGAACAGGGCGATGCCGATCGTCCCGGCCACCTGCTGGACGGTCGTGAGGATCGCAGCACCATGGGAGTAGAGGTGTTCGGGCAACGCCGAGAGCGCGTCGGTGTTGAGCGGGGTCATCACGCCGCTGATCCCGATCATGAGCGCGAGGTTCGCCGTCACGACGAACCACACCGGTGTGCCCTCGCCGAGCAGGGCCAGCATGCCCAAAGCCGCGGTCGTCACCGCTGTGCCGGCGATGACCGGGGCCCGTGCACCGACCCTGTCGTAGACCCGACCGACGACCGGCCCCAGAAGACCCAGCGCGAGCCCGCCGGGAAGCAGGACCAGCCCGGTGGCCATCGGGGTCCGCCCCAGCACCGTCTGCAGGTAGATCGGCAGGAGCACCGCGCTGACCGCCAGCAGGCAGACGAACAGCAGGCCGACGACGCCGACCCCGACCCGAAACCGCTGATGGGTGAAGACCCGCAGGTCGAGCAGTGCGCGACCGTGCCTCTGCAGGCGCAGCTGGCGCGCGATGAATCCGCCGATCGCGACGAGCCCGAACAGCAGCGCCGCGACGGCGGTGAGGTCGATGCCCCCGTTCGACTCGCCGATGGCGGACAGTCCGTAGACGAGTCCTCCGAAGCCGACGGCGACGAGCGGGATCGAGGCCACGTCGAGCACCGAGCGCGCACCCGGGTGGGCGGGCCGCAGGGCGACCGCTCCGACGATGATCACGGTGAGCATGATGGGCAGGACGATCCAGAACAGCCAGCGCCAGCTCAGCGATCCGAGCACGAACCCGCCGGCCGTCGGCCCGAGCGCCGGCGCGACGGCGATCACGATCGTGATCGTGCCGAGCACGGTTCCCCGCCGCCCGAGGGCGATCAGCCGCATGACCGTCGTCATCAGCAACGGCATGATGAGCGCGGTGCCGCCGGCTTGCAGGACACGGCCGACGATGAGGACCTCGATGCCGGGGGCCACCGCGCACACGAGGGTGCCGATCGAGAACAGCCCGGTGGAGGCGAAGAACACCTGACGTTCGTTGAACCGCTGCAGCAGATATCCGGTGATGGGGATGACCACCGCCATCGTGAGCAGGAAGACGCTGGTCACCCACTGCACGGTCGATATCGGCAGGGCGAGGTTCTCGCTGAGGGTCTTCAGCGCGACGGCGAGCACGGTCTCGTTGAGGAACATCGTGAAGGCCGCCAGCACCAGGATGCCGATCGTCAGCCCCGCACGCGGCGGGCGGCCCGCGCTCGGGGAGGACACCTCGGCGGTGGTCGTCGCCGGATGCGTGTCGGGGGCTGCCAAGTGGTCTCCTTCGTGGGCCCGGCGTGTCAGAGCCGGGAGGCGCGGGGGGCTCGATGTCGGCGCGACGGCGCAGGGCGTCGGCGAGCGCGGCGAGCTTTTCACCGGTTGCCCGCACGAGAGGCGTCCCCGGCGGTTCCGTGGAGGCGCACACCGACGGCCTTACCCAAGCACCCTTGCGCACGTTAGCCTGCGATCGCCGCGGCGCGCTCATTCTGCGTGATCTCCAAGGGCGATGAAGCCCCAGCAGAATCCCCCGGGGGTGGATCGGCTCCCTAGACGTTGAACCGGAACTCCACCACGTCCCCGTCGGCCATCACGTAGTCCTTGCCCTCGATGCGGACCTTGCCGGGGCCTTGGCCGCGGCCATCGACCCGGCGGCGACCAGGTCGTCGAAGGAGACCACCTCGGCCTTGATGAAGCCCTTCTCGAAGTCGGTGTGGATCACCCCGGCCGCCTTCGGTGCGGTGTCGCCGCGGCGGATCGTCCAGGCGCGGGCCTCCTTGGGCCCGGCCGTCAGGTAGGTCTGCAGCTGCAGGGTGTGGAACCCGGCGCGCGCCAGCGCGTCGAGGCCGCGCTCGGTCTGCCCGATCGACTCCAGCAGCTCCAGCGCCGACTCGTCGTCGAGTTCGGCCAGCTCGGCTTCGATCTTGGCGTCGAGGAACACCGCGTCGGCCGGGGCGACCAGCTCGCGCAGCTCGGCGATGCGCGCCGCGTCGGTGAGCACCGTCTCGTCGGCGTTGAACACGTACAGAAACGGTTTGGTGGTCAGCAGGTTCAGCTCGCGAAGCAGCGTGGTGTCCACCGCACCCGGACCGGCGGCGAACAGCGTGGTGCCGCCGTCGAGCACCTGCTGGGCGGCGAGCGCCGCCTCGTACACCGGGCGGCGGTCCTTGTGGGTGCGGGCCTCCTTCTCCAGCCGGCCCAGGGCACGCTCCAGGGTCTGCAGGTCGGCCAGGATCAACTCGGTGGCGATGATCTCGATGTCGGAGGCGGGGTCGACCTTGCCGTCGACGTGCACCACGTCGTCGTCGGCGAAGACCCGCACCACCTGGCAGATCGCGTCACATTCGCGGATGTTGGCCAAAAACTTGTTGCCCAGCCCCGCCCCTTCCGAGGCGCCCTTGACGATGCCGGCGATGTCGACGAACGTCACCGGGGCGGGCAGGATGCGCTGCGATCCGAAAATCTCCGCGAGCGTCGCCAGCCGGGAGTCCGGAAGCGGCACCACCCCCTCGTTGGGTTCGATGGTGGCGAACGGATAGTTGGCCGCCAGCGCGTTGTTGCGGGTCAACGCGTTGAACAGCGTTGATTTTCCGACGTTGGGCAGTCCCACGATCCCCAGGCTCAGACTCACAGGCACGAGAGTCTATCGGTGCGAACCGCGCCGTGGGCGGCCGCCGACCCCGAGACTGTGCGCCACACCGCAGGCGTGCTGTCGCCGCGCCGACATCCGCAGCCGGTACGGTCGACCTGTGTCAGCACAGCGTGCCCGGTGGGCGGTGAGCGCCGAGCACCGCTCTGCGCATCCCGGTATTGCGGGGGTGCCGTGGTGGGGAGCGATCGTGCTCGCGGTCGCGTTGACCACCGTCGGGTTCGCCGTCGACGCCGCCGCCGGCGACAAGCAATTGACCACCGTGTTCGCCGCGCTCTATGCGCTCGGCTGTGTCGTCGCGGTCCTCGCGGTCCAGCAGTCGGGGCTGTTCACCGCGGTGATCCAGCCACCGCTGCTTCTGTTCTGCAGCGTGCCGGGCGCCTATTTCCTGTTCCACGGCGCGAACGTCTCCGGGTTGAAGAACCTGCTGATCAACTGCGGCTATCCGCTCATCGAACGGTTTCCGCTGATGCTGTTCACCTCCGCGGTGGTGCTGGTCATCGGGGCGATCCGGTGGCTGCTCGCCGCGCTGGGACACGGCGCGGGGCCCGCCGAGACGCCCGACGAGGCCGCCCCGGCCGCCCCGGCGGGCCCCGGCCTGGTGGAGTCGCTGGTGGGCAGACTCACCTCGCTGTGGGGCGGCGGCTCGGAGGAGACCACCGATCGCGCCTCCCGTCCCCGCCGGCACACCATCGACCGCACCGCGCGCCGCGGTGCGCGCCGCCCGCCCACCGACCGGGCCGGTCGGCCGCGGCGCCCCCGCAGCGCCGACACCGTCGACCTGGAGGGCCAACGGCCCCCGCGGCGGCGCCCCCGCCCCGGCGTCGGCCAGGACCCCGAGCGCCCGGTGCGGTCCCGCCGGCCCCGGCCCGCGGCCGGCTACGGCGAGGCCGAACGGCCGCGACGGCAACGGCCCCGCCGCGACGGCGACACGGTCCCGCCGCGGCCGCGCCGCCCGCGCGACCCGCTGCGCCAGCCGGGCCGCGCCGGTGAGCCCGACCGTCGTGCCGCCCGGTATGACCCGTACGAGACGATGGACCGCCAGCCGCCACCGCGGCGACCGCGGGTGCCGAGCGCACCGGCCGCCGACGGCACCCATCATCCGATCTCGCGGGTGCGCTACCGCGGCTCCGGCTCCGGCGACGCCGCACCGGGTCGGCGCATGCGCGACGCGGACCCCGCCGATTCCTGGCAGTACGACATCTGAGCACCGGTGGTTTGTGCGTCCACGGCGCCGACACGCCGACGGCCACCCGCCGCCAGCGCACAACCCCCACCGGCACGGCCGGGGCAGCACGCTCCTGGACGGCTCCTGGATGGCTCCTGGACGGCTCCTAGCGTCGAGCCGGGCGGATCTCGCGGGGCAGGGCGAACACCAGCGTCTCGTTGGCGGTGGTCACCGGCTGCACGGTGCCGTAACCGTGCTCGGCCAGCGTGTCGAGCACACCGCGGACCAGCACCTCGGGCACCGACGCCCCGGAGGTCACGCCCACCGACTGGACCCCGTCGAGCCAGCTCTCCTCGATGTCGCCGGCGTAATCCACCAGGTGCGCGGCCGGGCACCCGGCCCCCAGCGCCACCTCCACCAGCCGCATGGAGTTCGACGAATTGCGCGACCCCACCACGATGACCAGCTCACACTCCGGGGCCATGGCCTTGACCGCGGTCTGACGGTTCTGGGTGGCGTAGCAGATGTCGTCGCTGGGCGGGTCCTGCAGCCGGGGGAACCGCTCCCGCAGCCGGTGCACGGTCTCCATCGTCTCGTCGACGCTCAAGGTGGTCTGCGACAGCCACACCACCTTGTCCTCGTCGCGCACCACCACCGAGTCGACCGCGTCGGGGCCGTCGACCAACTGCACGTGGTCGGGGGCCTCACCGGCGGTGCCGATGACCTCCTCGTGGCCCTCGTGGCCGATCAGCAGGATGTCGTAGTCGGCGCGGGCGAACCGTTTCGCCTCGTTGTGCACCTTGGTGACCAGCGGGCAGGTGGCGTCGATGACCTGCAGTTCGCGTTCGGCGGCCGACTCGTGCACGGTGGGCGCCACCCCGTGGGCGGAGAACACCACGATCGCGCCCTCGGGCACCTCGTCGGTTTCGTCGACGAAGACCGCGCCGGCGGCGGCCAGGGTGTCCACCACGTGGCGGTTGTGCACGATTTCGTGGCGCACATAGACCGGCGCCCCGTGTTTCTCCAGCGCGCGTTCCACCGTCTCCACCGCCCGGTCCACGCCCGCGCAGTACCCGCGCGGCTCGGCGAGCAGCACCTGTTTCCCGGAGCGGCGCGCGACCAGCGAACTGGCCGCACCGGGGATCCCCATATTGACGGTCGGCGGCATGGCCACCAGGGTACGTTCCGCCGGCACCACCCGCCACACCCGGCGTTTGGCCTCGACCGCAGGTTAAGGCAGGCTGGAGGCATGTCTAGTGCACCGTACGGGGTCCGACTGCTGGTCGGCGCGGCGACGATCGCCGTCGAGGAGACCCGCAAACTGCCGCGAAACGTCCTGATGTATCCGATGACGCTGGCCAGTCAGGCGGCCCACCTGGTGATGCTGGTGCAGCAGAACATCGCCGAAGTGGTCATCAAGGGCGACTCCACGCTCGAGACGCTGTTCCCGCCGAAGGATGAGCAGCCCGAGTGGGCGGTCTTCGACGAGGATCTGCCCGAGGCCGCCGACGGCGCCCCGCCCGAACCGGCCGGCGACACGGCGGCCGGCAACGGGGAGCGCCGCACCCCGGGCCGTTTCGCGCTGTACTCGACGGCCGAGGGCCAGGCCGACGACAACCGGCCGCAGCCCGGCGGGGGGTCGCCGCCGGAGAAGACCCCGGCGGTGGTCACCGAGTTGAACTACGCGGGCCTGACCCTGGCCCAGCTGCGGGCCCGGCTGACGTCGTTGAGCGTCGAGGATCTGCAGACGCTGCTGGACTACGAGGAATCCACCAAGGCGCGGGCCCCGTTCCAGACGCTGCTCGCCAACAGGATCACCCGCGTGTCGACCAAGTGAGCTGCCGGTGACCGCCACGCCCCCAGGCGGTTCGGCGCAGAATCCGTTCCCGGTGCGCGCGGTCGCCGTCCGCGTCAAAAACTGGATCGACCGGCTCGGCACCGTGTGGGTGGAGGGCCAACTCACGCAGATCAACCTGCGCCCCAACACCAGAACGGCATTCATGGTGCTGCGCGATCCGGCCGCCGACATGTCGCTGACCGTGACGTGCTCGCCCGCCCTGGTGTCGAGCGCCCCGGTGAAGCTGACCGAGGGCACCCAGGTGGTGGTCTGCGGCAAACCCAATTTCTACACCGGACGCGGCACGTTCTCGTTGCGGCTCACCGAGATTCGCGCGGTAGGCATCGGTGAACTGCTCGCCCGTATCGATCGGTTGCGTCGCCTGCTGGACGCCGAGGGACTCTTCGACCCGCGGCTGAAACGCCCGATCCCGTTCTTGCCCAACAGAATCGGACTGATCACCGGGCGGGCCAGCGCCGCCGAACGTGACGTGACCGCCGTGGCGTCCGACCGGTGGCCGGAGGTCCGGTTCACGATCCGCAACACCGCC
>Ga0079225_10001366_pt1 | contig 13646 bp, 14 predicted proteins | sample Poulit2012_FD_76344 | JGI IMG/M metagenome (GOLD analysis project Ga0079225, IMG submission 76344) | Agricultural soil microbial communities from Georgia to study Nitrogen management - Poultry litter 2012 | ecosystem: Environmental > Terrestrial > Soil > Agricultural land | place: USA: Georgia...
AGAATGCAGGGCGATGTTTGACAGTAACCACGATCGGGATGGCCGCGCTGACCTCAAATGGCTGAGCGGACTGCTGCTTGTCGTTCTGCTCGGCGCTGCCGCGGCAGATTTCAGCCTGGCTGCGCTTGCCGGCAACAACCGTGAGTCACCGCCGCCTTCCTTCGGGGAGCTGCTGCTGGACGGCGTGCCTGAAAGCGGCCGCAGCGCACGCCCCGCGGGCCGTTGGCGGCCGGGAGAACCGTACCGGCTGCTTGACGGCGTCGAAGTATTCGCCGACAGCGGCGAACTGCCCGGACTCACCCCCGGCGCCGCCGGTGAACGGCTGGCCGCTGCGTTCACGGACGCACTCAGGACGGGCGGCAGTCCGGCCGTGCTTGACCTGGTGGCGGACGAACGGCTCCGCGAGCAGGTCGGCGAAGCACTCGCCGAACCGGTCCGGGAACTTGTGCGGGCCCAGCTGGCCGGCGGACTGCTCCAGGCCGGTCTGGCGGACGGCTCGCGTGCCGCGGACTGGCGTACCCAGGCAGCTGAAAATCCGGGCAGTCCCGTGCAGCCGCTCGTCGGCGTTTTCGTGACGCTGGATCCCGGACTCGTGGACGACCTCGGGCCCGCCGGGATAGGTGACCACATCATGGACAGCCTCACGGATGCCTTCATGGCTGAAGGGGAAGAAGCTGCCCGGGCGCTGCTCGCGAACGACACGCTGCTCACTCTTTACGACGGCACGGTTTCCGGCGGTCTCGACAGCGGCGTGCATGGCATGTTCCGGGCGGTGCTGACAGGTTTTTCCGGTGAAATCGGCCGGGGGCTCGAGGAAGCACGGCGGGAACTGTCCGAAGCAGGCGGAACACGCGCGGACGAAGGCGCGGCGGAGCAGTTCCGCCGCTCCGGCTGGCTGTATGCACTGCTGGCGCTCGTGCCGGCCCTCGTGCTCATTCCCGTGAGCCGCCGGGCGGGCCGCCTGTTCAACCCCGGGCTGGCGCTGCTGGCAGCGGGCCTGCCGGGGGTGGTGCTCATCCGCCATGCGCCGCCTGCTGCGCATGAAGGACTGCCGTTCCTCGAAGCCGTGCCCGCGCTCCTCGGTGAGCTGACAGGCATGGGAGGCGGCGTGCTCGTACCGTGGCTCCTCCTGCTGGCCGCCGGTACGCTGCTCGTGATTTTCAGTCTCGTGTCCGTGCTCGCTCCCGCCGGAGGACGGCGCGGCGACTACCGTTTCTGAACGGACGGAAGCGGCAGCGGTGATTCAGAAGCCGTGCTCAGGCAGGTTGCGGACCGGTCCTTCCGGGTCGAGCAGGCCACGCAGCTCCGCCAGCGGCACCGTGACCGTGTACGTACCGTCAGACCAGGGGCCAACCTGGTACGGGGCGAGGATGAACTGCAGGCCGGACGGACTGAGCAGAAACACCTGCAGGTCGGTCGCGGACAGTTCAGTCACCGTTCCATTCGTCACGAACCCGGCTCCCTGCTCCTCCAGCTCAGTGAGCACGAACCGGCTCAGCCGGTCCGCCCAGCCGCTGTCAGGCAGGAACAGGTCAGCGAGCACGAACGGACGGAGCTGGGTGCCGACGAGTGCGAGGTTGTACGACCAGTACGACAGGTTCGAGTGGGCGCCCCCCGTGTAGTCGTTGACGGTGACGAGGGCGCTGAGCAGGCCCGGCGTGACGTACTCGATGCGGGCCCGCGAATCAAACCACCATTCATGGGTGACGTACCCGTCCAGGTCCGCCTGCTGCGCTTCCTGCACGAACTGGATCTGTTCGGCCATCAGGTCCGGCTGCACGAAATCGTTCAGGTCGAGGAGGCGCGGCGACACGAAAAACGGGTACGTGCTCGTCGCTTCGATGCGGTCCTGCCGGAAGCTGTGGTCGACGTAGCGGGCCACCTGCTCGAAACGGACGTCGCTGATGCCGTCATCGGACAGGAAACTGCCTTCGAGCACCTGCGTTGTGCCGGAACCGCTCAGCAGCGTGCCGGTCAGCTTCCCGCCTTCCAGGCCGAAGCGGGCGACGAGCGCACCGTCCTCCTCGAGGAGGTTGCCGGCCCCTTCAAGCTGGAGGGGCAGCTCGTCATGCGTCAGGCGGCCGCGCACGAGTTCCCCCTCGATGTTCAGTTCAAGCTGCCATGGTTCCTCACCGATGAAACCCCGGTACCAGCTGCCGCCCGCCAGGGCGGAACCGGCGAACAGCAGGGCGGTGAGCAGCGCCGCGAGCCGTCTCATGCAGCCGCTCCGGCCTGCGCCTGTCCGTCAGCTGCTGCACCGGCCGGGACGAGCCCTTCCGCTTCGAGCCAGGCCGTGAAGTCAGCCAGGCCCCGCCCGTAAGCCTGTTCCCGCCGTTCGCGGCGTTTGACGCGCCGCTGTTTCGGAATGGCAGGTACGAGGCCCCAGTTGGCGTTCATCGGCTGGTAATTGTCGCTTTCCGCGCCGCTCATGAAGCGGACCAGGTCGCCGAGCATGCTTGTTTCCGGGGGCGTGATGCCTTCCCGGCCGAGCGCGCGCCGGGCGGCATTCACGCCGGCGAGCCAGCCGGTGGCGCTTGATTCCAGATAGCCTTCCGTGCCGGCGAGCACGCCCGCCGCGTACAGGCCGGGGTGGTCCCGGAACTGCAGGTCCCGGCCGAGCAGGGCCGGGCCGTTCAGGTACGTGTTGCGGTGCATGACGCCGTAACGGACGATGACCGCCTTTTCCAGGCCCGGCATCAGCTGCACAATCTCCTTCTGGTCGCCCCACTTCAGGCCCGTCTGGAAACCGACGATCGAGTACATCCGGCCTGCTTCGTCCTCCTGCCGCAGCTGTGCGACCGCAAAAAACTGCTCACCCGTTTCCGGGTGTTCCAGACCGACAGGCCGGAGCGGCCCGAAGCGGGGCGTGTCGTAACCGCGCCGGGCGAGTTCCTCCAGCGGGACGCAACCTTCGAAAAACTCCAGGTTTTCCCAGTCGCGCGGCTGGTGGCTGCGGGCTTCGGTCACCGCGGCGTGCCAGGCGGCGTACTGTTCTTCGGTGAAGGGCAGGTTGATGTAATCAGCCGCCTGCCCCCAGCGGCCCGCCCGGTAGGCGACGCTCATGTCGATGGAGTCCGCCTCCACGACCGGTGCTGCCGCATCATAAAAGCCGAGGAAACCCGCGCCCAGCCGGGCACCGATCGCTGCAGCCAGGCCGTCCGAAGTGAGGGGCCCCGTGGCGAGCACCGTGATGCCTGACGGTATTTCCGTCATCTCACTGCGGTGCACGGTGATGAGCGGATGGCTGCCCACCGTTTCCGTCACCTCCCGGGACAGCAGTTCCCGGTCGACGGCCACGGCACCGCCCGCCGGTACGCGGTGGCGGCCGGCAGCAGTCATGACCACTCCGCCGGCCGCCAGCATTTCCGCCTGCAGGAGGCCTTTGGCGTTGGCTGCACCTTCACCGCCGAAGGAGTTGGAGCACACCATTTCAGCGAAGCCGTCCGTGACGTGGGCCGGAGTCATGCGCACGGGACGCATTTCGTACAGGTCTACAGCGACGCCCAGCCGGGCGGCCGCCAGGGCGGCGTCACTGCCGGCCATGCCGGCGCCCACTACGGAAATGCGGGGGATGGAGCCTTGAGGGTCGTTTATCACGGCGTCAGTTTAGCAGCCACGAAGTTACAATCGCGTATGCAGATTGCAGATTTCCGCTCCGATACCGTCACACTTCCCACCCCGCAGATGCGGGAGGCGATGCTGACCGCTCCGCTCGGCGATGACGTGTACGGCGACGATCCGACCGTCAGGCAACTCGAAGCCGAAGCCGCCCGGCTCACGGGCTTCGAAGCGGGGCTGTTCATGCCGTCGGGGACGATGGCGAACCAGGTGGCCCTGCACGTGCACTGCCGGCCCGGCCAGGAAGTGATCGTGCCCGAAGGTGCCCACATTTACGAATATGAACCCGGTTCGATGAGCGTCATCAGCGGTCTGCTGCCCCGCGTCGTGCCGGCCCCCCTGGGCGTGCCGGCCCCCGACGGGGTCGAAGCTGCCATCCAGGATTCCCCCCACCGGGCCGAAACGGGCCTCATCACCGTGGAAAACACGCACAACAGCGCCGGCGGAACGGTCGTGCCGCTCGAAGCGGCCGCAGCGCTGACCGGACTCGGCCGGCGCCACGGCCTGCCGGTCCACCTGGACGCCGCCCGGGGCTTCAATGCCGCAGTCGCCCTCGGCACTGACATCGCCACCGTCTGCGCCGGTTTCGACAGTGCGTCCATCTGCCTCAGCAAAGGACTCAGCGCCCCGGTCGGCTCGGTCCTGCTCGGCACGGAACGGTTCATCACCCGGGCGCACCGCATCCGCAAGCTGCTGGGCGGCGGCATGCGCCAGGCGGGCGTCCTGGCTGCCGCCGGGCTCGTCGCCCTCGAAACGATGCCGGAAAAACTGGCAGCGGACCATGCGCGGGCCCGGGAGCTTGCTGAACGTCTCCGGCACCTGCCCGGCCTCACCGTCGACATGGCCTCCGTGCAGACGAACATGGTGTTCGCGCGGACGCCCGAAGCGGTCCGGCTGGCGGAAAAGCTCCGGGACCGGGGCGTGCTCTGCAACGCCTTCACGCGTACGGCCCTCCGTTTCGTCACCCACCACCAGCTGGACGATGCGGACGTCGGGCGGGCCGCCCTGGCGCTCACCGAAGTGCTGCAGGAGGACGGCCATGCCTGAACTGCGCCTCCTCGCGTGGCCGGCAGGCCACAGCCTCAGTCCCGTCATGCACAATGCGGCACTCGCTGAACTCGGCCTTCCCTGGGAGTACCGGGCAGTGGCGGTTCCCCCGGCTGAACTGCCGGAAGCGGTGGAAGCCCTCAGGGCGCCCGGTGTCCGCGGCGCGAACGTCACCGTGCCGCACAAGGAAGCCGTGCTGCCGCTGCTCGACTCGGTGAGCGACGCGGCCCGCCTCTGCGGGGCAGTCAACACCATCAGCAACCGGGACGGGCACCTGCACGGGGACAACACCGACGTGCACGGCTTCCTGGCCCTCCTCCAGGCGGCCGGCATCGAACCTGCGGGCAGACCGGGCCTAAAGACCGTCATCCTCGGTGCAGGCGGCGCTGCCCGTGCAGCCGTGTACGCCCTCGCCGGTACGGCCGCCATCACGATAATGAACAGGACCCGCAGCCGGGCGGAAGAACTCGCTGCCGCCTTCGAAACCGCTGCCGGGCCGCTGACGGTAGCCGAGGCCGGCACCCCGCCGGATCCGGAGACGGAACTCATCGTCAACACCACCTCGGTCGGCATGGAGCTGGCCGGTGTCGATCCGGATGAGTCACCGCTCCCGGCCCGGGTGCTGCCGCCCGGGGCCACCGTCATCGACATGGTTTACCGGCCGGCCGTCACCCGGCTCCTGCGTGACGCCGCAGCCCGCGGCCTGCCCGCTTACAACGGCCTGGAAATGCTCGTCATGCAGGGCGCGGAAGCGCTCCGCATCTGGACAGGCCGCCAGGACGTGCCGGCAGCCGCGATGCGGGGCGCCGCCCTCGCGGCCCTCGGCTGATGCGGAGGGGGAGGAACGCAGCGTGACTTACGCAGAATTCAGGGAAACGCTCGCGCAGATGGTCGATGAAATTCCGCCCGCTTTCCTCGACGGACTCCAGGCGGTGCTGGCGCTTGAGGAAGAACGGCCCGAACCGGAATACGTCGACGTGTGGCGCATGGGGGAATACCTCGACATCGGTCCCGAATCGTTTTTCGGTTCCGGCGGCGGCATCGGCCGGCACGTGGTCCTGTACTGGGGCTCGTTCCGGCGGATCGCCGCAGGTTCACCCGGTTTCGACTGGGAGGCGGAAATGTGGGAGACGCTCACCCACGAACTGCGTCACCACGTGGAATCACTCGCGGGTGACGCAAGCCTCGTCGCCGAAGACATCCGCAGAGCACGGGGTTTCCGGAAAAAAGACTGAACGTCAGGCAGCGCTGCGCTGCCGGGCGGAGCCGGTGCCGCCCGCGAGGACTGCCACGAGGAACACGGTAAGCAGCGTGAAGGCGACGAACGCCAGGAACGGGATGGTCATGAAGCCGAGCCAGTTGATGTACTGCATGTCGCACGGCACACCGCCCCGGCAGGCGCCGAGCGGCATGAACTGCGGAAATTTCTGCCCCAGGTAATGGTAGGCGGAAACGCCCATGCCGATCACGGCCAGCGGCAGGGAGTAGCGGACCACGGTGCGGTCATCCATATAGGCGCCGAGGCCGAGCAGGAGTACCTGCGGGTACATGATGATGCGCTGCCACCAGCAGAGTGAACAGGGCACGAACAGCAGCACTTCACTGAAGTAAAGGCTGCCGGCGGTGGCCCCGAGGGCCACCAGCCAGGCGAAATAAAGTCCGTAACGGCTCAGCATTGTCATGAGTCAGGTTTCCGGGGGGCCGGCCGGACTCAGGGAAGGGCGTCGCGGATCGCGCCGTTGATGGCGCTGACCGAAGTATTGACGAGCGTGCCGTTCACGAAAATGGCCGGTGTGCCCGTGGCACCCGCGGAGCTGGCCATCGTTCCCTGGTCACGCACGTGCTCGAGCACGGCCGGATCCTCAGCACACTCGGCGAGTTCGGAGCGGTCGATGCCCGGCGCGTACTCGCCGGCAAGTTCCAGGGCGTTGCTGCGGCCCGACAGCTGGTCCTGGCTGCGCATGAACACCGGCTGCACTTCCCAGAACGCGTCGTTGTCCTGCCTGTAAACACATTCAGCGACCGTGGCCGCCGCATCGGAACCGGGCATGACGAGGAAGTTCACGTGGTGGAAAGCAACGTCGTCGTTGCCGCTGAACTCGCTCCTTACCTGCGGCAGTATCTGCTCCGTGAAGGTAGCGCAGTGCGGGCACAGGAAGTCTTCGAAGATGACGACCTTCACGGCGGCGTCGGGGCTGCCGAGGACGGGGGTGCCTTCCAGGTCGAAGCTGGCCGCGCTGGCGCTGCCCAGGCGGGAAACTACTATTACGGCCAGGATGGCCACGGCGATGATTCCGACGGTGATCTGCGTCAGGCGTTGGGTGTTCATGAAGGCTAATCTAACCGGTTTCCTGATGAGTCTTGTTTCAGCAGGCTGCAGCGGGCCTGGCAACAGCCGCGCCGTCACCCGCCCGTGGCCCCCTGCCGGGCGCCGTCACGGCGCCCGGTAAACGACGAAATGGAACGGCGTGTCCACCGGGGCGGAACCGTCCACCGGAGGGAAAAGCCGTACCCGCACGCTCTGCCCGGACGCGGAACCCGTAGCGATGCGTTGCGTATGGGCATTGCCTGCCACAGGCTGGATGATGGTCGCGTAATCAGCCGAGTTGTAAGCGACCCCGTCGATCCGGATGTCGTATGTTCCTTCACTGACTTTCTCTGCAGTGAAATTCTGCGTACCGGAAGCGGTGCTCCCGTCTGCATTGAGCGACCCGAACGCCAGCGGCAGGCTGCCGGCCGGGGCAGACGGCTCTGTTTCCTCCAGGGCGGCAATGTCCTCCAGCACGGCAAGGCGGGTCTGCAGCTCCGCCAGCTGCGTCCGGGCGGCTCCGAAGTTGTCGTTCAGCAGTCCGCTCAGTTCGGCTGCGGAGAGGGAATCGCCGGGTCTGAATTCAGCGGCTCTGAACGTGACTGCGGCTCCCCATACGCCGAGGCTGAGGGCGGCCGTCAGGGCGGCACTGAGTAAATGTTTGCGGATGTTCATGTGGTTCACGCTCCTGGAATGGTGACCGGTACCGTGCTCACGGTCCGAAGAGGCAGCCGTCATCGAAACGGGCCGTGTCGAAAATGCATGTCTGTGCCGCCGGGCTGGTGCCGGCAGCGCTGGTGAAGCCGGCGGACACAACTCCGCTCAGGGACAGTCCGTCCCGGGTCCGGGCGCTGCTCCCCACGCTGACGGTGTAGGTGGTGGAGGCGGCAAGCGGTTCCGCCGGACTGCAGGTGAGTTCCGTGGCGTCCGCCTGCCAGCTGAAGCTGCAGGCGACTGCGGGGCGGATCCGGACGGCAGCCGCCGTCAAAGCCGTGTCCATCGGCCTGCTGAACAGGAGCTGCAGCCGGACGTCCGGCCTGACGCCGACAGCGCCCGGAGCGGGGCTGAACGTGACCGTTGCCGTGCCCTGCACCTCCGGGGGCGGATCGGCGGCCGGGCCGGACCCGCAGCCAGCCAGGAGCAGGGCCGCTGCCGCGACTGCGGCTGCTGCGCAGACGCGTTTCATGAAGTCCCCAATGCTGGAGAGGTGCAGGTGGAACCATGTGTATTCATTTTTTGCCTTTCGGTGTGTGCCGGACTGCCCCGGATCCGGCAGCGGACCCGCGCAACAGCGGCTGGGATAATCATAATGAATCCGGCGTGAAGGAGGCGTCAAAAAGTGCGTGCGCCCCGATTGTAGGTCAGCGCCGGAGGCCGCTCCGACCGCTCTGGTACACTTATCGCGTCTGGTCCGTTCGTTGCAGGACGGCCCTGTTAAGAGTCGCAGGAGGAGTTGAACATGGCTTTTGAACTGAAACCGTTACCTTATCCGGCTGATGCCCTGGAACCGCACATCGATGCGCGGACCATGGAAATCCACCACGGGAAGCACCACCAGGCGTACACGAACAACCTGAATGCCGCCATCGAAGGCACTGACATGGCGAACGAATCCATCGAAGACATCCTGAAGCGCGGCACGGACAGCCTGCCCACCGCGGTCCGCAACAACGGCGGCGGCTTCCACAACCACAACCTGTTCTGGGAATCACTGTCCGCTGACGGCGGCGGTGAACCGGCCGGCGAGCTGGCCGAGGCGATCAACTCCGCCTTCGGTTCCTTCGACAGCTTCAAGGAGCAGATGAGCAAGGCCGCGGCCGGCCAGTTCGGTTCCGGCTGGGGCTGGCTCGTGCTTGATTCGTCCGGCAACCTCAAGACGTACGGCCTGCCGAACCAGGATTCCCCGCTCATGCAGGGTGATACCCCGCTGCTCGGTGTCGACGTCTGGGAGCACGCTTACTACCTCAAGTACCAGAACCGGCGCCCTGACTACATCAGCGCTTTCTGGAACGTTGTCGACTGGGACGTCGTCGCCAGGAGATACGCCGACGCCAAGTAACTGCAGATAACTGACAGTTGACGTACCCGCACTGAGTTCGGGTACGTGAGTGGCCGCTGCCCGGCTGTTCCCCTTCCGGAACACCGGGCAGCGGCCTGTTTTTTTGGGGGCCGGCGGCCGGCCCAAACCGCTGCCGGGCAGGGACAACTGCCGGGCCGGCGCGTTCCCGTGCCGGAGTGCGGGCCTAACCTGCAGGCAGCATGCGGCGGGAAACCGAAAACGCTGTGGCAGCCGTCCTGGCTGCCGTGTGCCTGCTCGTGGCCGGCTGGCAGGCCGCGCTGCGGGCCGTCCCCCGGTTCGTGCCGCTTGAAACGGACCGGCCCGAGCTGACGGTCAGTGTGACCGGGGAAGTACACGAGCCGGGACTGTACGTGCTGCCCTGGGGTTCCCTCACCGCTGAGCTCATCGACGCTGCCGGCGGGCTGACCGCCGCCGCGGAACATGCACTCGTGAACCCCGCGGCGCCCCTCGCTTCAGGTGACACCGTGCACGTGCCGGAAGCAGGCACGGCTGACGGTGACGGCCGCGTCAGCCTCAACAGTGCCGACGCCTGGACGCTGCAGAAACTGCCCGGCGTGGGACCGGGCATCGCAGAGCGCATCATCGCAGGCCGTCCGTATCACACCGCCGGGGAACTGCGCCGCGTCAGCGGAATCGGGCCCGCCACCTGGGCGCGGCTCGCTCCGCTGGTGAAACCGTGAAATCCACGTCACCGCTGTTCCGCTACGCGCCCTGGCCGGTGCCGGCCTGCTTCGGCGTGCTGTGCGGTGCGGTCACCGTGTTCAGCGGTCCGGCGGCCGGCGGGGCGGCTCTGCTTGCCAGCGTGCTGCTGGCGTTGCTCCAGCCGCGCCCGCGTGAAGCCCTGCTGTTCCTCGTCCTGGGATTCGGCATCGGCTGTGCCCGCAGCGCACACTGGCAGGCGCGACCCGACCCGCTTGCCGGCCTTCCCCCGGGAGAAGAGCTCGTCTTCGAAGGACACAGCGACGGCCAGGTGGTCGAGACCACCGTCCCGGCCCGCCTGCGGCTCTGGCTCAGCCCGCAGGGCAGCGTACCGCCCGGCCGGGTCGTGCTCCGGGGAGAAGCGCGGCCCGCAGAGGGCGCCCGCAACCCGCGCGGCGTCGATTTCCGGGGGCACCTCCACCGCCGCGGCATCGCCGGCCAGCTGCACGTCCGTGAGCTGCTTGAACACGAAACGGCAGGAACCGTCCGCGCCAGGCTGCTGCAGGGACTGACGGCGGGACTGCCGGAACGCCCGGCCGCGCTGCTGGCTGCCCTGTCACTCGGCGAACGCGCGGAACTCGGCGACCTGCGGGAACTGTTCCAGAAGGCCGGCCTGGCCCACGTACTCGCCCTCTCCGGCCTGCACCTGAGCGTGCTGGCGGGGGCCACCGCCAGGCTGCTCGGTGGCAGACGGGGCTGGCGACGGCCACTCCTGCTGGGCCTCACGGCCGCCTTCACCGCAGTTGCCGGGGTCACGCCGAGCCTGCTGCGCGCGGCATTCATGACCGGCGCCTGGCTGCTCGTCGAAGCAGCGGGGCGGGGCCGTGCCGACGGGCGGACCGTCCTGTGCCTGGCGGCGTTCGTGAGCCTCACGTGGCGGCCCGTCTGGCTGTACGACCTGTCGTTCCAGCTTTCCTACCTGGCCCTGGCGGGTCTGCTCGCCGCAGCGCCGGGACTGGCCAGGCGCGTACGGGGCCTGCCTGCCGTGAGCGTGCGCCGCGTGCTGCTGACGGGAATCGGTGCCAGCCTCGCGGCGCAGCTGCCCGCACTGTCCGTAACAGCGGGAACTTTCAACAGCGTGCCCCTGTTCGGCACAGTCGCCAATTTGGTGGCGGTGCCGCTCGCTTCCGTGCTCGTGCCCCTGGCGCTGCTCGCCGCCGTTACGGGTGCGGTTGCCCTGCCGCTGGCCGTTCCGTTCAAGCTGCTGGCAGCACCGCTCAGCGGCCTGCTCATCCGCAGCGCCGAACTCGGTGCGCGCCTGCCCCAGCTGCCGTGGGGCAGCATCGGCGCGGCCGGACACCTGTACTGGGGCACCGCCTGCCTCGGCCTGTTCCTGCTGTTCAGCGGAGCGTTCCGGCCGCTGGCGGGCATGGCCGTCATCAGCTGCGCACTGCTCGCCTCCCTCCTCACCCCGCACCCGCAGCCGGACGCGGAACTGCTCGCCTTCGACGTGGGGCAGGGCGACGCCTTCCTGCTCCGCATCCGCGGCGGCGCCAACGTGCTCATCGACGCCGGCGGCACCGCGCGGGGTGATTACGATCCCGGAGAACGGGTCGTCGTTCCCGCGCTCCGTGCGCTCGGTGTGCACCGGCTCGACCTCGTCGTTTCCACCCATGCCGATGCGGACCACGCGGGCGGCCTGCCCGCCGTCCTCGACAGCGTGCCCGTCCAGCTGCTCGCCATCGGAACTGAAGAGCCGGACCGGCCCGTGTACCGCAGGCTGCTGGAGGCGGCGGCACGCAACCGCGTTCCCGTCACCCGGGTGCTGCGCGGGGAACGCCTGCAGCTGGCCGGGCTCGGACTCGAGGTTCTCAATCCCGGCCCGGCGGGCACCGGCATCGCCAATGAGGATTCGGTGGCCCTCAACGTCTGGCTCGACGGCCGGCCGGTGGCGGTCATGCCCGCGGAAGTTTCCGCTGACCTCGAGGCGCTGCTGCCGTTCGCGCCGGCACCGGTCCTGACTGTGCCGCATCACGGATCGCGGTTTTCCTCCTCACCGGATCTGCTGCGGAAAGTAGCGGGCCATACCGCCGTCATCTCCGTCGGCCGGAACAATTACGGGCACCCGCATGAGGACGTGCTGGCCCGGCTCACGGAGCACGGTTACCGGATCCGGACGACGCTGGAAGAAGGGGCCGTCCACGTCCCCCTGACCGGGAACGGGGCCGGAACGGCATGGTAACTTCAGCAGGGATGACCGACTTGGTGAGGATAATCGGTGACAGTGGTCCCTTCCGTCTGGAGCTGGCCCGCTGGAACGACCGCCTCGTCATGGTGAAAAAACTCAGAGGGCCGGATGATGATCTGCGGCGCCGTTTCCGCCGGGAGGCAGAAGCTGCCGCCCGCCTGCGGCACCCGAACATCATTCCGCTGCTCGCTTTCACGGACACGATGCTCATCTACGAGTACTCACCGGGGCTGGACCTGACCCAGCTGCTCGCCGGCCCGCGCCTGCCGACCGGCCGGATAACCCGGATCATGCAGCAGCTGCTCGGCGCGCTCGAATACGTGCACGCCAGTTCCGTCATCCACCACGACGTGAAACCGGGAAACATCATCATCCGCGGGGACAGGACGCTGCTGGCGGACTTCGGTTTCGCCAAGGACCTCCTGCTCGCCAGAATCACCGGAGAACACCAGCTGCTCGGCACGCCCGCCTACATGTCCCCGGAACAGTTCAACGGGGTGCGGCATGACCCGCGTTCCGACCTGTACGGGGCGGCCGCCGTCCTCTACCACATGCTGGAAGGGCAGCCGCCTTTCAGCGACGACGTCATGGGCTTCCTGCTCGGCCAGGCCGCGGCGGAACCCGTGTTCACCCGGCGCACGCCAGCCCGGTTCGTGCCGCTGCTGCAGCGTGCCCTGCAGCGCGAACCCGCCCGGCGTTTCCAGACGGCCCGTGAATTCAGACTGGAGCTCACCGTCACGGCGGATGCCGGAGGGCAGCTGGACGCATGATCGCAAGTTTTTCGGGTGACCCGTTCCTGGCTGCGCGGGCAGCGAGGGCAAAACTTGCTGAGCTCACGCGGGACGGAGCGGAGGCGACCGAACTCGGGGAAGGACTCGACACCGCTGCCCTGCAGGCAGCGACGGGGCAGGCCGGCCTGTTCGGCACGACCGTCACCTTCCTGGATTTTGACAGTGCCTTCAGCGGCCAGGCCGGAGTGAAACCACGCAACGCCGTGCTGAGGGCCCTCGAGAAAATCCCCGCCGGCACCCCTGTTGTGGCGCTTGATTCAGGCGCCACCGACGCCCGCCGTAAAACGTGGCTGAAACTCGGCGAGCATGAGCACCTGCCCACCCCGCGGTTCGGGGCGCTCGACCGTTGGATTGCCGCGGAACTCAGGGAAAGCGGCCTCAGTCACGGCCGGGACGTGCCCGGCGTGTTCCGGGAACTGTTCGGGGAAGACCTGCCGGCCATCGCCTCGGAAATCGTGAAGTTCGCAATCCTCGGCAGCGACCTCGACGCCGACAGTGTCAGGCGGCTGAGCGCCAAGGAAACGGTGACGGACAGCTTCGTGTTCATCGAGGCGATAATCCGCGGCGACGCCGCAGCCGCACTGCGCAACCTGCGGCTCCTCCGCAACCAGGCGGAGGAAGCAGTCCGCGTGCTTGCGGCGGTCTGCTGGCAGTTCGGGCTCGTTGCCCGGGCTGTGGCGGAGCTCGCCGCCGACCCGCGGGCCGCGGACGGACAGCTGGCCCGCGCCCTCGGAGTGAGCCCGTTCTCAGCGCGGAAAGCACGCGGCATCGCCGCCAGGCTGGACGAAGAGAGCCTGCTGCCGGTCCTGCAGGGAATCGCCGAAGCGGAACTCGCCGGCAAAACCGGCCGCAACGCCGACTGGGCCCTGGAAAAACTCGCCATCAGCCTGAGCGGCAGGTTCAGCCGCCGCTGAA
>Ga0079225_10001368_pt1 | contig 13634 bp, 13 predicted proteins | sample Poulit2012_FD_76344 | JGI IMG/M metagenome (GOLD analysis project Ga0079225, IMG submission 76344) | Agricultural soil microbial communities from Georgia to study Nitrogen management - Poultry litter 2012 | ecosystem: Environmental > Terrestrial > Soil > Agricultural land | place: USA: Georgia...
ATCACGATCGCTACGACCGCGAATCCCAGCACTTTAGCGATCCAGTTATCCGCGATAATAAAAGCGAGGGCGGACCATAGTGCCAAAAATGCGAAGAGCAGTGTCAGCGCCGTCAGCAGTGCAACAGCTATTTTGTTTTTCATCTGCATTAGTCCAAGTCGAGATAAGCGTCTAGGCCATAAGACAGGCCAGGACGAGAGGCAACGGTTCGCAGGCCAAGCAGGACACCCGGCATGTAGGACGAACGGTCAAAAGCATCATGCCGTAGCACTAGCTGCTGGCCGGGCGTACCCATGAGTACTTCTTGATGCGCTTCTAAACCTGCCAGGCGTACCGCATGCACGTTGATACCTGAGACTTTTGCGCCACGTGCATGGTCTGGATCATGTTCCGTAGCGTCAGGCGAAAGACCGACACCCGCCTGTTCGCGAGCATCAGCAATCATCTCGGCAGTGCGCACTGCGGTCCCTGATGGGGCATCGATTTTGTTCGGGTGGTGCATCTCAATGACTTCAACCGACTCGAAATACGGGGCCGCTTGGGCAGCGAATCGGGTCGCGAGAACGGAGCCAATCGAAAAATTGGGCGCAATCAATACGCCGACGTTCGGGTGTTCAGCGAGGTGATCTTCTAAAACCGACCGCTTATCCGGGGTCCAACCGGACGTACCGATCACGGTATGGAGCCCGTTATTGACCGCAAATTGTACAACCTTGGAAGAAACATCGGGCACTGTCAGGTCGAGAACGTGGGTTGCACCAGCTGCGCTGATATCGTCTAGCGGATGCTTCGAGGAAAGTTTGGCTACCAGTGCCATATCATCAGCCGCGTTGACGGCGTCGATGGCGAACTGTCCCATTTTCCCGGTGGCGCCTACCAGCGCTACTTTGATGGGGTCTTGTGCAGGATTTTTTTCAGAGGACATATGGCCTAGCTTAGTCAATGTTGTGAGCGCCGCACCGAGTGCTGCAGCAGAGGTTTGTTTTGCACGGCAAAACGCCGGACCAAACGGTCTGTTCGGTCCGGCGTTTTATGCTGTCAAAAGGCTTTAGCCTTCTTCACCGTCTTCATCAATGACGGGTACCAGCGAAAGTTTGCCGCGGTCATCAACCTTGGCGATTTCAACTTGAAGTTTGCTACCGACTGCAACAATGTCGTCAACTTCGTCAACACGTTTGCCATCGTTGAGTTTGCGCAACTCGGAGATGTGTAGCAGGCCATCTTTACCCGGGGTCAGCGAAATGAAGGCGCCGAAACTCGTGGTCTTGACCACGGTGCCCAAATAGCGTTCACCTGCTTCTGGAACCTGTGGGTTCGCGATGGCGTTGATGGTATCGCGAGCCTCTTCAGCTGCTTTACCTTCGGTCGAACCAATCAACACGGTGCCGTCATCTTCAATGCTGATGTCCGCTCCGGTGTCTTCTTGGATCTGGTTGATCATTTTACCCTTCGGCCCAATGACCTCACCGATCTTATCTACCGGGATCTTGACCGAGAGGATACGTGGAGCGGTTGGGCTCATGTCGTCGGCTTCATCAATGACCGAGTCCATGACCGACAGGATGTGAAGACGTGCTTCACGAGCCTGAGTCAAGGCGGCTGCCAAGACATCGGCTGGAATACCATCAAGTTTGGTGTCCAGCTGAATGGCGGTGATGAAGTCCTTGGTACCGGCGACCTTGAAGTCCATATCGCCCATGGCGTCTTCAGCACCCAGGATGTCAGTCAACGCAGCATAACGTGTTTCGTTGTCCACGGTGTCGGATACCAGGCCCATAGCAATGCCTGCAACGGATGCACGCAATGGCACACCAGAGTTGAACAGGGACAGCGTTGAGGCACAGACCGAGCCCATGGAGGTCGAGCCGTTAGAAGCCAGCGCTTCGGATACCTGACGAATCGCGTAAGGGAATTCCTCGCGAGATGGAAGCACCGGCAAGATGGCGCGCTCAGCCAATGCACCGTGACCAATTTCGCGACGTTTTGGTGAACCAACGCGTCCGGTCTCACCCACCGAGTATGGCGGGAAGTTGTAGTGGTGCATGTAGCGTTTGGAGGTTTCTGGGCTCAGGGAGTCCAGTTGCTGCTCCATTTTGAGCATGTTCAGGGTAGTGACACCCATAATCTGTGTTTCGCCACGTTCGAAGATTGCCGAACCGTGAACGCGTGGCAGAACTTCTACCTCAGCGGTCAGCTGGCGAATATCGGTTAGACCACGACCATCAATGCGCACCTGTTCGGTCAAAACGCGCTGACGCACGATGTGACGAGTGACCGCACCGTAGGCCTTGACGATTTCGTCATGGCGCTCGGCGTATGGCTTCCCTTCACCGGCTAGTGCCTCAACGACTTCTTGATGGTATTCATCAGAGGCCGCTTCGCGTTCCTGTTTATCGGCAATCGAGAAGATTTCAGTCAAACGTGTTTCGGCGTAATCCTTGACGGCGTCGAAAGCATCCTGCTGGAATGCCACGAACAGTGGGATTTCAACCGGTGCTTTTGCAGCACGGTCGGCTAGGTCTGCCTGGGTGTCGCAGAGGACCTTGATGAACGGTTTTGCCGCTTCGAGGCCTTCAGCAACGATTTCTTCGGTTGGAGCGGAGACGCCCTTACCGTTGATCATTTCCCATGCGCCTTCAGGTGCTTCGGCTTCAACCATCATGACGGCGATGTCGCCATCGTCAGAAACGCGACCAGCGACTGCCATGTTGAACACAGCATTTTGGAGCTGAGAGTGCTTCGGGAAGGCTACCCACTGGGTATCGCCGTTCTCGTCAGCAACCAGAGCAACACGTACGGCACCGATTGGGCCGGCAAAGTCCATGCCGGAAAGTGTGGTCGACATCGACGCTGCGTTAATTGCGACGGTGTCATAAACCTCGTCTGGTGCAATCGAAGTCACGGTGATAACAACTTGGACCTCGTTGCGAATGCCATCGGCAAAAGCCGGGCGCAATGGGCGGTCAATCAGACGTGCCGTCAAAATAGCATCTGTCGGTGGACGGGCTTCACGACGGAAGAATGAACCCGGGATCTTACCGGCTGCATACTGACGTTCTTCAACATCAACGGTCAGCGGGAAGAAGTCGAAACCTTCACGTGGGTTTTTGCCAAAGGTGGTGGTCGATAACATCGATGTGTCTTCGTCAATCGACACCATCGTTGCGCCAGCGGCCTGCTTGGCCAGACGACCGGTTTCGAAACGTACGGTACGAGTACCGTATTTGCCATTATCAATAACGGCTTCTGCAAATTGAATTTCTGGACCTTCCATAGGTCTCCTTTCATACAATCTGCATCAAACCTGAAGGTCGGTCTTCGATCGAAGCCTCCGCAACGTGTGCTCCGGAGGCCACTGTCGAGGACCGGGTCTCGGAACAGGCTTGATGCAAAATATCTCCGGTACCGTTTGGTACCGACTTCTAGTCTAGTTAAACTTCAAGGCGGCGTCCGGTAATTTCCCGGAGCGCCGCCCCAATGTGTGTCTCACCTTATTTGCGCAGACCCAAACGTTCGATCAATGAACGGTAGCGTTCAATATTTTCGGAGTAGAGGTACTGCAACATACGACGACGGCGACCAACCAGAGCCATCAGGCCACGGCGGGTGTGGTGGTCGTGTGGGTGATCCTTGAGGTGCGCAGTCAGATTCGAAATACGACGAGAAAGTACAGCAACCTGTACCTCCGGTGATCCGGTGTCACCTTCATGGGTGGCGTATTCGTCAATAATCTGCTGTTTTACTTCACGGGAAATCGACATGAGAAACTCCTTGAGAGTTGTACCGCGTTCATTCAGAGGCCGAGTGTTCGGCCGGTGCCGCCACCGCGGACCGCAGCGTACACCAACGCTCTACGCTACCACCTTCACCCCGAAGCACCCAACTCAGTTCGCTCCATGCGCCACGCAGCTGTGACATAGGGAAGGCGAATATTCGCAGAATGTCCATAACCCAGGTGTTCCAACAGGTACCAATTGAGGTTGTCATGCATACGTTTTCGTTGCTTGTCGTGTGTGCGAAGGTAGAACGCCCGGGACATCATTAGGTGATGAATTTGTTCAACGGTCAGCTTTTGTTCCCAGCGCCACCACTCCCCCACAGGCTGGGTAAAGCTCGAGCTCAGCTCGGGTGGCTGTTCCACGGGGTGAATGTCTCCGGAGTGCATTATTTTGCACAGTCGCAGCACCCATGCTTGAGACGTATCGATTTGATGATGCACGATGCCGAAGACACCATCGTCGGCAAGCAATTTGGATACTTTCCGACTACCTTGCGGCGTGTCGATCCAATGCCAAGACTGAGCCGCCACCACCAGGTGTGCTCGCGATTCCCACTTAGCAATGTCGAGGTTTTCGATTTTGGACACCACGGTTTCGACTTCTGGGTGTTCATTTGCTAAGACGGTCAGCATGTTAGCCGCTGGATCAACGGCCACCACCTCCCAGCCCGCAGCGACCAGTTGTGCTGTAAACAGCCCTGTACCGGCGCCAAGGTCTATAGCAAGTCCTGGTTGACGTTGGCTCAGAAAATCTAGAATTTCGGACTGATAACCGGGCCGCACACCGTGATAGAGGTCAGCCTGATCGGTGTCAAAGGCCAATGTGTATCGGTGACGGGTGTCCTGGCTGAGCTTTAGGGCGACAGTGGGACGGGTGGACAATGACTTTTATCTCCGCGGTTGGGGTGCATCAATTTCAGGGGCTTTGCCGGATAAGATCTCGCCGGCTTGGCCGACGTCTGCATCCATTTGTTCAATGAGATCGTCAATCCCCGTGAAGGCTTTCATACCCCGTAGACGTGCGACAAATTCAACTGCACAGTGCTGGCCATATAAGTTGAAGTCTTCGAGCACTTCTCCGTCGGGCCGATCAAAAATATGTGCTTCCACGGTCCGCACGATGTCATTAAACGTTGGGTTACTCCCCACCGATATGGCGGCGGGGAGTTGATTGCCACGTTCATCGGTGAACCAACCGGCGTATACTCCGTCCGCAGGGATCATGCCTTGTGAGTCTGAGGCAAAATTGGCGGTTGGAAAGCCGAGCTCGCGACCGCGGGCATGACCGTGGACGATTTCTCCTTCAACAGTATGGTAGCGACCAAGAATACGGCTAGCCTGAGCGACCTTGCCCGCTTCGAGGGTATCCCGCACCCACGTTGACGACCATCGCTCGGTTTCTCCGACGTCATCAACTTGGACGACGTCAAAGTTATGGGCCTTACCGAGTTTGCGCAGGGTGTTGATATCTCCGGTATTGCCGGCGCCGAAGCGGGTGTCCGAGCCGACTACGACAATACGTGCGTTGAGGGCCTCGACCAGAATATTCTCGACAAACTCTTGGGCGGTTTGCGTGGCAAAGTCTAGGGTGTAGTGGATGACCAGAGTGGCGTCCAAGTTGCAGGATTCCAGCAGTCGGATTTTCTGCGGCAGTGACACGATCGGCACCAATGGTTCTTCGGGCAAGTGCACGAGCCGCGGGTGCGGGTCAAAGGTGACAGCGACCGATTGCAGGTCATGCTGTTTGGCGGTGTCGTCCACGAGTTTAAGCACTGCTCGGTGCCCTCGATGTACGCCGTCGAAGTTGCCTAGCGTCACCACAGACGGCGATGGGTGGCCGATTGCGGCGGTACCTGCCCAATATTGCACTTGCTGTCTTCCTTTGCTTCGCGAGCGGTTGACTCTAGGTTAGCCGTTTTGGCCGGTGCTTATACAACCAATACAGGCCGATAATGGGCAAGATCAACGGGATGAATCCGTAACCTACCCCAAACGTAGACCACACGGTCGGCTCGGGGAACATTTCGGGAGCGAGCAACGACCACGCTCCAACGATTATCACCCCAAGTAGTTCAAACCAGACGGCCAGGTGCGCGATCTGCCACGCTCGACGACCGGGTGTTGCCAGGGCGAAGGTTGCGATGATGTACACCAGACCGGATAAGCCGGAAAGCATAAATGCAACGGGCGCTTCATCGAATTTTGATAACAGCTGGAATCCAGAGCGCCACGAGGCGGCCAACGCCAATATGGCGTACACCATAACGAGAATGCGTCCGACTCCTGTGGTACGGCCTGAGGGCTCAGCCATGCCAAATCACCTGCAATCTGTGAATCATGACCAATACGGTGGGGCCAACAGCGGCCATGACCAGATTGGACCAGCGAGTTTTGTCGGTAATCCCCCAGAAGAACGCTATCGGGGGCAAGATCATGGCGGTGAAGATATAACCCCAGAATTCCCAGCCCGGTCCGTTTAACGGGATGGGTGAGATCAGGGCATACACAGCATACACCGCGAGATACAGTTCAACTGCGGCCAATGAGAGGATCGAAGAGTCTGCCGGGTGATTCCGGAAAATGGTAGCGATAATGCATATGACCGCTGAGAGAGCGCCAATAGTCGCGCCGGTAATGAACCAGCCGTTGAGAATCATGCCGGTGCTCCGGTGATATCTTCCATTGTGGAGAATACAATTTCCGGTTTGGACTCTATCTTGCCAGCGCGTTCGGCATCTGTAATCAAGGCAATGACCTTGCCGTTGTCCAAATGCGCCGCAAGAAGTTCTGTGGAATCCGACGCGGTAATACGCCGACCGTGTACGAGATCTGTTGCTTCGGCTTCGCTGACAGTCCGCGTTGGAAATAGTTTTGCGGCCGCCGTAGAAATATCGGTGTAGCGGAATTCTTTTCCGAGTTGTTCTAGAGTAACAGCGTTATCGACATGGTAGGGGCCGACCGCTGTACGTCGTAGGGCGGTCAGGTAGCCACCGGTTTGTAATGCTTCGCCAATGTCTCTGGCTAACGCACGGATGTATGTTCCAGGCGTGCAGACCACTTCGACATCGACGTCTATGGTCTTGCCATCGTGGGCTCTACGAATCGCTTCGATATCAAAGCACTGGATGGTGACTTCACGAGATGGGATTTCAACGGTCTCACCGTCGCGCACCCGCTGATAGGCACGTTTACCATCGATTTTGATAGCCGAAACTGCTGACGGCACCTGCTGAATGGTCCCGGTGAGGTCGTTGATGGCGCGTTCAATGTCGTCGACGGTGACGGCATTTGCTAGTCGAGTTTGAACGATCTCGCCGTCAGCGTCGTCTGTCGAGGTGTTGTGTCCAAGGCGAATCGTTGCCCGGTACGTTTTGGTGGTTTCCACGATGTAGGTGAGCAGACGGGTGGCCTTGTTGAACCCGATGACCAACATTCCTGTAGCCATCGGGTCCAGCGTGCCGGCATGGCCCACTTTTCGGGTACCGGCAATTTTGCGGGTGCGAGACACCACATCGTGGGATGTCCAACCCGCAGGTTTGTCTACCAGTATCAGTCCCGAAACGAGTCCAGCCATGTTGTTATTCCTTGTAAGGGTCTTCGTCGCCCGCATAGGTTGCGGAATCGCGTTGAGCAGCGATTTCTGCATCCCGGGCTTTGGCTTCGCGCAATACTTCTTCTAGTTGTGCTGCACTTTCGGGAACCGTGTCGCGGATGAGTTCCAAGGTTGGAACCAAACGGATGTTGAGGCCTCGACCCATTTCACGGCGTAACAGGCCACGGTTTTCTTCCATTGCACGGTGTGCACTGGCTACCGCTTCTTCATCGCCAAAGACGGTGTAGTACACGGTTGCCTGCTGCAGGTCGTTGGTGACACGAGCCTCGGTAAGGGTTACGTTGTCAATACGATCGTCCTTGATCGTTTTCTGCAAGGCTTCAGCGAGGATAACTTTGATCCGTTGTGCCAAGCGTGCGGCACGTGTGTGATCTGCCATTGTAGATCTCCTGAGGTATGGGCCCGCGGCGCCCCGGTCTGGAGCGCCGCGGGTGTGCAAATTAGTCGCGTGGCTTCTCTTGCATCTCGTAGTTTTCGATGATGTCGCCTTCGCGGATGTCGTTGATCTTGCCAAGTCCAATACCGCATTCGAAGCCCTCGCGAACCTCGGTGACATCGTCGGTGAAACGACGTAGCGAGGTAACCGTCACGTTATCGCCGACCACCTTGCCGTCACGCAGCAAGCGCGCCTGAGTGTTGCGGCGCATGATGCCCGATGAAACCATCGAACCGGCAATAGTACCGGCCTTCGATGAACGGAAGATCTCGCGGACTTCGGCGCGGCCGAGGACCACTTCTTCGTAGATCGGCTTGAGCATGCCCTTGAGTGCCAGTTCGATGTCGTCAATGACGTCGTAGATGACATTGTAGAAGCGCATATCGACGCCTTCTTCATCCGCGATTTCGTTGACGCGCTCAGCTGGACGCACGTTGAACCCGATGATAATAGCGTTATCAACGGTTGCCAGGTTGACGTCGTTCTGTGTGATTGCACCGACACCGCGGTGGATAACACGTAATTGAACTTCGTCTTCTCCGCCAACATCGACCTGCATGAGCGAATCTTCGAGTGCTTCAACAGGACCGGATGCGTCACCTTTGATAATGAGGTTGAGCGTATCCAGTTTGCCTTCGGCAACTGCCTGATCGAACTCTTCCAGAGTGATGCGTTTACGACGACGAGCCAGTGTTGCGTTGCGCTTGACTGTTTCACGACGCTCCGCAATCTGACGTGCAGTGCGTTCGTCGTTGGTTACCAAGAAGACGTCGCCTGCACGTGGCACGCTGGACAGGCCGAGGACCTGCACCGGACGTGATGGGAGGGCTTCGCTGACGGTTTCGCCATATTCGTCGAACATCGCACGAACACGACCGTGTGCATCTCCGACTACCACGGTATCGCCAACACGCAGCGTACCGGTTTGGACAAGCACCGTAGCCACAGGACCGCGGCCACGATCGAGGTTGGCTTCAATAGCCACACCGCGTGCGTCACGATCTGGGTTTGCGTTGAGTTCAAGTGCGGCGTCTGCCGTCAGGAGGACCGACTCAAGCAGACCGTCAATATTCTGGTTCTGGAGGGCCGATATTTCCACGAACATGGTGTCGCCACCGTATTCTTCAGGAACCAGGCCGTATTCGGAGAGCTCAGCGCGGATACGATCCGGGTTCGCGCCTTCCTTGTCGACCTTGTTAATGGCCACCACGATCGGTACTTCAGCGGCTTTGGCATGGTTGAGCGCTTCAATTGTCTGCGGCATAACGCCGTCATCAGCTGCTACTACCAGCACGGCAATGTCAGTGACTTTGGCACCGCGGGCACGCATGGCGGTAAACGCCTCGTGGCCCGGAGTATCAATGATTGTCACCGCACGGTCTTTACCTTCGTGTTGAACATCAACCTGGTAAGCACCGATGTGCTGGGTAATACCGCCGGCTTCAGATTCGCGAACCCGTGCTTTACGAATCGCATCCAAAGTACAGGTTTTACCGTGGTCAACGTGACCCATTACAGTCACCACGGCAGGACGAGCGATCATGTCTTCTGCAGCGTCTTTGTCATCCAAATCGATGTCAAAGTCGTCAAGAATTTCACGGTCTTCATCTTCTGGGGAGACAATCTCGACTTTATAGCCGATCTCAGCGCCCAATACCTCAAAGGTGGCCTCATCCAGCGACTGGTTCGTGGTAGCCATTTCACCAAGGTGGAATAGCACAGTCACCAGTGCTGCCGGGTCTGCCTTAATTTTGTCGGCAAGATCAGCAATGGAAGAACCACGGCGAAGACGAATAACAGTATTGCCGTCGCCCCTAGGGACGTTCACGCCACCGATTACCGGTGCCTGCTGATGCTGATCGTCATTACGCTGACGTCTCTTCGAACGGCGACGACGACCAGTCTGCGGGCCGCGACCGAATGCACCCTGAGGTGAACCGCGACCAGGACCACGGCGTGGACCTCCGCCACCGCGACGTGGGCCGCCACGGCCTGCGTCTGCTGGTGTAGGTTTCTGGATCTGGTCCGGCATCATTGCTGGTGTTGGGCGTGGGCCAGACTCGCGTGGCTGCTGTGGCTTCGCACCAGGCTTTTGACCTGGTTTAGGTCCTGCCTTTGCAGGGCCTTTACTTGGCCCTGGCTTCGGCGCTCCACGACCAGCGGGACGTGGGCCTCCACCGCGTTCTTGTCGCATGCCCTGCTGTGGGGCGAACGGGTTGTTCCCGGGACGTGGCCCCCCACCGCGAGGGCCAGGACGTGGCGCTGTGGTGTCTTGTTTGGCTTGGAAAGGATTATTGCCCGGGCGTGCTGCTCCTGGTTTTGGAGCAGCCTTTGGACCTGGTTTTGGTGCTGCCGGCTTTGCGGCAGGCTTCGGGGTGGCAGGCTTTGCCTCGGGTTCTGGTTCTGCAGGTTTGGGTTCTGCAGGTTTGGGTACGGCAGGTTTCGCAGCTGGTTTTGGCGCTTTTTCTTCGGCCGCTTCAGCTTGCGGTTTAGGTTTCGGTGCTGCGGCCTTCGGCTCTTCAGCCGGCGCTTTGGCTTGTTCCGCTTTCGGTGCAGCAGGTTTTGCCGGCTTAGGTTTCGGAGCGGCAGGCTTAGCTGGCTGCGGCTTTGCAGCCGGTTTCGGCTTCTCCGCAGGTGCCGCATTTTCAAATTCGGCACGCAGGCGTTTCACCACTGGTGGTTCAATAGTTGAGGAAGCTGAAGATACAAACTCGCCAATTTCTTCGAGTTTGCTCAGCGCCTCGCGGGAAGGAATCCCAAGTTGCTTGGCAACTTCGTGGACGCGCAATTTCGCCACGATTCTCCTGTTCTGGCTGAATCGTGGCCTGCACTATTTAGTACACAACCGCGATTCTGGCCGGTCGAATGTATGCTCTGTCGTCATACGCACAAGACCGCCTAACAGGTGGCTCATGCGTCGTGAGCTGACTTTGATATTCATCGTTGGGCACTCATCGTGTGCTCACCGGGTATCCATCAGTTCTCTGACCCGCTTTCATCATTGTTCGGTGTGTTGGTGTCATCTTCACGACACTTGAGCAGCGCCGCTTCGAGCTTTTCGGTATCGACTTGATTGCGAAAAGCACGATTGAACGCACGCCTTTGTAGCGCCGTAGATAAACACCCCGGCTCGCGATGCACCCATGCACCCCGTCCCGGCAATACGCTGCGCTCATCGATCACCAATGATCGGGAATCAACGGTTCTGTCATACGCAACACGTACTAGGTTTGTAGTCATTTCGCGCGTGCGACATCCGATACATAATCGCATCGGTTTATGGTTGGCCATAGCCCTCCAGATCTATCAAACGCGCGTCGACCTGTACTAGTCTAACTCAATTCGGCTCATTGACGCCAAAGCGCTTAGTCGTCAGCGGATGTTTGGGCCGCAACCTGCTGTTCGTAGACCGACTCCCCCATAATATCGATACGCCATCCTGTGAGTTTTGCTGCCAAGCGAGCATTCTGTCCTTCCTTACCGATGGCCAGCGATAGCTGATAATCGGGGACAACGACAGATGCTGATCTCGTGGCTTCGTCGACACCGTACACTTTGACTACTTTTGAAGGCGATAGCGCTGCCGTTATGAATTTCACAGGATCTGCGGAGTGGTCGACGATATCAATTTTCTCATCATTGAGTTCAGTCATGACAGCACGCACACGAGCACCCATCTCACCGATGCATGCGCCCTTCGCGTTGATGCCGGGTTCGTTTGCGCTGACCGCAATCTTGGTGCGGTGACCCGCTTCGCGTGCTATCGCTGATATCTCTACTGTGCCGTTGGCAATTTCGGGGACTTCAAATTCAAAGAGTTTCCGGACAAGACCGGGGTGAGAACGCGATAGCGTTACTGATGGTCCCTTGTTGCCGCGGCCTACTGATACCACGTAAGAACGCAAGCGTGTGCCATGAGAATAATTTTCACCAGGGACCTGTTCGGCCGGTGGAAGAACCGCCTCCACGCTGCCCAGGTCTACCTGGATCATGTGCGGGTTTGTGCCCTGTTGAATCACACCGGACACAAGCTGATCTTGTTTGTCTCGGAACTCTCCTAAGACTTGATCATCTTCGGCGTCTCTCAAACGCTGCACGATAACTTGTCGTGCCGTTGAAGCAGCCACTCGCCCAAAGCCCGAAGGAGTGTCGTCGAATTCCCCGATCGGTTCGTCATCCTCACCATATTCTGTTGCCCAGATGGTGACTTTTCCCGATTTTGTATCGAGTTCGGCACGAGACTGCGGAATCGCGCCTGGAGATTTGTGGTAGGCCAACAAGAGCGCCTGTTCTATTGTTGGGATGAGCTGCGCCAACGGAACCTCATGTTCCGTCTCGAGCATTCGAAGCAAGGAAATATCGATGTCCACCAGGTTCCTCCGTGTGTTCATTCACTTGTGATTCTGTTATACGTTCAATTATTTTCTGAATACTGTCAGAGTATCCTGGCTATTTTAGCTGAACTTGCACGATTGCGTTAGAAAGCTGCTCGTACCGATAGTGTTCTGGATCAGAATATTTGACCGGCATGCCCTTCTTCGCCCCCGGAATGATTTGCACCAGCTCAACACCATCGTCGTCAACACTGTGGATCTTGGCGTCGACAGGCTCACCGCCGTCAAGCATGACATTTACTACACGTCCAAGATTCTTATCCCAGTGGTGCTGACGGACCAGGGGCCGATCAATGCCTGGCGTCGAGACTTCAAGCGTGTACGTCTCTGCTCCGATTTCAGGGATGTAATCTCCCTGCTCATCGAGGGCGGCGGAAATCTCGTGAGTTACGTCGGCGATTGAGTCGAGAATGACACCGTCGGAGTCACCGACACGGTCTACAAATACTGATAGCACCCGGTCGCCAGGTGCTCCCCCAACGACGACTTCTTCGCACCACAGTCCGTGACCTTCAACTATGGCACCGATGAGGGCTTGTAGCTCGGATCGCTCCATAGAGTCCAGTTCAGATACAGCTGGTTTTGATTCAGATGAATTTGTTGCGAAACTACGACGGTTAGCCATAATGCGTTGATGCACTCCTTGTAGTGTTGGTAATACAGTTGTACCAACCTCGGGGACGTCTTGGTGTTGTTGAAGATAACTGTGACACAATACTGTGATGTGATGGAACTGAATTCGACCGCCCCTACGGAGAAGTCTCGTCCACGAGTGCTTCGTGGACTGGTTGCAATAGTTGTGACCGCCGCTCTTGTTGGACTTGGAATCTGGGTTGGGTCCAGTTATTTCCGAGGGGCGGAAGGGGTCGCACCTTCAGATAGTGAGCTGTCAGCCTCGCAACATACAAGTCATCTAGTTCGGTCGCTGCGTATTTCAGCAGCTTCCAATACAACGCCGCCCAACATTGCTTCTATTCCCGAGGCTGCAGCTGGAGTTGAACCGTTTGAATGCGGAACTCGATTTTCAACGGCTTTAGAAGATGCGGTTGTTGATCTGGTCGGTGTCGATTATTTATCGACCGTTGCTGGATCTCGCTCGCTCGATGTAGAGCCCTGGCGGGTTCAGCAAACGCAAGCTCATACTGGCGCCATTGCACTTAAGCAGTTATTTCCTGAAGAGTGTACCCCCCAAGTTCCGATAGTGTACTCGCTGGATGCCGATATGCGTTTTGCCGATGCCATCAGTGTTCGTCAGATGCTCCTGGGCTCGAATGAACTCGTCGAGGAATGGTCACAGCTCTACTTGCTCGCGGAAACCAAAGAGGAACGAGAGATCGCTTTATCAGGCCTCTGGCAGGTTGTGAGCTGGGAGGCCTCGGCGTCTCCCGGGCGCTCCCCTTTCTCTCTGGTTTG
>Ga0079225_10001369_pt1 | contig 13632 bp, 10 predicted proteins | sample Poulit2012_FD_76344 | JGI IMG/M metagenome (GOLD analysis project Ga0079225, IMG submission 76344) | Agricultural soil microbial communities from Georgia to study Nitrogen management - Poultry litter 2012 | ecosystem: Environmental > Terrestrial > Soil > Agricultural land | place: USA: Georgia...
GACCTTTGGATATAATGATGTAGAAGGTGTACGTTTACGCGGAGGGGGACGTACATTTTTCAGCCCCAATGATATGTGGAGATTGGAAGGTTTTGGCGCTTATGGCTTTAAGGATCAAAAATTCAAATACGGATTATCGGGTAAATGGATGATTGAACCGCAATCAAGATTGAAAATTCTGGGAGGGTATCGTCAGGATATAGAACAACTTGGTGCCAGCTTGACCAACACTTCCGATGTTTTAGGTAGAAGTTTAGCTTCTTCTTCCTTGATTACAATTGGATCAAATAGGTCTTTAAGTCATATTAGATTGGGTACAATTGGATTAGAAATTTCACCTTTTGAAAATTTCAAGATAAAAACCGAAGCTACTTATCGAAAAATATCAGCGGCTTCTCCGGAGTTTGATTTGTCTTATTATACAGATGACACTCATACAGAGACCAGTGCGAAAATAGACCAAGCCGAATTAGCCACAACGCTCACTTATATGCCTGGTCGAAAGACCACCAATTACGGTGTTGAGCGACTCACGGTAAATACCGGAGAATTTCCGGAGATATTTATAAAATATTCAAAAGGAGTCAAAGGCATTATGGACAGTGATTTTGATTATGACAAAATCCAACTGTATTACAGACAACCTTGGCATGTTGGTGGTTTTGGAAAATTCACTTCTACTTTGGAATTAGGAAAAACCTTTGGAGAGGTTCCCCTTGGCCTACTTAGTGTCATCCCGGGTAATCAATCAGTGTATTCGATTTTTGGCACTTTCCCACTTTTGAATTACTATGAATTTGTCACGGATTCTTATGCCAGCCTGCATCTGGAGCATAATTTTGGAGGAAGATTATTTTCTCGGATTCCAATTGCAAGGAAATGGAATCTCAGAGAATTAGTTTCGTTTAGAGCTGTCACCGGAGATATTTCAGACAAAAACAAAGCATTAAATGCTTCTGAATCCAATCCGGTATTATTTGCTCCTCGTGAACATATTTACTGGGAATGGAGTGTAGGAATTGGCAACATCTTTAGGTTTTTTAGAGTTGATGCTCATTTTAAAGGTAATTACAGAGATAATCCTGACGCAAGAAAATTTGGGGTTACCGGTGCTTTTGAAATTACTTTCTAAAGGATTTAAGAAGCTAAAGACTCACCATAAAATAATGCATCAAAACAAACTCCTTTTGTAAATTGACGTTTGTTTAAAAAATAGTTTGTTTGCAGCTTAGACTGTTTTTCCGTAATCAACGGGCTTAGCTTTTAGTTTTTGTCATCAAATCACTTTGTTTACCGTTTTAAACACTTTTCTATAATCTAAGTGTCTTCCAATAATTAATTTACATATTTTTGTTTGAAATAACTTCAATAAATTTAAACGAGTTTTGGACCATTGAAAACAGAAAAGATAATGTCTCACTATCGCGTGGTTTGTAAGTCGCTGTTCTTAACTATAGCAAAAAACAATAAAGCACCAATAATCTAAAGCTCGCCTCCTTTAAAAACTGAAACCCAACCCCATGAAACAACTACTACTTTTAATTGTACTTGCCTTAACCACTATTTCTGTCCACAGTCAGGCCCCTAAAAAGGTTTTGTTCTTGGGAAATAGTTATACCGCTGTAAACAATCTGCCGGCTATGGTAAATGATATCGCAGAAAGTACTGGAGAACAATTGATATATGACGACTATACGCCTGGCGGATATCGTTTTATGAATCACGCTACAGATCAAACCACACTGGATAAAATAGCTTCAGACAACTGGGATTATGTGGTTTTGCAAGGACAAAGTCAAGAGACGGCATTTGGCGAATCTCAATTGGAACAAGAAGTATATCCGTATGCGGAATCTTTAAGCGATGCAATTCGGGATAACAACTCCTGTTCTGAACCGATGTTTTATATGACATGGGGACGCGAGAATGGAGATGAAGTAAATTGTGCTTTTGCACCTTGGATGTGTACGTATGAAGATATGGATGATGTAATTAGAGCTACTTATATTTTCATGGCTGAAAGTAATGATGCAGCACTTTCTCCTGCCGGAGCGGTCTGGCGATATCTGAGAGAGAACCATCCAGAAATCCAACTGTATTCCAGTGACGGCTCACATCCTTCCTTAGCTGGATCCTATGCTGTAGCTTGTGCATTTTATACGATGATTTATAAAAAGGATCCTACCGAAATTAATTGGAATTCAAGCTTAGAAGAAGCCGAAGCCAACCTCATCAAAACAGCAACCAAAACCATCGTTTTTGATGAAATAAACGAATGGGATTTTACGGAAGAACCCATAGCTGATTTTTTTACAACAATTAACGACAATGAAGTAAACTTCACCAATACCAGTAGCGATTTCGAATCTGTATTATGGGATTTTGGCGACTCGAACACTTCTACGGAAGTTGATCCTGTTCATATTTATGAAGAAATAGACACTTATACGGTTACCCTAACCATCTCGGTTTGCGAAGAAACTTACATCCAAACAAAAACGATAGACATCACCACTTTAAATACTGTAGATTTCACCGTAGAAACTTTCACTGCCTATCCAAATCCCACTTCGGGAAATTTACATCTAACACGTGCGGAAGGTTTTAAGGAGATAAATATTGTTATTTCAAATCTTTCCGGAAAATCTGTGCTCAGCACTTCAGCAAATAACATGCATGAACTCACTTTGGATTTATCCAATTTAAGTCCAGGTATTTATATGCTGAATATAGGTGATGGCAATCGTTCTTATGTTGAAAAAATAATTAAGCGGTAAGAAATTTCTCATCTTTTTTAAGATTTCCCGAATCAAACCCTAAGCTTTTTCATTTTTATGTACAATCATCGCCGATGCCTGATCCAAACACATCACGGTTAAGTCAGCAATATTGACATGTGGAGGGCGAGTTACGGCAAACCAAATGATATCGGCAATATCACCGGGTTTTAGTGGCGTGTAGTTTTCATACACTTTTTTAGCTCGCTCGGAATCCCCTTTAAATCGGACTTCGCTAAATTCTGTTTCCACAAATCCCGGATTGATAGCGCCTATTTTTATACCTTTTCCATTTAAATCCATACGCATTGCTTGATTCAAAGCATCTGCTGCGTGTTTAGTTCCACAATATACATTTCCTTTGGGATGCACTTCTTTTCCGGCAGTACTTCCAATATTAATGACCTGACCACTTTTTCTGGAAACCATTTGTGGCAAAATAGCTCTGGATACATAGAGCAATCCCTTCACATTAATATCGATCATCGCGTCCCAATCGTCAGGATTTCCTTCGTCTATAGTGGTTAATCCGTATGCATTTCCTGCATTATTGATCAAAATATCAATTGCTGAAAACTCTTCAGGCAGAGATGCTATAGCGGCTTCAACTGCCTTTCTATTTCGCACATCGAAATTTAAAGTATGCACTTTGGTAGATTGAGAAAACTCTTTAGAAAGCTCGTGCAGTCGCTCTTCCCTCCTTCCACAAATAACTATTTTTACTCCATTTTTTGCGAAGACTTTCGCTGTTGCCATACCGATCCCAGAAGTTGCTCCAGTTATAAATGCTACTTTGTTTTTCATATCACTGTATTTTTAAATATTATTGATAAGCAAAATAACCCCTGTTTTTAGGAGGCTTATTTTGTAATTGTACTTTTATAAAAATAAATATTAAACTTAACTCCACCTTTAATACTCAATAAAATCATGATGTTTTATACAATCAATTTACGTCAATTCTTTCAGAAGACTTAAAGTTTAAAAACACACACCAAAAAGAAAAGCCCTGTAAACCTAAGATTTACAGGGCTTTCTTGTGGTGCCTCCAGGAATCGAACCAGGGACACATGGATTTTCAGTCCATTGCTCTACCGACTGAGCTAAGGCACCGCCTATTGTTTAAAGGGGCAAATATAAACGCATTTTAATTATACACAAAAAAAATCTGGTAAAAATTCCATTTTTGTATCTTTGCGCTTTCAAAATAAAACTATGAATCTTACTATAGACATTGGAAATTCGCGGGCTAAGTTAACTGTATTTAAAAATAATAAAATTTTAAAAAATGTTGTTTGTCCCAAAGAAGAACTTATTTCTGCTCAGAAACATCTTCGCACTGAATTTCCTGAAATACAAAACGGGATATTAGCCAACGTAGCAGAGCCAAAAAATAGTTTTGTCGGTTCCTTATTCGGGTTTAAAGGAATTACCATAGAGTTATCAAATAGAACCCCTGTTCCGTTTATAAACCAATATGAGACAACTGAAACCTTAGGGTTGGATAGGATTGCTCTTGCCGTTGCAGCAGTTTCGTTTTATCCCGGTAAAAACGTTTTAGTTATAGACGCAGGAACTTCTGTTACTTATGATATCATTACTGCCGATAAAATTTATTTGGGAGGAGCTATTTCTCCCGGGTTAAACATGCGTTTTCGTGCCATCAATAATTTTACAGCAAACTTACCGTTATTAAAAGCAAGCAGTAAACAAATACCAACTATAGGACATAATACCATTCAAAGCTTACATTTAGGCATCACACAAGGTTTGCTATATGAATTAGAAGGGTTCATAGCTCGATATTCAAAACTGTATAGTGGTTTAACAGTGATTTTAACAGGAGGAGATGCGGAAATTTTGTCTAAGAGATTAAAAAATAGCATATTTGTCGCCAAAAATTTTCTCTCTTCGGGGTTAAACTGCATTTTGGAATATAATAAACATTGATGATTAAACAAATCTTTATACTACTCGCGGTCTTTTGTACCCTGATCGTTTCGGCACAAGACAACACCTCTTCTCCTTATTCTTATTTTGGAATTGGACTGCCAACATTTAATGGGACGACGGAAACCAAATCTATGCAAGGGCTTTCCATAGAAGCAGACAGCACGCGCTACAACCTTCAAAACCCAGCAAGCTTAGGCCGTTTGCATCTTACTACTTTTTCAGTAGGAGTCACTCAAAAATTTAATAACATGGCGAATGCGCAGGATAAAGAAAGTGTGCGCAATACTACTTTTGATTATATTGGAATTGGTATTCCCGTTGGAAAAATAAATTTTGGTTTGGGCATTATTCCCGAAACAACCATGGGTTATAAACTAAGAGATGCAACAGAAACCCACACCTCTAATTTTAGCGGGCGCGGAGGGCTCAATCGATTATCTTTATCTGCCGGTTATCAAATTCATAAAAATCTAAGTATTGGAGTGGAAGGAGATTATAATTTCGGAAATGTTCAAAATGAAAACATTCTTTTTCAAAAAGACATTCAATATGGTACACGCGAAAAGAACCGCTCAGACTTAAGTGGATTCAGCTTTAAATTAGGCGCACAGTACGAGACACGTTTAAGCAAGAACTTATGGTTACATTCAGCTATCAGCTATGCGCCAAAATTAAAACTGGATTCAGAAAACTTTCGTAAACTGGCGACCATTCAGGCAAATGGAAGTGTGATAAATGAGAATGAGATAGACTTAGCAAATACCAGTTTTTATACTCCCTCTGATTTGAGAATTGGAGCAGGAATTGGAGAAGGAAAAAAATGGTTGGTCGGATTAGAATATCAAAATATCGGAAAAGCATCATATACCAACACCTCTTTTTCTCCCAACAACATCACCTATAAACAGGCTAATGCATATCGAATCGGCGGGTATTATATCCCTAATTATAGAGACATTACAAACTATTTCAGTCGCATCACTTTAAGAGCCGGGGTTCGTTATCAAGAAACGGGTATGACCATCAATCAAGAAGACATCGATGAGTTTGGCATATCTTTTGGATTAGGTCTACCTGCCGGAAGATATATGAGTAGTATAAATATCGGCGCAGAATATGGGCAGCGTGGCACAACAGCTGCAGGCCTGATAAAAGAGGAGTTCATCAACATATATATAGGAATTTCTCTTAGTGATAAATGGTTTATTCAGAAAAAATTCCGCTAATAATTTTTACTGAAAAACCTTCATTCTAACCATTAATACTTTTTATGATGAAAATTAAAAAATCAATTCTTCTGTTTGTCACACTTCTAACTTTTACAGTTTTAAGTGCTCAAAATGATGAAAACAATATTGATTGTACAAGAGAGCTTTCTTTCTTTGATCAAACTGCCAGAATCAAGGATTATGAAGCAGCGTTATCGCATTATGAAAACTTGGTAAATCATTGTCCGCCAGATTTAAACGCGGCAGTTTATCAGCATGGAATTCGGATGTTCAGACATTTTATAGACGAAAGCAAAACCCCGGAAGAAAAGAAAAAAAATGTTTTGGCTTATATCGATAACTACACCAAATTAGAAAAGTATTTCCCTGACAAAATCAGTGGAAATTTTGATACAAGAATAGCTCAACTCAAACTTGACCACGATATTGGCACTTTAGAAGAACAGTATCAATCTTTTGATGATGCTTGGCAAAAAGATTCCGAAGCTTTTACAGATCCTAAAGCACTTTATAGTTATTTTTCATTGTTAATCGATCTTCAGGATGAAGGGAAACGAACTTTGGAAGATTCTTTTAGAAAGTATGATGAGATCATGGAGAAAATTGAAAATGAAGAAGCTAAACGTGTTGAAGAAGCTCAAGCACTACGTGAAAAACGAGAAGAAGGCAAAAAGCTTACTAAAAATGAGAAGATTACTTTAAGCAATGCAGAGACCTACTTGAGAAATTATATGAAAATCAAGGAGAGTATAGATGTCAAAATTGGTACACGTGCTGATTGTGATAACTTAATTCCTTTATACACTAACAACTTTGAGGAGAACAAAACCGATGCTGAGTGGCTAAAGCTTGCTGCTCACCGATTATCAGAAAAGAAATGTACTGAAGGAGATTTATTTTATAATATCACCGAAGCGCTTCATGAGCTTGAACCTTCTGCAAAGTCTGCTAAATATTTGGGTCAATTAGCCGGACATAAAGGAGAAACTTCAAGAGCTTTAGAATACTACAAGCAGTCTGCCGAACTGGAGACCAAAAAGTTGGATAAAGCCAGAATTTACTTTTTGATTGGTAATATTTACAAAAACCAATCTCAATTCTCTCAGGCGAGGAGTAACTATAGACAAGCCTTGCGAAACAATCCGGCATTGGGAAATGCACACTTGCAAATCGCTTCGATGTATGCTGAAAGTGTCAACACTTGCGGAGAAAATGATTTTGAAAAACGCGCTGTTTATTGGTTAGCAGCTCGAGAAGCTGAAGCCGCTGCACGTGTGGATCCATCAATCCAAACCAAGGCAAACCAAGCTGCTGAAGCATACCACGGCAGAGCCCCACAAGCCAAAGATATTTTTAATCGAGATATGGCAGGTAAAACTTTAAAAATTAACTGTTGGATAAACGAATCGGTTAAAGTGCCGAATTTATAAATCCATTATGAATCAGTCAAGAACCTATATTTTTAAAAGCATTGCTATTTTGTTTTTTATAGCAATGCTTTTCTCTTGTCAGGGCAGAATCAATAAAGTACGACAGTTAAGTGCTAAAAACTTCAATCCTGCCACGGAAGAAACGATGGTAAATGCAGTTTATACCGATAGCGGGAAAGTCGCCTTAAAACTGCGCAGTCCCTTGGTATATGATTATAGCAATCTCGATTTTCCCTACAGAGAAGCTCCTGATGGAATTGAGGTCGATATTTTTGACAAAGACAAGAACAAAAGCACGGTAACTGCCGATTATGCAATCGCTTATGATCAAACTGACTTGATAGACCTTCAGGGAAATGTAAAAATCGTTTTGTCTGACAGCACCACTCTAAGTGCACGACAATTGTATTGGGATCAAAAAAGAAAATGGGTATTTACCGATCAAGAATATACTCTTCATTTAGCCAACGGAACAGTAAATCACGGACAAGGTTTTGATTCTGATGAGAATTTCAATAACTTTATCTCCCGTTCCAATATCGGAAAACATTATTTAGACGAAAAGAACCAATGAAAACATATTTCAAAATAATCCGATTCCTCTATTTGGGTATCGCCATATTTTTAACTGTAGAAACGATTTTAACCTGGGGAGAAAACCTTACTCAAACTATAATTTTTGCGGCTCTTTCGCTAATGGGTTATTTCATGTTTTTCTTTAGAGGTTGGCATGGAAAACAAATAGAGAAGGAAAAAAACCAACGATGACCACGAGCATTCTCATTATTGTCTCAATGCTGTTTCTTTCGGCATTTTTTTCGGGGATGGAGATTGCTTACATATCCTCGAACAAAGTTTATATTGAAATACAAAAAAATCAAAAAGGCTTAATAGCAAAGATCTTAGATAGACTGACTCGGAAGCCTTCCAAGTTGATTACCACATTTTTAATCGGCAATAATATCGCGTTGGTCATCTATGGAATTTATATGGGGGAATTAATCGTAACTCTTCTCACCCCTGCTCAATCTTATGACAATTCTTATGTTAATTATTGGCTTATCGGAGATGGACTCATTCTGACGCAAACCGTAATTTCTACGTTGATTATTTTAATTACAGCCGAATTTCTGCCGAAAGTTTTCTTTCAAATCTATGCCAATTCGCTTTTAAAAGCTTTTGCAGTTCCGACTTATTTCTTCTACGCCTTATTCAATGGGATTTCTTCCTTTGTCATGTGGATTTCAGACAATATATTGAAATTATTTTTTAAAACCGAAGGCGATGAAGTTCAGCAAGCTTTTTCAAAATTGGAATTAGGAAATTATATTTCCGAACAAATGGAAACCGTAGAAGATCACCAACAAGTAGACTCCGAAGTTTTAATCTTCAAAAACGCGTTGGAATTTTCAGAAATAAAGACCCGTGAAGTAATGATTCCCCGTACCGAGATAATTGCAGTTGAACACGCTATCACTCCACAAGAATTACAGAAGAAGTTTACAGAAACCGGGCTATCCAAGATTTTGGTTTATAAAGAAGACATTGATGACATCGTAGGGTATATCCATTCCTTTGAACTCCTAAAGCGACCGAATTCTATTAAATCTATCATTATGCCCGTAACTTATGTTCCTGAAACCATGTTGGCTAAAGATGTTTTAAATTTATTGATGAAAAAACGAAAAAGCATCGCAGTAGTTATTGATGAATACGGCGGGACAAGTGGAATGGCAACTTTAGAGGACATCGTGGAAGAACTTTTTGGTGAAATTGAAGATGAACACGATTCTGTTGTTTTAACGGAAGAGAAATTAGCAGAAGGCAGATATAAGTTTTCTGCACGTTTAGAAATAGATTACCTCAACGAAACCTATAAGTTAAATTTCCCAAGAAGCGAAAATTATGAAACATTAGCCGGATTAATCGTACACTACACCGAAGAGATCCCCGCCAAAAATGGCCGTGTTGATATAGAAGGATATTCTTTTAAAATTTTAGAGGCATCTAAGACCCAAATAAAACTCATTGAAGTGCAAGATTTAAACTATGAGGATGTATAATTCCTAATATATTCTCGCTATTAGTTTTATAATATCAGTAAATAGCTTATTTTCGCGCACTATATTTTGTAAACTCCTGTAATAATATGTCAGTATTAAATAACATCAGAAAACGTGGTATATTCTTAATCATTGTTATCGCGATGGCTTTGTTCGCATTTATTCTTGCCGATTTAATTGGACAAGGAAGCTTTTCAAACGAGACTCAAAACAATATTGCCACAATAAACGGTCAAGATATCAGCTATTTTGAATTCAATAATCGGGTAAATGCTGTTCAGCAAAATTCACCACAAAATCTTACCACCATTCAAGCTGTCAATCAACTTTGGGACGCAACCATTCAGCAAACCTTGATAGAAGAGCAAATGGATAAATTAGGTATAGACATTGGAAATCGACAATTAATTACCGCTTTGGAAATGCAATTTGGCGGAAACCCTGAATACCTGACCGACGGGCAGTTTGATGTCAATAAATTCAGAGCGAGTTTAGAGCAAATTAGAGCTATAGACCCGGCCTCCTATCAGCAATGGATTGCAACAGAAAAAAACATTGCTGATCAAGCAAAAGCTGAAGTATATTTCGATTTATTAGGAGCTGGATTAGGAGTCACAACCGCAGAAGCAAAACAAATTTACCAACTAAACAATACCAGTTTTAATCTGCAGTATGTAAGAATACCCTACTCTTCTGTCAGTGAAAATGAAGTAACGGTATCTGACAGTGAAATTAAAAAATACATCAATAATCATAAAACCGAGTTTACATCAGACGGAAGTCTTGATATCCGATATGTTCTATTTGAAGAAAAACCCACGGCACAAGATGAAGAGGAAATCAAAAACAGTTTAGCCGCTTTATTGGAAGATCATACCACCTATAACAAAGCTGCGGGAATTGATGAAACTGTAAAAGGGTTTAAAAATATCACCAATTATCAAGAATATCTGTCAGAATATTCTGATTTACCTTTTAACAATCATTATTTATTCAAAAAAGACTTACCCTCTCTTCATGCCGATACTTTAGCTAACTTGCCGGTAGGCGATGTTTTTGGTTCTTATAAAGAAGATGGTTATTTCAAATACACCAAAATGGTAGATCGCAAAGAAATGCCGGATTCTGTGGATGTAAAACATATTTTAATACGCTATTCCGGATTACAATCTGCTATGGACATCGATCGTACTCGCGCTGAAGCAGAACAACTTGCTGATAGTTTGCTTTCGGAAATTGAATCAAACAAAGATAGTTTTGAAGAGTTAGCAATTGAATACTCCGACGATCAAAACACAGCACCGGAAGGAGGAGAAATCGGATGGATTCCCTATCCTAAAAAAGAAGAAGATGAATTGATTAGTTTTGTATTCAACAGCGAAGCGGGAAGTGTAGATATTCTTGAAACAGAATTTGGTTTTCACATTACCTATATTGCAGAAACACGCAATAAACAACCCGCATTCAAACTCGCTACTTTAGCACGAGCAATAGAGCCTTCTGACGAAACCATTGGCGATTTATTTAACAAAACCACCAATTTTCAAATTGCTGCCAATGAAGGTGATTTTGCTCAAGAAGCTCAATCCGAAGGCTATCAGGTTCGTACAGTTAAAAACTTAGGGCCGTTAGACGAAAATATAACCGGAATTGGTTCACATCGAAATATAGTTCAATGGGCTTTTGAAGATAAAGCCAAGGCAGGAGATATCAATAGATTTGATATCGATCAAGGATATGTCGTGGTTCAAGTTACCGCTAAAACTTCAAAAGGTCTGGCAAGTGTTGAAGAGGCAAGAAATAAAGTAAAGCCTATTTTGTTAAAAGAGAAGAAAGCCAAGCATATAATTTCAAATATTTCCACTGATGAGAGTTTAGCTGATATTGCTGCTTCTTATGGTACCCAACCCAGAACCAATCAAGAGGTAACTTTTGAAAATCCGAATCTTGAAGGGGAGGAACCCAAAGTATTGGCACACGCTTTCTCTCTTGAAAAAGGAGAAGTAAGCGACCCAATTGTTGGAAACAGCGGGGTTTATTTGATTAAACTCATCAATAAAAAAGAGGCTGCCGACATTGGTTCTTATAACGGTATAATAAATAGAGAGCACGAAAAAACACTTGAAAAAGCTTCTAACGAAATATTTGAAGCGTTAAAAAGCGATGCAAAAATTGAGGACAATAGAAGTAAGTTTTATTAAATATCAAAATATTAAACAAAAATATCCTTAGTCTGTTTATTCAGATTAAGGATTTTTTTATGGTAATTTATTCAATTCTTGAATTAATATTGTCTTATTTTAAAGAGTCTGTATTGGGCAATAATTTAATAAAACCATCTATATCTAAAGCATCTTCTACGCTGTAAGTACCGATGCGGGTTCGGCGCAGCGACGATAAATAAGCGCCTGAATTTAAGCTCTTTCCGAAATCATGTGCTAAGCTCCGGATATAAGTTCCCTTACCGCAAACCACTTTAAAATCCACTTCCGGCAAGGCTATCTTTGTCAATTCAAAAGATGATATTTGCACTTTTCTGGAATCAATTTTTACCTGCTCCCCGCTTCGCGCATATTCATACAATCGTTTCCCGTTTTTTTTAATAGCGGAAAACACCGGGGGATATTGAACGATCTCTCCAATAAAAGCACGTGTCTTTTCTTTTAAAACCTTCTCATTTAAATGATCAACAGGATAATATTGTTCAATTTCTGTTTCCAAATCAAAAGAAGGAGTTGTTGCGCCCAAAGTGAACGTTCCCGTATATTCCTTTTCCATTCCCTGAAATTCTTGAATACGCTTGGTGAATCTTCCGGTACAAATCAGTAATAAGCCATCGGCCAAGGGATCGAGCGTACCGGCATGGCCGACTTTTATCTTTTTGATATCACAACTTTTTCGAATCAACCATCTTACTTTGTTTACAACCTGGAAAGAAGTCCAACCCAAGGGTTTGTCCAATAATAAAAGTTGACCTTTCTTGAAGTTTTCCGGAGAGAATTTATTTTGCATACCGAAGTTTGTTTTGTTATTAGTCTATGGCTGGTGTTATAAAAAGTTGCAAAGGTAAATAAACACAAGTTTTACTATCCTTTCTTAAGGTCGAATTATCTTAAAAAAAATAGCCGTCCCAAATTTAGAACAGCTATTTTATATTTACCGACTTTAAAAAGTCGATTATCTTTCAATTATTTTAAATTCAGAACGTCTGTTTTCTGCATTTTCTTCTTCAGTACATTTGGTACAATCGATTTTCGGTTTAGACATACCAACGCCTTCCCCATCGATTCGACTGGGGTCAATTCCTTTGTCAATCACATAATCAACTGTGCTTTTAGCTCTTCTTTCTGAAAGCTTCTGATTATAATCTTTTGGACCGATATGATCTGTATGAGCTATTACATGAATCTTCATGTTTTCATGCTTTTTCATAATAGCAACCAGTTTATCCAACTCGTGTGCACCTTCCTTGGTAATTTCCGATTTGTCGAATTCAAAATAAATTGGTGGTAAAACAATTTCTTCTTCTTGAATCATTTTTTCAACCGGAGAAAGTTCTACGGTAATACTGAGATCTCCTTTTCGTTGTTGTGGAACTTCTTTGCTCGTAGGTTCATAGTCCTCGGCAGAGACTTGAAGACTATAATTCTTATCTCCCCCCGGTAATTTGAATTTAATCGACCCCTGTCGATCCGTATTTCTCTCTGAAACTCTATTATTGTCTTGATCATACACTGCAACTTTTGCATTTGGAACAGCGGAACCCGTTTCTGCATTAATTACTTTAGCATCAACAATCAGCTCCAATACTTCGATCCAATTTACCGCATATATATTATCGATGGATATCGCGTGATCTTCTGTCATTCCGGCTCGATTGGAGGCTACATAACCTCGCTTTTCCTCAGGGTAGTACACAAAAGAAAAATCATCTGCGCGAGAGTTGACGTCTTTGCCAACATTCTCCGGCTTTCCAAATCCATCTCCTCTGGCTTCGGCCTTGAATACATCTAAACCTCCCATCCCTAAGTGGCCATCACTGGAAAAATAAAGCGTTCCTTCCGAATCGACAAAAGGGAAATCTTCATTGCCCGCAGTGTTGATCTCAGGACCCAAGTTTTCTGGCTCGCCAAACTCACCATCGCCTTCGATAGCTACTCGGTAAAGATCCGTCCCTCCC
>Ga0079225_10001371_pt1 | contig 13626 bp, 15 predicted proteins | sample Poulit2012_FD_76344 | JGI IMG/M metagenome (GOLD analysis project Ga0079225, IMG submission 76344) | Agricultural soil microbial communities from Georgia to study Nitrogen management - Poultry litter 2012 | ecosystem: Environmental > Terrestrial > Soil > Agricultural land | place: USA: Georgia...
AATTGGTTTAACAAAATGTTTTTAGAAGATGCGATACGTACATTAGGTGAACGAGAACGATTAATTATTTATTTACGTTATTATAAAGACCAAACCCAAGCGAAAGTTGCCGAACGTTTAGACATCTCACAAGTCCAAGTATCACGATTAGAAAAACGAATTTTTGAAAAACTAAAGACATATATGCATAAGTAATCTGTCACTAGAATTGTTCGCTCGATCCTCTGCGAATAATTCTAGTTTTTACTTTTACATGTCAACAAGATGTTTAAAAAATGATTGTTACCATATAATAAGACAGATATTTCATGTGAGGTGGATTGTTTCTATGTCTGTTATTTACGTGCAATTTAAAAAACATATTGTTTTACGTGACGATCAACCGCTTCGGCTATCAGATGTCATTAACGTTATTTCTGATAATCAAGAGAAACAAAATTTAGATCAAATCATCGTCCAGACGCAGCAAGCTGGACAAACAGATTCACGGATCATTGATGGTCTCATGATTATTCGTCTATTCAAAAAACATTATCCAAACGTAAGTGTTCGTTTTATTGGTCCAACATATACGTTTGTATACAAGAAAAGAAAAAAACACCCGCTCGCCAAAACATTTGTCCCACTTATTTGGCTATTACTTTTTATTGGAACGGCGATGACGATTATGAATTTTCATCATGATGTCGGTATGCAAGAAGTTCAGCAAAAACTACATTATATAATAACAGGAAAAGAAAGTAATTATCCACTTTTACTTCAAGTGCCATATTCAATCGGCTTAGGATTAGGGATGATTTTATTTTTTAATTATTGGTTTACAAAACGGTTTAGTAAAGAACCAAGTCCACTTGAAATTGAATTGTTTAAATACGAACAAGATCTAGAACAATATAAATATCAAAATACGTTTAAAAATAATGATCCGTCTTAGTGAATTGCTCATTGGATTTTCAACAGGGTTAGCAACAGGGGCCGGTTTTGTAGCTTTACTTACATTACTAAATATTGTTCCACGGCTTATTCAAGTGAGTCGAACGAAAAAATTTCTTAAAGTTTATATATTCGCTGTCATTAGTGGCACACTAGTCGGGACGATTTTGTCATTTTCACAAATATCATGGCACCAATCAAATGTTATTCTCATTATTTGGGGGCTTTTCCACGGTGTTTTTAATGGCATGCTTGCAGCAGCATTAGCTGAAGTATTAAACGTTTTTCCGATTTTATTTCGACGGATTCAACTTGATCGCTATCGATTGATATTATTTATGGCAATTGTTTTTGGAAAAGTTTTTGGTTCACTTTTTCAATGGATCATTTTTGTCAAGTTGTAAATATTGTTCCCGAGGTGAGGTAGTGTTGGCTAATGATCAAACAAATAAAACACATATTTACTATTCTTTAAAAGATAATGAAACATATATGAAACAAACACTCGGAGCGGACGTATCGTATGATATTGATTTTCGGGAAGTTGTTGTTTTGGATACGAATGTACAACTTTATTATGTTAATGGACTTGTTGATGATGCAAACATTACCCAATTACTTAAAAAAATTGTCTCGATTAACGACGATGAAATCGAAAAAGAAAAAGTTTGGGAAATTATCGATAACCGTTTAGTTAATCAACAAGTTGAAGTGACCCAATCACTTGATGAAGCCGTCGATCAATTACTTTCAGGGCTTATTATCATATTTGTTGATAAACAGTCAAAAGGATTTATAGTTGATGTTCGGCGTTACCCTGCACGTTCGCCTGAAGAACCAGATACCGAACGAGTGATTCGTGGGTCACGGGATGGTTTTACAGAAAATATTTTAGAAAATACAGCTTTAACACGTCGCCGGATTCGTGATGAACGTTTGCGCCATGAAATGTTAAATGTTGGTGAACGATCCAAAACGGATGTTTGTGTTTGTTATTTACAAGATGTTGCCAATGACGCATTGTTAAAAAACATCAAAGATAAAATTTCAACGATAGAAATTGACGGACTTACGATGGCTGATAAAGCATTAGAAGAATTTATGTCTAAACAATTATGGAATACTTATCCACTTGTTCGCTATACAGAGCGACCAGATGTAGCGGCTGACCATATTTTAGATGGTCATATCGTCATAATGGTTGATACATCTCCAAGTGTGATTGTTTTACCAACAACATTTTTTGATCATTTAGAACATGCCGAAGAATCGAGACAAACTCCGGCGATCGGCACTTTTATTCGTTGGATCCGATTATTAGCTGTTATTGGATCACTTTATTTGTTACCGCTTTGGTTATTATTTGTGTTAGATCCATCACTTTTGCCAGAAAAACTATCATTTATTGGACCAAATGAATCAAGTAATATTCCAATATTTTGGCAAATACTTTTAGCTGATATCGGGGTAGAATTTATGAGAATGGCTGCGGTACATACACCGACACCTTTAGCGACAGCGATGGGACTCATAGCGGCTGTTCTTATCGGTGAAATAGCCGTCGATGTCGGTATGTTTACACCAGAAGTTATTTTATATGTTGCGATTAGTACCATCGGAAATTATGTTACGCCAAGTTATGAGTTAAGTGTTGCCAATCGAATCACAAGATTGTTTTTACTCGTAATTACAGCGCTTTTTGGTCTCAAAGGATTTGTCATTGGCATCGTTATACAAATATTACATTTAGTTAATATCCGTTCAATTTATGTTCCATATCTTTGGCCATTAATTCCGTTTAATGGTGGAGCATTATTACAATTTCTAATTCGTTTTCCAGCTTCAAAAAAATATAAACGGCCTTTATTTGTTAGACCTAAAAATGTTTATCGACGGCCGAAACAAGCAGTTAAATAATTTTCCTTTTTTAAATAGTCTATTTATGGTAAAGTATTGACTTAACATGAGAGAGGAAGACAAGGGGGAAGTTCTCGATGACAATTTCACACCACCCGTATACGATTAATGAAAAAGGTCATTTAACCATCGGGGGGATTGATACACTTGAATTAGCAAAAACATATGGGACACCACTATATGTATATGATGTCGATATTATCCGCAAAAATTGCCAAACATTTATTCAAGCGTTCAATAATCTTGGTGTTAAAGGGCAAGTTGCTTATGCAAGCAAAGCTTTTTCAAGCATTGCCATGGTTCAAATTATTCAAGAAGAAGGTTTAAATTTAGACGTCGTCTCAAAAGGTGAGTTATATACAGCAATTAAAGCTGGATTTCCAACAGAAAATATTCATTTGCACGGAAATAACAAAAGTTTAGCTGAATTAAAAATGGCCCTTGATTATGAGATTGGTTGTATCGTTATCGATAATTTTTATGAGATTGAATTACTCAACCAATTACTTCAGGAGAAAAAACAACGAATGGATGTGCTCATTCGTGTGACACCTGGCATTCAATCAGAAACACATCATTACATTATGACCGGAAATGAAGATTCAAAATTCGGCTTTAATTTAACAAATGGTCAAGCAGAAAAAGCTTTTCAACAACTGATGCATAGCGAATTTATTAATTTTAAAGGAATTCATGCCCATATCGGTTCACAAATTTTTGAAACCGATAAATATGAAAAAACAATTGATGTTTTATTCCAACATTTAGAGAAATGGCAAAATTTATACGATTATACCCCCGAAGTTGTTAACCTTGGTGGTGGATTTGGCATTGTTTATACGAAAGATGATCAATTAATACCTTATGAATCTTTTATAGAAAAAATGGTAGGTAATGTGCAAGCTCACATTAACCGTTTGAATATGGCGATGCCAGAAATTTGGATTGAACCTGGTCGCTCAATTGTCGGTAATGCTGGAATCACTTTATATACGATTGGTTCAATGAAAGACATTCCAAATGTTCGGCAATATATATCTGTCGATGGTGGGATGACCGATAATTTACGACCTGCTTTATACAATGCAAAATATGATGCGATGATCGCCAATAAAGCAAATGAAAAAACGACGACAAAAGTTTCTGTTGCCGGAAAATGTTGTGAATCAGGTGATATGCTTATTTGGGATTTACTTACTCCAAAAGTTGAACATGGTGATATTTTAGCCGTATTTTCCACAGGAGCTTATGGGTATTCGATGGCAAACCATTACAATCGTTTTGCAAAACCAGCTGTTGTATTTGTCGAAAATGGAACCCATCAAAAAGTCATTGAACGGGAAACATATAAGGATGTCGTTCGCAATGACTTATTTTATAACAAGTAACTTTTTCATTTGTACTCTTTTGTATGTAAGTCATAAATGTTAAAATAATAATATGCTAGATTAAAGGAGCGAATAAATATGGTTAAACAAGGACATATAATTATGGAAAACGGTCATAAAATTACGTTTGAATTATACCCAAATGAAGCACCGATAACGGTTGCTAACTTTGAACAATTAGCGAATGAACAGTTTTATGATGGTCTAACTTTCCACCGCGTTATTCCAGGATTCGTTAGTCAAGGTGGTTGCCCTCAAGGAAATGGTACAGGCGGTAGCGGTAAAACAATTAAATGTGAAACAGATAATAATCCACACAAACATGTCGAAGGATCATTGTCAATGGCTCATGCCGGACGTGATACAGGGAGTAGTCAATTTTTTATTGTTCATGAACCACAACCACATTTAGATGGTGTACATACTGTTTTTGGACAAGTGACATCAGGTATTCAATATGCAAAAGAAATGAGTAACGGAGATCGTATGCAAGAAATTCGTGTGTTTACGGATGAAACATCTTAAATTAGTTTTATTTATATGGATTATGTGAACATAAATATGACGATTAAATTAATCGGATGTTAAATTTTATTCATCGTACCATTGTACGTTTATCCATGAAATAGGTCATATTACCGGTGCAAAACATTGCCACATCTATTAGTCATGGTAAAAAAAATGTTGTATTTATTAGAAAACATAACGTATAACATGCATTTTCAAAACTTTTTAGATGGCTATACGACATCTGAGCAACAAAGAAAGTTGCCCAGACGAGATCCTTAATCATTACGATTTTAAGACCATTAGCTAACGTCATCTTCACTTTACTTTTTTCAGCATATTTTTGTAAGAAGTGAACGAATATATATTTTTACTCATGCTTGACAACTTTGGTTAGTATTTGTTCATTTAATACCGTTTAAATACAAAGGAAAATGTTCTGATCGATTTATCATTTATGAATGACTTGCGAAAACACGATAATATTTAGTTAAAGTTAAAAAAATGTTTATATTTTATTTTAACGAATAAAAATCGTTAAAAATGTGAACGCTGGTTGACAATTGTAGATTGATCCATCATTATAAGATGGTATACGATAACAATTACACATAGCTGACAAATGGCTAGGCCGTAAATGATAAATTTAATGAGGGGTTATGTATGTTAATTCGTTATAAAAAAGATTTGGAAAAAATTGCTATGGGCTTATTATCATTTATGCCTGAAGAAAAGGATGTAAAACAATTACAAGAAACGGTCCAATATTATGGAACAAATGAAAACTGGCATTTATATTTATGGCGTGAAGATGATGTTTTAGGGGCGATCGGTTTAAGAATCGAGGACAATACCCATGCGATTATTCAACACCTTTCTGTCAATCCATCGCATCGGAATCAAGGAATTGGTAAAAAAATGGTTGAGCAAATTGTTAAAAAATATGCGAAAACATATGAACTCACCGCTGATGCACCCGTTGAGAATTTTTTTAAAAGATGCCAATCAACGCATGATTCGAATGAAGAAAATAAATAATAAACCAGCCCATATTCGGGCTGGCTTTTCTTTCATATGAATCATTCGTTTAGTTGTTTAAAGCCATGCTGCACCAACGATAATAAGGAGAATAAACAACACAACGATTAAGGCAAAACTACCGCCATATCCGTATCCACCACTCATTTTTATCCCTCCTTCACAGATACATAAGTGGTCAAATCGCATTTGACTTACACTACTACAATATGATTAAATTTTATCAATGTATAGGCGTTTATGACGGAATTTTAAAATGAATGTCAAACATTATTAAAGGAAGCGATTGTATGTCATTACAATATCGAGTGAAATTAGAGGCGTTTGAAGGCCCTCTTGATCTTCTTTTACATTTAATTAAACAATATGAAATCGATATTTATGATGTGCCATTAGTAGAAATAATTGATCAATATACGAGATACATTGAAACAATGAAATATTTAGAGTTAAATATGGCAAGTGAATATTTAGTCATGGCCGCCACTCTTATCGCATTAAAAAGTGAAATGTTATTACCAAAGCAAGAAATTGAAGATGATGATGAATATGTTGAAGATCCACAAGAAGCTCTCATGCAACGGCTCATTAACTATCGTAAATATAAAGAAGCAGCTGAAAAGTTAAAAAATAAAGATCATCAACAAATTTATACTCGTCCAACGACTTTGTTTCGTTATTCGGATAAAAAACAGCCAATCGAACAAGGAAATATTTCCATTTATGATATGATAGGGGCTGTTAGTAAAATGCTCGAGAGAAAAAAATGGTCCCAACCATTAGAGACTCGGGTGACACGAATAGAAATTCCGATTGAACAACGGATGGAAGAAATCGTACGCTTATTAACAGACGAAAGGGAAAACATTTCATTTGATCAATTGTTTGTCTACCCATCGCGTTCACATATTGTCGTGACTTTTATTGCTTTACTGGAATTGATGAAAGATAACATTGTCTATTGTCAACAAGATGGAAACTTCGATTCAATTTATATTTATCGTACGAAAACGATGTGATATATTATGGAGGATAGACCTGTGGAAATAAACGAATTAAAAGCAATCGTTGAAGGAATTCTCTTCGTTAGTGGGGATGAAGGGGTTACGATCAAACAATTATCTGATGTGCTTAATCAACCTGAGGATGTCGTAAAACAGTTGTTGACTGAATTGACGTATGATTATGAACATCCTGGACGTGGCTTGCGGTTATTAAAATCGGATGACTTTTACCATTTGACAACAAAACCAGAACATACAGTTTATTTTAAAAAAATGCTTGAATCACCACATGCAACAAGATTATCACAAGCAGCGTTAGAAGTTTTAGCGATTATCGCTTATAAACAACCGATTACACGGATCGAAATTGAAGAGATTCGCGGTGTTAGTAGTAGCCGTCCATTACAAACGCTAATTGCTCGCTCACTTATTGAAGAAGTTGGAAGAAAAGAGACGGTCGGTCGGCCGATCTTGTTTGGAACAACGAAAGATTTTCTCACCTTTTTCGGTTTAACATCCCTCAGTGAACTTCCCCCTTTACAAGAAGAGTTTGAAATAGAAGAATTACAGGATGATGCAGATCTATATTTCGAACGATTTCAAGATGTCGATTAAACTCTCTCAAGTGAGGGAGTTTTTTTATGCTCATAAACCGTTTGTTTCATGCATAATGTTTTAATGATATGGACAAACAAGGAGATGTCACATGTGAGCAGAAGACTTATTTTATGTTCGTTCGTTTGTTTCAGCTTTCTATTATTTTTCAATCCATCTTTTGGACAAGCACAAATCCATATTTCCGCACATAATAGTGTACTTATGGAAGCTTCAACAGGACGCGTATTATTTGACAAAAAGGCCCATGACATTCAATCAGTTGCTAGTTTAACAAAAGTCATGACAGCGATTATTGTGATTGAGGCCGATCAAATGGATGACAGCGCTACCGCAAGTCGAAGGGCCATACATACAAGTGGTTCATCCATATATTTAGAACAGGGTGAGCAAATGACAGTTGAAGACTTAACATATGGCCTCATGTTACGTTCAGGAAATGATGCAGCAGTAACTCTTGCTGAACATATTGGTGGGTCTGTGGAAGGATTTGTCCATTTAATGAACGAGAAAGCGAAATGGTTAGGGATGACGAACACTAATTTTGCCAATCCACACGGCCTTGAAGATGAAAACCATGTTTCAACTGCCTATGATCTTGCGATACTCATGCGCTATGCGATGGATAATAAAACATTTCGCAACATTTCTCGTACGAAAAAATATCGAGCGAATAACCGGTCTTACGATTGGTTTAATAAAAATAAATTGTTAACACATCTATATGAACATTGTACAGGCGGTAAGACAGGCTTTACGAAAAGAGCAGGTCGCACATTGATCACAACTGCGAAACAGAACAATATGGATTTAATCGCTGTTACATTAAATGCATCTAATGATTGGCAAGATCATATTCAATTATTTGAATGGGGATTTAATCATTTTGAAATGACATTAATTGATGATCATTATTATTTTCCCGAACAATTTAAGCAAATAAATCCGCAAGAAAATAACCTTGAAAAAAGTTTTAAGCGATACCCTTTGACTTCAAAAGAAAAATTACTTTTACAAAATGATCGCATGAATAAACAATCGACTAACAAATCCCATTCGAAACATAATCATAATGCTTTAAATGAAAATCCATTAGCAGGTCACTATCCTACGACTAATGACTTGTCTACAACTGAAAATTTCTTAATATCTGTTAAACATGTTTATCAAAGGATTGTTCATATGAAGGGATCAGCTCAATGATTAATCTCATCTGGGCTTTTATGGCAATCGTTGGTATTGTTTATGCGATGTTTAACGGAACGATCGATGAAGTCAATCAAGCGATATTTACGAGTGCCCAAGAGGCTGTAACACTTACGCTCCATTTAATGAGTGCTTTAATTTTTTGGCTAGGAATGATGAAAATAGCTGAAGAAGGTGGTATTCTTCGGGGGCTTGCCAACCTTTTTAAACCACTCGTAAAAAAATTATTTCCAGAATTACCCGATGATCACCCAGCAATTGGCTATATTTTATCAAATATTACGGCTAATTTGTTTGGTTTAGGGAACGCAGCAACACCGATGGGAATTAAAGCAATGGAAGAAATGAAAAAATTAAGCCAATCACATACAGCCTCGCGTTCAATGATCACATTCCTTGTATTAAATACATCAGGCTTAACGATTGTACCAACAACTGTTATTGCGATTCGAATGCAATATCATTCCATATCACCAACGGAAATTGTTGGCACGACATTAATTGCGACGATTGTTTCGACGAGTTTTGCAATTATTTTTGATCGTTTATTTCATTATTTTGAAAAAAACAAATGAAAGTGAGTGGATGCATATGGGATAATTGTTCTCATCAGTCAATGGCTCATACCTGTTCTTATACTTGTTATTTTATTAATCGGATCGATTAAACGTTTACCAACTTATGAACTTTTTGTTGCGGGGGGTAAAGAAGGGATAAAAATAGCCTTCTCTTTACTCCCTTTTTTAGTGGGGATGATCGTTTCCATTTCAATTTTGCGGCATTCAGGTGCTTTGGATGCCTTTATTGAGTGGATTGGACCGTTTTTATCTTTTGTTGGTTTTCCAAAAGAAGTTGCTCCACTTGCGTTCATTCGCCCGATATCAGGAACAGCTGCATTAAGTATGACGGCTGAACTGATTAATGAATATGGTCCCGATTCATTCATCGGTAGACTCGCTTCGACGATGCAAGGGAGTACCGACACAACGCTTTATGTTTTAACAGTTTACTTTGGGGCGATAAATGTTTATCGCATACGATACGCATTAAAAGTTGGACTCTTAACAGACTTGATTGGTATAATAGCATCGATTATCATAGTAACAATTGTCTTTGGTTAACAAAGTTTATTCAACAACTTTAAATTTAGTGGTGATAGGATTGGCAAATGAATTGGAACGATTACAAAAAGTAATTGCACAAAGTGGGTTAACCTCACGTCGCAAAGCCGAACAATTAATCGTAGCTGGCAAAGTAAAAGTAAATAATCAAATCGTTACGAAGCTAGGTACGAAAGTTTCAAATAAAGATGATATAAAAGTTAATGATATACCAATTGAGCGAGAAGAACCTGTTTATTTTTTATTTTATAAACCGCGAGAAGTTATTTCTAGTGTTGCCGATGAGAAACAGCGCAAAGTTGTCACTGATTACTTTCCAGAGATTGAGCAACGCATATATCCAATCGGTCGTTTAGATTATCAAACATCGGGAATTTTATTATTAACGAATGATGGACATTTTGCGAATTTACTCATGCATCCACGCTATGAAATTGATAAAGTTTATGTGGCTAAAGTAAAGGGGATCTTAAATAGACAGACCCTTAATGAAATGCGTAAAGGGGTTACTTCTGATGGCGATCTATTAAGAGCCATTCATGCTAAAATTTTATCAGTTGATAGACAAACTAATCATTCAATTATCGAAATAACACTTCATGAAGGAAAGAATCGTCACGTACGTCGGATGATGGAGGCGCTGAATCATCCGGTTGTCCGTTTAAAAAGAGAAACATATGGCATCCTCACATTAGCAGGTTTACAACCAGGCGATTATCGACGACTTACACCCCATGAAGTTAAATTAATGCGTGAACTTGCTTTAAGAAATGTTAAAAAATAGTCATATTTGCTAAGGTTGTTAAGTGGTATACTTGGTGCAGGAGTGATAATGATGACATTAGATAAAGTACGTCAAAGAAAAAGTAAACGAATGAGAAATAGATATATTTTTCGTGTCGTTGTTTTAGCTATTTTACTTAGTGCGATTATCTTTGCTTTAATCTCTAATTTTCAAAAAGACCGTTCGATTTACAAACCTGGTGATAAAGCTCCTGACTTTACCTTACAACAAGTGAATAAAAGTAATGAGTTAGAAACCGTCCAATTGAGTGACTTTGAAGGTAAAGGTGTTATGCTTAACTTTTGGGCGACATATTGTAAGCCATGTGAGGAAGAAATGCCTTATATGCAAGAACTTTATCCAGAATATAAGGATAAAGGAATTGAAATTGTCGCCGTTAGCTTAGATGTTTCTGAATTAGTTATTGATAAATTTATTGATAAATATGATTTAACGTTCGCAATTCCTCATGATACAAAGGGGGAAACACGTGATTTATATAAAGTAACGAACATTCCTAGCACTGTTTTTATTAACCCAGACGGAACAATAAGTGAAATTGTCGATGGCGCTTTAAGTTTAGATCGCTTAGAAAACTATTTCCAACAAATTCAGCCATAAATCGTTAACTATATTGTGAGGGATTTTTTTATGAAAAAATTAAAATGTGAGTGTGGTCACTTTAACCCAGAAGGAACTGTACTTTGTGAGGCATGTGGTAAACCGATTGCCGAAAACCAACACTTAGATGGGAATCACAAACGTAAATTACTAAACATGCGTTATGATGGAAGTGCACGACGCTCACAAGCATTTAACCGCTCAATCATTGATAAAACATGGAGTTTCTTTTCATCAGTAAAAGTTGGCGTCTGGCTGATCGTGATTGCACTTATCGCATCTAGTTTAGGCACCATTTTTCCACAGGAAATGTACATACCAGCTGATGCACCTGTACGTGATCCATCTATTTATTATGAAGCCCAACATGGTATTTTAGGTAAAATTTATTACCAATTAGGGTTTCATAATTTATATAGTTCATGGTGGTATATGATTTTAATTGCCCTTATTGGGGTATCGTTAGTGATATGTAGTATTGACCGATTTGTCCCGCTTTATCGAGCGTTGAAAATGCAACGTCCTAAACGACATGAAACATTTGTTAATCGCCAACGTTTATATAGTGAGTCGAGTGACATCGATGAGTCAACAAGAAAAACTGTTGTTGAACGCTTAAAAGCTCAAAGATACAATATTAGCGAAGACAATGGCCATGTGTTAGCAGAAAAAGGACGTTTTTCACGGTGGGGACCATATGTCAACCATATCGGTTTAATTATTATTTTAATCGCTGCTTTATTAAGGTCTACCCCATTATTTTACTTAGATGAATACGTTTGGGTTCGAGAAGGTGAGACAATCGTTATCCCGGGAACTGACCGAGAATTTTATATTGAAAATAAAGAGTTTATTCTTGAAACATATGACAGCGAATCTGAAGAAGATGAACGCTTTAAAGAAGCGATCGAAAAGCAAGAGCAAATGATTGCGAAAAACTATCAAACAAATGCGGTTATTTACGAAGCGAAAGATGGATCTTCAGATGATTTACAAGAGTTAGTAACTGCAGAAATAAAAATGAATGAACCGTTAAAATTTTCAAAATATACATTGTATCAAGCCGGTTATCAGCTCAATGAATTTTCAACGATGTCGTTTAAAGTTTTTGATGTTGATGATGAAAGTGAAGAAGCACTTGGAGAATTTACCGTCGATCTAACATCTCCAGAACCTGAATATGTTTTGGATAATGGTTTAACGGTTGAAGTTAATAATTATTTCCCAGACTATTATTTAGATGATGGTGAACCAAGATCTGAATCTAAATATCCACGTAACCCAGCATTTGTATTTACGGTTGAAGGACCGGATGCTCAGGAAAAAGAAGTTAATTTTATTGGGATCGGGAGAAATATAGCGGATGAAAGTAACCAATATAAATTAGGTGTGATCGATTTTGAAACGAGAGATGTGAGTGGTTTAACCGTACGTCGGGACTATACACTACCTATATTCGGCCTTGGTGCACTCATTTTTATGATTGGTGTTATTCAAGGAATGTATTGGCAACATCGTCGAATTTGGATTCATCCTAAAGGAGAACAATTACTTATGGCTGCACATACGAATAAAAATTGGTTCGGCATTCAAAAAGATATTGAAAAAGCGATTAAAGATACAAATATAGAAATGGTTATTGACCAACGTGAACTAGATAGTGAATAAGTAATCGAATGAAACTAACGAAGGAGGAATAAAAAATTATGAGCCTGACGACGATTAGCACGATAAGTCTTTACAGTGCTTTTGCCCTTTACTCAATTGCAACAATTTTCTTTGGTGTGAGTATTCGGGATAAGAAAAAAGAGAAAGATATATTAGGAACAATAGCGATTTCAATTACGATTATCGGCTTTATTATGCAAGTCATCTACTTTATTACTCGGTGGATTGTTAGTGGACATGCCCCATTGTCTAATTTATTTGAATTTATGACTTTTTTAGGGCTAAGTTTAGTACTGGCGTTTATTATCCTATATTTTATTTATCGTTTAAAAACATTGGGATTATTTGCTTTACCAATTGTGCTTATTATTATCGCCTATGCAAGTATGTTTCCACAGGAAATTTCGCCACTTGTACCATCTTTACAAAGTCCATGGCTATGGATCCATGTAACGACGGTTTCTTTATCACAAGGTATTTTAGGAATCAGTTTCGTAGCTGGACTCATTTATTTGATCCGACAAGTTGATCAATCAACACGTAACAAAAGTAGGACATGGTTAGAAGTTGTCCTCTTTTCACTTGTCGTTTTTATCGGTTTTGTCGTAACGACGACAACATTTAATGTACTGGATTATGAAGCAACATTTACTTTAAATGAAAGTGAGCAAACAATTAACTATCATTTACCACCACTTTCAGGACCTGCTGATGCAACATTAGTGACTGAACATATGGAACCACTGATCACAACGCCAGGATGGATGCAAGGGGCGGATGCTGATAGAAAATTTAACACCCTTCTATGGTCATTTTTAGCTGGA
>Ga0079225_10001372_pt1 | contig 13626 bp, 10 predicted proteins | sample Poulit2012_FD_76344 | JGI IMG/M metagenome (GOLD analysis project Ga0079225, IMG submission 76344) | Agricultural soil microbial communities from Georgia to study Nitrogen management - Poultry litter 2012 | ecosystem: Environmental > Terrestrial > Soil > Agricultural land | place: USA: Georgia...
GGCCGACGACGCTACTGGCCGCCCGCCGCAGCGCACCGGCTGAGGTGGCGGGTGCCTGGGAACTACCCGGCGGCAAAGTCGAACCAGGCGAGACACCCGCGGCAGCACTGCACCGCGAACTCGCCGAGGAACTGGGCGTAACCGTACGCCTGGGCCAGCAACTCCTGCACCCGACGCTGAACGCCTGGCCGCTGACCGAGAGCCTGCGCATGCAGGTGTGGTGGGCGGTCGTCGTCGAAGGTCAGCCCGAACCCCGTCAGGATCACGACATGCTGCGTCTACTGGGTGCTGGGCAGTGGAGGTCGGTTTCCTGGTTGCCGCCCGACGTGCCGATCATCACCGCGGCCGAGCACCACGCCAGGCGCCCGGTCAGCTGAGCATCCGCCAGCCTTGGCGCATCCCGTCGGCCACGACGTCGACGTCGGGCACGTGTACGGCATCGGCCGTGATCCCACTGTGCAGTGCGCCGTCGTACGACAGCGAGGCGATGCTCAGCCGCATCCACTGGCCGATCGGGACCACGGGAAACATCTCGCGCACCGGCCGGCCCGCCAGTCGCAACTGGTGCGATGGGCCGGGAACATTCGTGGTCGCGGTTCCCACCCACCCGCGGGGTAGGTGGGAGAGACCGAGTTCGGTGACGCCGGCCACCGGCTCCGGCAGGTGATCAAAGACGGAGATGACCCCGAGCGCCCCCGCGCCCGCATCCTGCTCCTTCAGCGCGGTCAACTCCTGCGTGAGGGCTCGCACGCGAGCGAACAGATCGGGTTCGGCGACCGGAAGCGCGGCCACGACGCCGGTCAGCACATTCCCGGGAGCCGCGGGATCCTCGCTCCGTAGCGAGACCGGCACCAGGCTGCGCACCGGCTGAGCCGTCGGGTCGAGGCCCCGGGCCAGCAGCAGGTCACGCACTCCGCCTGCTGCCAGTGCGAGCAGCACGTCGTTGACCGTGGCGTCGAGCTCGTGCGCGAGCCGCTTGGCGACCGCGAGCTCGCCACGGACGACCCGCCACGACCGGTGCCCGGACAGCGGACCGGACAAGGTCCGCTCGGATACGCCGACCGTGCGTCCGAGGTTCAGCACCGCTGCTGCTCGACGCCGCCAGGGCACCGCCGCGTTCGATCGTCCGGTCCCTGGTGGCGGGACGTGCCCACCGGTGCCGGGCGGATCGGGATCGAGAAGATCCAGCAGGGCGCGCATGCCGCCCAGCCCGTCGACCAGGGCGTGCTGGGCGCGCAGGATGAGCGCCCACCGCCCGTCGGCGCCGGTGGGGTCGAGACCGGTCACGACGTCAGCAGACCACAGCGGTTGGTCCCGCGGGAGCGGGCGGGCGAAGGCGTCGGCGACGGCCTGTTGCAGGCGGTTCTCGCTGACCGTCACGTGGGCTGAAGCGCAGGCACGGTGCCGAACGTGGGCGGCCACGTCCAGCGCCACCTCCTGCCACACCGGCCGTTGCAGCGGGCGGTCCCGCACGACCCGCCGCAGCCGATCCGGCGCCCGGGTGCCGATCAGGTCACGCAACTCCGGAAGTGGCGGCGCCGGTCCATCGACGACGACGACCACCCCGAGGTGCATCCGCTGCTCCGGCCGGTCGATCCGCAGGAAAGCGGCGTCGACCGCCGATAGTCTGTCGGTGCCCATGACCACGAACATACGGCGCCGACCTGTTGTCGAGTTGGCGATGGCTCTGGACCTGCCGGAGCGGCTGTTCACCGCCCATCAGCGAGATCGGCTGAACCGGCTGGCGACCGTGCCGCATCCAGATCCACTCGACGAGGTCGATTCGGCATCGGCACGCCGGCGGCTCGCGCACGCGGAGGTGCTGCTCACCGGGTGGGGCGCCCCTCGCATCGACGCTGCGTTCCTTGCCGCCGCGCCGCACCTGCGAGCCATCGTGCACGCCGCAGGCTCGGTACGCCCACACATCGACCCGGCCTGTTTCGTGGCGGGCATCGCGGTGTCCAGCGCCGCGCACGTCAACGCACGGCCCGTCGCCGAGTACACCGTGGCGATGATCCTGCTGGCGAACAAGGGCGCACGAAAGCTGGAGCGCCAGTATCGCGACGCTCGGGCACGAGTCGACGTGTGGGCCGATCCCGGCATCGGCAACCGCGACAAGACCGTAGGGATCGTCGGCGCCTCCCGTACCGGACGCCGCGTCATGGGGCTGCTCGAGCCGTTCGACCTCGACCTCGTGGTGCACGACCCCTATCTCACCGACGACGACGCTGCCCGGTTGCCTGCGGAACCGGTGCCGCTCGACGAGCTACTTCGCCGCAGCGACGTCGTCTCCTTGCACGCACCGGACGTGCCCAGTACGCATCGCTTGATCGATGCCCGCCGGCTGGGGCTGCTGCGCGAGGGCGCAACGCTCATCAACACCGCACGCGGGTCGTTGATGGATCACGACGCATTGATCGCAGAACTGCGCACCGGCCGGATCGAGGCCGTGCTCGACGTCACCGACCCCGAGCCACTACCAGCGGACAGCCCGCTGTTCTCGCTGCCCAATGTGACCCTGACACCACACATCGCCGGCGCGTTGGGCACGGAGGTGCACGCATTGGCTGATGCCGCCCTGGACGAGGTTGCCCGGCTGCGAGACGGGAGACCACTACTGCACGCCGTCCACGCCGCCGACCTCGACCGAGGCGGGTGATGTCCCCGCCGTCCCCGGCACGCTTTGCGGGCTCGACCGTGACCGGCGCACCACCGGGCGTACCAGGGGTGTGAACAGCAGGAGAAGTGCACCAAGGCTGGCCACGGCGAGCATGGCCCCGCGCAGCCCGACAGCGTCGGACCAGAAGCCGACATAGGAGGGCCCCAAGAGAAATCCGAGGTAGGCGACAGTGGAGACGGTGGAGGTCGCTCGGCCACGGCGGGCCTCGTGGACGCGGGAGGAGACGACGGACAGGATCATCGGGAACAGGACCGCGGTGCCACCGGCTGCCAGCGCGAGACCGAGAGCGGCGACCATCAGGTTGGGGCTGTATGCGATCACCACTGCGCCGGCGGCGGCCGCTGTCGCGCCGACAGCGACGACCGGACGGGCATGGGCGGCGCTGATGCCTCCGGTGCTGAACCGGGTGATCGCGGCGACGCCCGCGAAGACTGCCGGGGCGATCGCGCCGACGGCGGCGCTGGCACCGAGGGTGTCTGTGGCGAAGATGGCGCTCCAGCTCTGGTGCGCGTTCTCGCTGGCGAAGGCAAGCGCACCGAGGAGACCCAAGCCGATCAGTGACAGGGTCGGCAGGGCCGGGGCGCGTGCGTCGTCATCCATGATGGGAGGGGGCGCAGGAGCGCTGGCATCGGGGCCGGTGGGGAGCACGCGGCTCATCAGGACAGCCGCGAGCAGGGCCGTGGTCGCGACAAGGACGAACGGGGTCACGAGTGGAGTCCCGACGTCAGTGAGCAGCCCGGTGCCCAGGCTGGCGATCACGACGAACGAGGAGAAGACTCCGTGGGCGCGGCTGATGATCGGACGCCCGGCATCGCGCTCGGCCCGCCCGGCTACGGAGTTCATCGCGACGTCCGAAGCGCCGGATGTGAGCCCGACCAGGGCGAGCGTGACGGACAGGGTGACCATGTCTCTGGCTACGAGGGCGACGACGACGCCGGCTGCGCCCAGCGACGCAATGGCGACGCTCGCCACGCGCAGGCCCCACCGGTCGATCGCCCGACCGGTCAGCAGCATCGCGGGCAGAGCCCCTGCTCCGATGAATAGCAGGGCGACCCCGAACGCGGCGTCGTCGAGGCCCGCCTGGGCTCGGACCCGCGGGATCGAGGCACCCCAGGCACCCCAGAACGACCCGAACGCGGCGAAGGCGAGTGTCGCGGCGACGATCATCGGGCGGGCGAGCGGGAGAGTGCGTGGCATCTGTGTAACGATACACATAGGATGGTGCTCGTGAGCAACTCGACGTCGCGGCGGGTGACGCTGGCGCAGGTGGCTGAGCGTGCCGGGGTCTCCACGATGACCGCGTCCTACACGTACAGCCGGCCCGAGCGGGTCTCGGCCGCCTCGCGCGAGAAGGTGCTGGCAGCAGCGAAGGCCCTGGGTTACGCCGGACCAGACCCCTCGGCCCGGTCGCTGCGTCGTGGCCAGGCCGGCGCGCTCGGCGTGGTGCTTGGCGAGCACTTGACGTACGCATTCGACGACCCGCAGGCAACGGCCTTCCTGGCCGGCGTAGCGGAGGTGTGCGCCGAGCAGGGGCAGGCGATGAGCATCCTGCCGGTCGTGGACGCCACGGCAGACGTGGCGCGGATCAGTGCCGCGGCCGTGGATGGGTACGTGGTGTGGACGACGGAGGATGGTGCGCCGGTGCTGCAGGCGGCGATCACGACCGGCCGACCCGTCGTGGTCCACGGTGGCCCCGCCGCCGAAGGTGCTCGGGTGGTGGGGATCGACAACCGCGCTGCGGCTCGCGCGATCGGCCGGGTGGTTTTCGCCGACGCCAGGGTGCCCGCGGTGCTCAGTTTCCCCCTCACCGGTGCCCGTGAGGCGGCTGTGGTTGCCGGCCCCGAGCCGCACGACGTGACATTTCCCGTGACCCGTGAGCGTCTGCTCGGGTTCGGTGACGCGGCCCGTGACCTGGGCGTCGACTGGGCAGACGTGCTCGTCGGTGCGTGCTCGACCAATGACGCACGCGAAGCGCAGACCATGGCCGAGGAGTTGGTCGCGCGCGCCCGCCGCGTGGACGCCCTTGCCACGATGAGCGATGAGCTCGCGTCTGGCGCGCTCCGTGCCCTGGGCGCCGCTGGTCTGCAGGCGCCGAGTCAGGTCGCGGTCACTGGCTGGGACGACGCCGAGGTATCCCGCGCCCTCGGCATCACGACCGTCGCACAGTCCATGCGTGAGCAGGGGGCTGCGTGCGCACACCAGGTGCTCAGCGGCACCACCGTTGACTTCAGCGATCAGTGGCAGATCATCGAGCGAGCCTCTACCCACTGACGCCTATGTGCTTGACATCACGTCGCAGGTGGACCTAACGTTCTCGCGTGCCTGGCAATCGATTGCTCACGGAGCCTAGGTCGAGCGGCTCACACCCGCCCGTCCTGCAGATGAGTGGCATCGACAAACACTTCGGCGGTGTCCACGCGCTGCGAGGAGCGAACCTCACGGTGCATCGAGCGGAAGTGCATGCCCTGCTCGGGGAGAACGGCGCCGGCAAGTCGACCATGATGAATGTGCTCTCCGGCGTCATCCGACCGGACTCCGGGACCATCAACCTCGAGGGCGAGCAGGTCGAGATCGCCACACCGTCCCAGGCCCAGGACCTGGGAGTGGCGATGATCCATCAGGAGCTCGACCTGGCCCCGAACGGCACTGTCCTCGACAACCTGTTCCTCGGCCGCGAGCCCCGCACCAGGTTGGGCACCTTGAACCTCGCACGCATGCAGCGGGAGGCCACAGAGTTGCTCCGCGACGTCGGAATCGACATCGTACCCAGCCAGCTGGTGGGCTCCCTGCGAGTCGGCGAGCAGCAGATGGTCGCCATCGCCAAGGCGCTCAGCCTTCAGGCGCAGGTCCTGGTGATGGACGAGCCGACGTCGGCGTTGTCCGACTCCGAGGTCGAGACGCTGTTCGAGCTCGTGCCGCGCATCCGGGAGCGTGGCGTCGGCGTCATCTTCATCTCCCACCGGATGGACGAGATCGCCACTCTGGCGGACCGAGCCACCGTGTTCCGGGACGGAGCGGACGTCGGTTCCGTCGACGTCGCTACGACCGAGCCCACCGAGATCATCCGCATGATGATCGGCAAACCGCTCGACGCGCTCTTCCCCGAGCACACCCCACCTACCGACACCGCCCGCCTGCGGGTCCGGGAACTCACGGTGGACCGCCCGGGCGGCCCAGGTGGGCGAAGCGAACCGGCCGGTATCGACCTGACGGTGCGGGCAGGGGAGATCGTCGGGCTGGCCGGCTTGCTGGGGGCGGGCCGCACCGAGTTGCTGGACGCCTTGTTCGGACTGGCCGGCAAGCACCTGCACGGCACGGTGGAACTGGACGGCGAGCCGGTCACGCCACGTTCGCCTCGCGCCGCGCTGGCCGCCGGAATCGGCTACGTGCCGGAGGACCGGCGAGCGAGCGGACTGATCATGGCCGAGAGCGTGGCAGCCAACGTCGTACTCGCGGCGCTCCCGACGATCGCCCGGTGGGGCTGGCGCCGACGGCGGGACGAGCGCCGACACGCGACCTCGTCCATCGACGATCTGCGTATCAAGACCTCCTCCCCGGACGTTGCGGTGAGCACCCTGTCCGGCGGCAACCAGCAGAAGGTCGTCTTTGCCCGCCACCTGCTCCGCGATCCCCGCCTGCTGCTGCTCGACGAACCCACCCGCGGTGTCGACGTGGGCGCGAAATCGGAGATCTACCGTCTGCTGGCCCGCTTGACCGAGGACGGCATGGCGGTGCTGATGGCCTCCTCGGAGCTGCCCGAGCTGGTGGGCGTGTGTGACCGCGTCGCGGTCCTGCGTGGTGGTCGCATCGTGACGGTGCTGGATCACGGAGACGCCACCGCCGAGGCGATCCTCGAGGCGGCCAGCGTGCCGACGGTCGCCGAGACCCACGTCGAGACCGAGATCCCGGAGGCGTCATGAGTACCGGACCCGACGTGGATGCCGCCGAACCCGAGGCGGCCGCGCAGAGTGCGGCAGACCCCGCGCGGCGGCGGTTCGCCATCCCCGAGCGGTTCTTCCGGCTGCAGAGTTACCTCGGTCTGGTGCTGGTGTTCGTCGCCGCCATCATCTTCTCCCCACGCCGGAGCGGGGACGTCGTGTTCCTGGAGCCGGAGAACCTGCTCAATATCGTGCGTGCCACATCGGAGATCGGCATCATCGCCGTGGGCATGACCTTCGTGATCCTGGTGGGCGGGATCGACCTATCGGTGGGCGCCGTGCTTGGACTGGCCGCCACCGGGACGGCGAGCCTGCTCATGGTCAGCAACTACGGCGTCGTGGCCACCGTCGGGCTGATCCTCGTGCTCGGCCTGATCTTCGGCGCGACCCAGGGGTACCTGTCCGCCCGGCTGGGCATCCAGGCGTTCATCGTGACCCTGGCCGGAATGCAGGTCGCTCGAGGTCTGGCTCGGATCTGGTCCGGGGGCCAGGGGATACCGCTGGCCTACGGCGATGGCGCGGGACTGGCCCCGACGAGCTTCGGCCTGCTCAACGCGCGCACGTTCAACGGCACGGTGCCCATCCCGGCCCTGATCTTCGCCGGGGTGTGCATCATCGCGGTGCTGGTGATGCGGCACACCGTATTCGCCCGCCATGTGTACGCGATCGGCGGCAACGAGCGCGCCGCCCGGCTGTCCGGCGTTCCGGTGATGCGGGTCAAGATCGCCGTGTTCGCCATCTGCGGGTTGTTGGCCGCGCTGGCGGGGATCATCCACGCCGGGCAGCTCAACCAGGGCAGTCCCAACGACGGTGTCGGATGGGAACTCGACGCGATCGCCGCCGTGGTGATCGGCGGCACGAGCCTCATGGGTGGTGTCGGCACCGTCACCGGCACCGTGGCCGGCGCCTTGCTCATCGGCACCCTGAACAACGTCCTCGCGCTGAACAACATCGACTCCAACATCCAACTACTGATCACCGGCGTCATCATCGTCACCGCCGCCGGAGCCCAAGCCTTCCGTACGCAATCGAAGTGACCCTCGAAGGAGCCAGCCATGAGAGCTGTTACCACCCGCCGTGCTCGTGTGAGCGCACTGTCCGCGCTGTCCGTTCTCCTGGTCGCGACGACGGTCGCCTGCGGTACGGAGTCCGACGTGCCGGCGAGCGCGGGTGGTGACGCCACCGGCGACGCGGGCGGCGAGTGCGAGGGCCCCGACGGGGAGTACCTGATCGGCATGAGCCAGGCCAACGTCGGCGAGCCCTACCGCCAGCAGATGGACGACGACATCGAAGCCGCAGCCGCCGAGGTCGACCAGTTCGAGGTGGTCTTCGCGGATGCGGCACAGGACAACGCCAAGCAGGTCAGCGACGTGGAGAACTTCCTGACCCAAGGAATCGACCTGCTCATGATCAGCCCGAACGAAGCCGCGCCCCTGACCGCGATCGTCGAACGGGCATACAGCGAGGGTGTCCCGGTGATCGTGCTCGACCGCCAGATCGAAAGCGACAGCTACACCCAGTTCATCGGGGCGGACAACACCGAGATCGGCAAGGCCGCGGGCGAGTACGTGGCGAACGAGCTCCTTCCCGACGGCGGGAAGGTGGCCGAGTTGCGCGGGCTTGCCGGCTCCACGCCGGCCCAAGAGCGCGCGGAGGGGTTCGCCCAGGGCATTTCCACCGTCGACGGCATCGAGGTGGTCGCCCAGGCCGACGGTGACTGGCTACGCGCGGAGGGCCAGTCGCAGGCGGAGGCCATCCTGCAGGCGCAGCCCGAGATCGACGTCGTCTATGCCCACAACGACCCGATGGCCGAGGGTGCCTACCTGGCCGCCGAGGCCGCCGGCCGCCAAGGGGAGATGGACTTCATCGGCATCGACGCCCTGCCCATCCCGTCCGGCGGTATCAAATCGGTCGAGGCGGGTCGGCTCTCAGCCACGTTCGTGTACCCGACCGGCGGCGCCGAGGCGGTCAACACGGCCGAGCAGGTCCTGATCGAGTGCGCAGACGTCGAGAAGGAGATCACGCTGGAGACCCAACTGGTCACCTCCGAGAACGCTGCCGAGGTCTACGAGCAGAACGCCACCGGCTGAGCATCCGGAGACCTCACCGAAAGCCCACCGAGAACCCCATCCTCAGCCACCCGTCGTCCGAAGGGTCATCACACATGATTGCCTCCACCGTCCGTCGCAAGCTGTGCGCGGTTGCGCTCGCCATGGCATGCCTAACCGCGCACAGCTCTGCCGCCGTCGCTGTGGCCGACCAGCCCACGGGCCCCGCGCAAGCCGAGCAGGACAAGCAAGCCGAGCAGGACAAGCAGGACAAGGGGGACAAGGGGCTGGTGGGATGGGACGCCTATCGCCACCTGGACCAGTTGCCGAAGCTGAACTCAGGTGTGGGGACACAGCAGTTCTCCAGCTACGACCGCACGGGCGGCAACGACGACGGCTTCGAGGGCACCTACAGCTGCCTGCGCGAGAGCGACGCCGGGTGCGTCATCGCGGAGGACACCGGCGCCGGCGAGATCCAGTCGATCTGGTTCACCAGGGACAACGGTGACGTGACCGCCACGGGCAACATCGTGATCGAGTTGGACGGGGAGGTGGTACTGGACGCGCCGCTGCAGGATGTGGTCGACGGGGAACTCGGTGCGCCGTTCACCTTCCCGTTGGTCGCCAACCGCGACCAGAGCTCGGGCGGTGTGACCATCAAGGTCCCGATGCCGTACCAGGAGTCCATGCGGATCACCACCACCGAGAACCCGCTGTTCCACCACGTCACCTACCGCACGTTCGCCGATGCCGAGGGGGTAGACACCTTCGACCCGGACCATGTGCCGGATGACGTGCTGCGCACGCTGGAGAACTACGGGCAAGCCGACCCGAAGCCGGAGCGGGAGAACGAGGTGACCACCACCGAGGAGTTCTCGCTCGCCCCCGGTGAGCGGGTCGAGTTGGCGAGCCTCGACGGCAGCGGGCTGGTCACAGAACTCGCCCTTCAGCTTCCGCAGGTGGTCGGTCCGGACACCGGAGAGGGGGCCGGCGAGCAGATCGCCGAGTCCGACGCACTGCTGAGGGACCTCCGGCTACAACTGTCCTTCGACGGCCAGCAGACCGTCGACGCGCCCGTCGGGGAGTTCTTCGGCTCCGGCCTGGGCGAGGCCGACGTCCAGTCGCTGATGTACGCCATGGACACGGCCGACGACGGAGCGTACACGGCGTGGTGGCCGATGCCCTACCAGCGTGGCGCGGTGCTGGAACTCGTCAACGACTCCGACGTGGAGCTCGAGGCCGGCACGTCGTCGGTGAGCTCAGCAGCAGATCCTGCGATCGGGCGTGCCCTTGCCGGGCCGGATCCGCAACTCGGCTACTTCCGCGCCGAGAGCAACCGTGGTGAGACCGAGTTCGGCCAGGACTGGACCTTCTTGGACCAAACCGGCCGGGGCCGGTTCGTCGGGGTCAACCACACCATGGAAGGCCAGATCGAAAGCGGCAACATCCGCAACTACCTGGAGGGCGACGAGCGCGCCTATGTCGACGGCTCGGCTACCCCGCAGATCAACGGCACAGGATCGGAGGACTTCTACGAGGGCGGCTGGTACTTCACCACCGGACCGTTCTCCAATCCGTTCAACGGTGCCCCCGCGATGGAGACCGAAGAGTTCGGGTGTGAGTACCAGTGTGATGCGGCCTACCGGCTGATGATCGGCGACGCGGTGGACTTCCACTCCAGCATCAACTTCGGTATCGAACCGGGCCCGACGGCCAACGAGCCGGCCGACTACAGCTCCACGGCCTTCTGGTATGGGCACACTGCTACCACGGACTCGGTCGTGTCCGACACGCTCGACGTCGGGCTGGCCGACAGCGAGCGTGAGCACGACTACTCAGGTGGCGGCGCCGCCGAGGAGCTCACCTCGGTGTTCGAGGGTGACCATGACACGTTGCCGGTCACCGACGATCTACGAGCCAGTTCCGAGCCGGTGTCCTTCGAAGTCGACGTCGACCGGCGCAACCAGGGCGTACAACTGTGGCGCACGAGCGACCAGGCGCAGCCCGGTCAGGCCGCGCGGGTGAGCGTCAACGGCACCGATGTGGGTGTGTGGTCCCAGCCCCTGGGCAATGAGACGCAGCGGTGGCTGACCGACCACTTCGAGGTTCCGGAGCGGGTGAGCGCGGGTGAGTCGACGTTGTCCGTGGAACTCACCCCGGTGGACGGGGCGCCGGCCTGGTCGGCCGCCCGCTATGACGCTCGGAGCCACGTCAGCGCGTTTCGGGACCGCGTCGACCCGAGTGAGTTGACCGATGTGCAGGCCACGGGCGACGACGGCAATGCGATCGAGTTGACCTGGCGTCCGGCAACGGACAACGTCGGCGTCGACCACTACGAGGTGTACGGCTCCACCGAGCCGTCGTTCCCCGTCGACGAGTCCACATTGCTGGGCACCAGCACCGTGTCCGGCTTCCGGCACGACGAGCTGGGCCTGCAGGAGACGTGGTACTACCGGGTGCGCGCCGTGGACAGCGCTGGTCGGACCGGCCCTGTCGGCCCCGAGGTCAGCGCCACCACCGGTCAGACCGCCCGGATCGAGGCCGAGACGCTGGTCGACGACGCCGAGGCGACGGCACCGGTCGAGGTGCAGGGCAGTTGCTGCGGCGCCGAGTTCTCTGGGGGAGCGCAACTGTGGTTCCGCGCGGCCGGAGCGGACGATGAGCTCACGACGTCGTTCGACGTGCCCGTGACCGGGACGTATGACCTCTCGGCGTTGTTCGTCGAGGCTCCGGACTACGGTGTCGTGCAGGCTGCGGTCAATGGCGAGCCGGTGGGCGAGCCGTTCGACGGTTACCGCTCCGACGGGGTGGCCGTAGCGGATCCGGTCGACTGGGGGCAGGTGGAGCTGGAGGAGGGCTCGCACGAGTTGTCCCTGACCGTTACCGGCCAGCATCCCGACTCGACCGGCTTCCTGGTGGGGCTGGATCGTCTGGACATCACCCTGCAGTGACCGGGCCGGGAGCGGACAGGCGCCGGCGGCGTTCGAGGAACCGGGCCAAGCGTTCGATGGCTTCTTCGAGCACGTGCACGTCCGGCAGCGTCACGATCCGCACGTGGTCCGGACTGGTCCAGTTGAACCCGGAGCCGTGTCCGATCAGCAGGTTCTCCTCGAGCAGGAGGTCGATGACCAGCTGCTCGTCGTCGTCGATCTGGTAGACCGCTGGGTCCAGCCGGGGGAATGCGTAGATCGCGCCCTTCGGCTGGACACAGCTGACCCCGGGGATCTCGTTCAGCCGTTCGTGGGCGACGTCGCGCTGTCGGAGCAGCCGACCCCCGGGCAGGAGGAGATCGTTGATGCTCTGCCGTCCCCCGAGTGCGGTCTGCACGACGTACTGCGCCGGCACGTTCGCGCACAACCGCATGTTGGCGAGCAGGTTCAACCCTTCCAGGTAGTTGCTCGCCTTACGTGTGGGCCCGGAGAACATCATCCAGCCGGCACGGAAACCGGCCACGCGGTACGCCTTGGACAATCCGTTGAACGTCACGACGATGACGTCGGGGTCGATAGCCGCGGCAAAGGTGTGCTCGGCCTCGTCATACAGGATCTTGTCGTAGATCTCGTCGGCGAACACGATCAGGCCGTGTTTCCGGGCCAGCGCGACGACCTGTTCGACCAGCGACCTGGAGTACACGGCACCGGTGGGGTTGTTCGGGTTGATCAGCACGATCCCCTTGGTGCGCGGGGTGATCTTGGCCTCGAGGTCGGCCAGGTCGGGTTGCCAGTCCTGCTGCTCGTCACATCGGTAGTGCACGGGGGATCCGCCGGCAAGCCCGATCGAGGCTGTCCAGAGCGGGTAGTCGGGGGCGGGCACGAGGACCTCGTCGCCGCCGTCGAGCAGCGCCTGCATGGACATGGTGATGAGCTCGGACACGCCGTTGCCCAGGAACACTTCGTCGACGTCGACGTCGGGCACACCGCGGGTCTCGTAGTGCTGCACGATCGCGCGGCGAGCGGAGAGCAGACCCTTGGAGTCGCCGTAGCCCTGGGCGGCGGGCAGGTTGCTGATCAGGTCGTGCATGATCTCCGGCGGCGCGTCGAAGCCGAACGGGGCCGGGTTGCCGATGTTCAGTTTCAGGATCGTGCGCCCCTCGGCTTCGAGGCGGTGGGCGTGGTCGAGTACCGGCCCTCGCGGGTCGTAGCGCACCGTGGCGAGTTTGTGTGACTGGCGCACCAGGGGGTCCGGATCCATGTCCGGATTCTGTCACTGGCAGAAGTAGCGCTGATATGCGCGTACCCTGTTCGCCGTGGTGATGAGTCTGGAGATTCCGACGGCCCCCGACGGCCGGGTGATCGAGGAACGGTCGACGGCACGGGTGCTGCTGGTGAACCCGGAGGGACGAGTGCTCCTGTTGCAGGACTCCGACCCCGGTGCCGCCGGCACGCCGAGGTTCTGGCTGACACCGGGCGGAGCACTGGATCCTGGCGAGAACACCGCACAAGCCGCGGTGCGCGAGGTGGCCGAGGAGACCGGACTACGGCTGCCGCTCGGCCAGTTGGGCAAACCCCTGGGACTGCGCCACGTCCGCCACGGGTACAGCGACCGCGTGGTGATTCAGCGCGAGGTCTTCTTTGCCGCCCAGGTCGAGCACTTCGAACCGGACCATACCGGCTTCACCGCGGACGAACGCGCAACCGTGCAGGACGTGCGCTGGTGGAGCGTCTCCGAATTGGACGCGACGACGGAGCTGGTGTGGCCGACGGGTCTCGCCCCGCTCGTCCAGCGGGTCGCCGACGGCGACCGCCGCCCGTGGGGGGCGGCTTTGCCCGAGGGCGACGAGTCCACCGTCTCGATCTGAGGCACCTCGCGCCTCGATCCTCGGCCGGGAGTCCCCAGGGCCTCAGGTAGGCCGTGACGTCCAACGCCGCGCGACGTCTTCGGCGTCGGCGAGGCTGAGCGGCTCCGGCAGCGGTGCGTCGAACCGGGAGGCACGTAGCCCGTCGGTGAAGATCGCGAGGTA
>Ga0079225_10001373_pt1 | contig 13622 bp, 14 predicted proteins | sample Poulit2012_FD_76344 | JGI IMG/M metagenome (GOLD analysis project Ga0079225, IMG submission 76344) | Agricultural soil microbial communities from Georgia to study Nitrogen management - Poultry litter 2012 | ecosystem: Environmental > Terrestrial > Soil > Agricultural land | place: USA: Georgia...
TCGGCGGTACATTCCTCGCACTTTACCTGCGGCCTTTATTCGGATTATCCGTACCAAAATCGAATGACTCTGTGTGTTAATAAAAAAACCGGCTTGTATGTCAATTGACATACAAGCCGGTTTTTTCGTGGAAAAAGTTAAGTTTAACCTTCGGATTATTCTCTGATCTTTTTAGTTCTAAGGTATAGATAGATACCGACATTGAGCAGGATAAACAGTATGCCCACAACAAATACTGTCGTGGTTATACCGCTGGAATAGCCTAGAAACGGTGTCACTATTAATACGATAACAGTGCCTATTACCAACAGTGAAGCCAAAGTCATATTATACCACTGCATGAAAATACCACCTTTAAAAGATTGTTTTAACTCACTGGTTCCAATCATTTGATGTAGGTACTTCAACATAATAGATGTCTGGTCGAGTTCCTGTAAAAGTTTTAAAGCCCCTTGAAAACCAATGTACATTCATATTACATGTATTCCTTTTTCAGCATATTTTAAACACCAAAGCATAAAAATGTTATTACATCTCGTCCCTTATCGGCATGCCGCTCTGTGCACCGAGCTTTCTCACTGCAAGTCCTGCAGCATCGTTGGCAAAGTATATTGCCTCTTCAACCGTCTTGCCCTCGGCGATGCCGACTGCGAATGCGGCATTGAAAGTATCGCCTGCACCGGTAGTGTCTACAACATCCACGTTCTTCGGCGGAATCAATATCTCCCTGCCGTCTTTGAAGTATGAAGCACCCTGTGCACCCTGTGTGGTGATGAGTTTCTCATAATACTCGGGCAGTCCGTCTTCCCGCATTTTAAACAGCTGTGCACGTTCGTGTTCATTCGGTGTAATATATGTTGCCACAGCCAGATATTCTTTTTTGAACTCGGTAACAGGTGCGGGGTTGATGATGACGGGTACATTTTCATTTTTACATATATCCAGAGTATGCCTGACCGTCTCCATCGGTATTTCAAACTGGAGCAGCACCATATCACTGTCTTTGATCACCGATGTGTAATTATCGACATGCCTCTTATCAACTTTTCCGTTTGCGCCGGCGATGATGATGATGCGGTTGTCGTTGTCTGCAACGATGATGTTCGCAATGCCGGACGGTGTTTTTTCTTCAACAGCAATTCCGGCGGTATCGACACCATTATCTTCGAAGTTTTTAATCATTTCTGCTCCGAATGCATCATCTCCCACTTTGCCGATGATGGAGACGTCTGCGCCGAGCCTTGCGGCGGCGACCGCCTGGTTGGCACCTTTGCCGCCGAACAGCGTTTCAAAATGTGTACCGGCAACCGTTTCACCGGCAGCGGCTACCTGGTCGGTCACAGTGATCAGGTCCATATTGATGCTGCCGACAATCGTAATTTTAGGCTTACTCATCCGTCTCACCATAAGAGGCAAGGATGTCCTGGAATATATTCCAAAATGTTTCTGTATCGACACCAGTTGCGAATTTTACATTTTCAGGTTTGCCTGTCGTTTTCAGCAGATCGACGACGGTCATGCCGTATGTGGCTTCGCCTTTCATTTCGATTGTGACGTTGACGTTTTCAAACGTGAACATATCCGGGTTGATCAAATACATAGTCGTACATGCATCGTGGATCGGGCCGCCCGGAAATCCGAAATGATCCTTATATGTTTCAGCAAAGAATATAAGCAGTTCTTTGACAAAGACTGCGATTTCATTGTTGATTCCAGACACTCTGTCAATGACTGCAGTGTCCGCGATAACCTGATGCGTCACGTCCAGACCGAACATCGTCACAGGCAGTCCGCTTTCATAAACGACCTTTGCCGCTTCAGCATCCACATATATATTGAATTCGGCTGCAGGTGTCCAGTTGCCGAACGTCCCGCCGCCCATTAGTACAATCTCATCAATATTATCTTTGATGGACGGATCTTTTATCAGAGCGAGCGCAATATTCGTCAGCGGTCCAGTCGGAACAAGCGTCACTTTTTCCTGGCTGTTTTTAACCTGCTCGATGATGAAATCGACGGCGTGTCCGGGTGACTTTTCTTTTGTCGGCTCCTTTAAAACCGGACCGTCCATGCCTGTTTCGCCGTGTATTTCAGGCGCAATTTCACTTTCTCTCACTAGCGGGCGGACAGCGCCTTCCACTACAGGCACATCCAGGCCGATCAGTTCAATGACCTTCAATGCATTCACCGTATTCTTTTCCACTTCTACATTTCCCGCGACCGTCGTAATGCCGAGTATGTCCAGCTCACTTCTTTTTGAAGCACCGATGATGATGGATATCGCATCATCATGTCCCGGATCACAATCCAAAATAACATTTCTCATCGAATCACCTTTTCAATCTTTTAAACTAATCGTAGCATAAAATATTAAAAAAAGTCCTCTTAAACAAAGAACTTTCAGTCAGATATTGTACGGTTGCTGCCGGCAAAGTAGCCGAAAAAGGCAATCATGAATGAAACAGCAATCAGGATTATCAGCGGCAGGTTCCATGTGCCGGTATACTCTGCAATCATCCCGAGTAATAAAGGCCCCGTCGCCGCCAGTATGTATCCTACCGACTGCGCCATCCCGGACAGCTGTGCCGACTCCTCGACGGTATTTGTACGCAGTACGAAAAACATCATTGCGAGACTGAATGTTGTCCCTGCACCGACACCAGTCATGATCAGAAATGGAATGATCATCCAGTGTTCCGGCATCAGGAAGATGCCGATCAGTCCGACAGACCACATCAGACCGCTCGTCATCCCAAGTATCTTCTGCCCTGCAAATTTATATGCGATGACCGGTGCGATGAATGTTGTCGGCAGTATACCGAGCTGATATATGGTCATCAGCCAGCCGGCTGCCGTCTGGGTGAAGCCTTTTTCAATGAGCATAGCCGGGAGCCACGCAAACAATGTATATGGAATCAGCGACTGCAGACCCATATAAATAGTCACCGCCCATGCAAGCTTCGAGTGCCATAAACTTTGTGAGGGCTTATCATCAATCTTCTTGAATGTCTTCTTCCGTTCTTCCAGAGTTCTCGGCATCCTTAAAACTAAGACAAGTGCCCCGATCAGCGGGAATATGCCCCACATTGCAAGCGCTGTCCGCCAGTCAAAGTCAGAACTTGCTGCAACAGTCACTGAAAGCCCAGCTGACAATGCACTGACGATATTCATAGAGAAAGTGTACAGACCGGTCATGAGCCCCACTTTGAACGGGAATGACGCTGTAATAATACCCGGGGACAGCACATTGCCGAACGCAATGGATATGCCGATGACCGCCGTTCCGAAAAATAGCATGAATGTTCCGTCCATTCCTCTGATCAGAATGCCGGCTGTTAAAAATATCATGGCGATCAGCAGCGGTATTTCCATACCGTATTTACGTGCAATATTTGGTATGAACGGCGAGAACAATGCAAACGCGAGTAATGGCAGAGTATTCAGAAGCCCGACCATAGTATTGTTGATACCAAGATCTTCACTGAAAAACGGCACCAGCGGGCCGATTGATGAAATCGGTGAGCGCAGTGACGCTCCGACAAAAATGAGGACAAGCAATAACAAAGCGATATAATAGCGTTCTTTACGCACCGACATCAATTCCGCCTCCTTCTTTTAACCCCAACATCATATCATGAATTATTATTAATATTGAATACTTTTGCTCAAAAAAAAAAGAGCAGTCGCCTGCTCTTTTGATTGTTCTATTCTTCTTCGCCTATTTCTTCAGTCAGTGCAGCAACATCATCCACAATTTCTTCCGTCGGGAAGCTCGTATCTCCGGCATCAACACCCGCATACGATTTCTTAATCGTTCCGTCGGCATCAATCAGATAGAAGCTTGTGCTGTGCGTCACCTGGTCACTGCCCTTTGGCGGAGGTGCTACGATTGTTTTAAAATTCTTTTCTGCGAATCCACGAATGAATTCATAATCATAGCCCGTCATAAGATGCCACTCAGTGTCTTCTGGAACATCATAATTTCCAAGGTATTCCGTCAAAACTTCAGGTGAATCATTTTCAGGATCCACCGTGAAACTCAGGACTCCGTAATTGTCGATACCCTGTGCTTCAAGCTCTTGCGTTACATATGTCATATTTGCAGTCATTGGAGGACAGACAGTGACGCAATTTGTAAATACAAAATCGAGCAGCCACACTTTCCCTTCCAAATCCTTTTCAGTAAGTGTTTCCTCATTTTGGTTGGTCACTGAAAATTCCTGTATTTCATTCCCATATTGACTCATGGTTTCCACTTCGGAATCACTGCAGGCGCTTAAAAATAATACAGTAAACAAACCGAATAATATAAACTTTTTCAAAATAACACCCTCCATGTCCAACTAACCTTAATATATCAAATTAAAATTGGACGTGGTGCCGCTTTTTTTATATTATTGTGAAATTATTATGTCAGCAGCACTCATTTACTGCTCATCGGCCTTAATATACTTCTGTTCCTTCAAGAAGAAAGCCATGACCAGACCGATGAATGCGAGCACCGCCGAAACCATGAACGATACGTTGACCCCTTCAATTTCATCACTGACCGCCGGTGTACCGCCGCCGGATGCACTGAAAGCAAATCCGGTCATCACAGTGACCAGCAGTGCTGTAAATAAAGACCCGCCGATCTGCCTCATCGTATTATTGATTGATGTACCGTGCGGCAGCAGATGATCTTTCAATGCGTTCATAGCAAAAGTCGTCAGCGGCATCATGGACAATCCTGTGCCGACCAGACGGAATGTATAGACGATTGCAATGTATGACCAAGAAGTATTTTCATCCAGCACGGACAGAAGGATCGAAGTCATCAGTATGATTCCCATCGATGTAAATGTCAGAGTCCTAATGCCGTATTTGTCGAACATCACCCCTGCAATCAAGCCGAATGATCCCATCAGCACTGCACCCGGCAGCAGGGACAGTCCGGATTCGAATGCTGTATATCCCAGCATATCCTGCATCAGTACGGGAAGGATATTATTCGCACTCACCATCGAAGTGAATACGATGACGCCAATCAGCGAACTGATCAGGAAGTATTTATTTTTGAACACCCGCAGCTGTAATATCGGAATTTCGAGCCTCAGCTGCCTGCGGACGAAAATTGCCACGATGAGACCGCCGAGGATGATCGGAATGAGCACTTCAGGCGACGTCCATCCGCTGATGCCGGCGACCGAAAATCCGTACAGCATACCGCCGAAGCCGAGCGTTGATAAAATGATCGAGATGTAATCCACCGGCGGGTCAGTCGTCTCGGTGACATTCCGCATAAATTTAAATGCGAAGAAAATATTCAGTGCGGCAAACGGCGCCACTATGATGAATAAAGTTCGCCACGGCCATATTTCAACTATGTAGCCGGACAGAGAAGGACCGATGGCCGGTGCAAAACCGATTATCAGTCCGAACAGCCCCATCGCACGCCCCCGTTTTTCAGCCGGGAACATCTTGAGCAGAACGACCATGGTGAGCGGCATCATGATCCCGGCCGCACCCGCCTGGACAATCCTGCCCGCGAGCAGCAGCGGAAACACCGAAGATACTGCCGCAATGAGCGTACCTACGGTAAACAGTGTCATTGCGAAAATATATAATTTTCTTGTTGTAAATTTATTGATCAGAAATGCAGTAACGGGAATCATGATGCCGTTCACTAAAAAGAAACCCGTCGTCAGCCATTGCGCGGTACTGAACGGAATGTCCAGATCTTTCATGATCGAAGGCACTGCAGTGACAAGCGGCGTCTGGTTCAATATCGTGATGAACGCCCCGATGATCAGATTGGCGACTACAAAATTTCTCTCATTAAAAAACTTTGATTGATTGGTATTCATATTGCCACTACTCTCTTAAATAAGAAATAAGCCATTAAAAATTAAAATCAGCTCTACTAATCTCATCCGTCGATGTGACTTCTAAAATACAGTTTAACCTTTCTTTCAATTCGCTGACATGTGAAATGATGCCGATCGTCTTGCCGTTCGACTGCAGATCGATTAAAGTAGAAATCGCAATTTCAAGTGTTTCTTTGTCCAGTGTACCAAATCCTTCATCGATAAACATCGTATCGAGACTGATGCCGCCCGCTTCCTGCTGGACCGCTTCACTGAGTGCAAGCGCCAGTGACAATGATGCCTGGAACGTTTCACCGCCGGATAAAGAAGAGATATGGCGCGCAGAGTTGTTATAGTAGTCGAACACTTCGATATCAAGCCCCGTTTTTCTGCTGATTCTGGCCCGGCTCCGGACCAGTGCATAACGGTGGTTCGTCATATCGAGCAGTCTTTCATTTGCGATATTCAATATTTTCTCCAAAAAGTACATCAGTACATAACGCTCGAGTGACACCCTGCTTTCATTGTTGCCGCCGACTTTCTGAACCAGGTCGCTGACCGCTTCAAAATGTTCTTTCTTCTCTTCATATTCCCCGATGTATTCGGACACCCTCGAAAGCACCCTGTCATACTGGCTGATATTGTTATTCAGTACGGCAAGCTCCTTCTGGAATTGTTCGATTTCATCTTCTGCAGATTTTATTTCCTCTTCGTCTTCAACGGTATTATAGTAATCTGTCTGCACCAGTGTTTTTTCAATCTCATCCATCTGCCTTTCCGTTGAACTCTTCTCCTGATGAAATGTGCGGACTTCTTTTTCCTTGGCTTCGATATCCGTCTGCCTCAAAATCTGTCTCAGCTCATTCCGGTCGAGGAAGGGCTCCCGGTGAAGAAATTCATCCAACACTTCACTCAGTGTCACGATGGTCGCCTGATTCTCTTTTATACTGTCAGCACTGTGTTTCAGTGACTGGCTGACGACGGTGATCTCTTTATTCAAATCACCCTGCCTTTGTTCCAGCTGCTCTTTGTTCAATTTAAAATTACGGACAGCTTCCTGCTGTTTTACCATATGATTTTCGAATCCGTCATAGTCATCAAATGAAGTCTCCGTATTGAATTCTTCAAGCAGTTCTTTCAGCTGTGCAAGTCTGTCATTATTTTTTTCCTGATCAAATTTATACTGCTGGATCTGAGTGGACTGTTTTGAGATTTCTTTGTCGAGCACATCTTTTCTTTCGAGCGCTTTTTTCACTGATGAAATTTTGTCAGAGACTTTTACAATCTCTTCTCCTGTTTCAGAGAAAGACTTGGAAAGGTCATCATATGAATGACGTTCCATTCCATTTAACAATCTTTCATACAGTTTAGAATCATCTTCCAGAGATTCACCTTCGCTTTCAAGTAATTCCAACTGTTCATTCAGACTGTTGATTTCCTGTTCTTCATCCTCGCTCAAATAAAGAATGCCGTCGGGGATGGTTTCCACAGTACTCTGGCATACAGGACATGCATCGCCGACTGCCAGGCGGCCGAGCAGGTGTTCAATATGCGGCTGATCCTCTTTTGCATATTTACTTTGGACGGATGACTTCAGTTCTTCAAGGAAGGATTCACACTGCTCCCGATTTTCTTTATTCGACTTCAAAAGACTCTCCGTCTCTGCGAGTTTTTTATCGTAGCCCATGAATGTTTTCTCATCATCAAGTTTCACTTTGAAGTCGTTCTGCTGCAGTTCCAGGCTGTGCTTCCTAGCCGTCAGTTCATCCGCTTCATCATTCGTAGCTGTAACGCGTCCAAGCTCCTGTGAGTAAGTACGCTGCTCCGCCTCCAGCTGCTCTGTGGACTCCGAAAGTGTCTTCAGCCTGTCATTCACAGCGGATATTTCTTCCGGCAGTTTTTTGTATTTCTGTGTCAAAAACCGTTCATTTCTCGTTATATATTTTTCTGTATCCAGGATTTCCGGTTCGTTTTTCTTCAGTTCATTCATCTTTTCTGTCAGCCGGTCGTATTCTTTCTGTAAATCCTGGTATCTGATCTTCAGTCCGTTCTCTCTTTTTTCAAGACCGTCGATCGTATCTTTCAGTTCCGCTTCCCGCCTGAGTTCAAAATCGATGGTTTTGACTCTGTTGTAGTCGGAAATCTCATCTTCCATCAACTTGATGTTTCTGGAGTTGGCATTCAATGCTGTCTGATGCTCCTTCAGCTTTTCAAGCTGACCGACTTTATCATTATGCGCGTGTTTTTGCTTCAGTTCTTCCTGCAGCCCGTTGCGTTTTTCCCTGGCCGAAGCGATACTCTTCTCCAGCTCCCCTGCTTCTTTCTTCACATTCCTAATTTTCGTTTTCAGAGATTCAATCTGGTGATTGAAACCAGGGTGCTCCTCGTTATCTTCCAGCGTACTCAGCTGCTCGCCGATTTTCGCCTCCAGCTGATGGAGTTCCGTCCTGTCAGTCTTCTCCAGTTCTTTCAGCCTGTTTTCAAAGTCGACAAAACGTTCCGTCTGGAATAAAGTCCGGAGTATCTTCTGCTTATCTTCACTCGTCGAAACGAGCAGTTTCTTGAATTCTCCCTGGGGCAGTATGAGTATCTGCCTGAACTGGTCGGCAGTAAGCTGGATGATATCGATCACTTTGCCGGTCACGCCTGTGACGGAGCTTTCGATGACACTTCCGTCATCTGCGTAAAGTGCAGCTTTGGACGGCACTTTTGACTTCCTGCCCTCTTTGCTGAAACTCAGTTCCCTTTCGACCGTATAGCTGTTCTTCCCGACAATAAACTCCAGGCTGACTTTTGAAATGTTATTGTCGGAGGCAAACTGGCTTCTGACCGAATATTCATCACGGTCGGTCGTCGAAGTCTGGCCGTAAAGACTGAATGTGATGGCGTCGAAGATCATCGTCTTGCCCGACCCGGTTTTTCCGCTGATCAGAAACATCTGACCGTCCGCATGCTTAAAATCGATTGTTTCACCTTTAAATGGCCCGAAGTATTCCATATGCAGTTTAATTGGTCTCATGATTGCTACCTCCAAAATGCTGTTCAAACAATTCCGTTTCAATGGCCGTCGGCGGCCTCTGGCCGATTTCCTCTATGAAGGATGCATATATTTCAAAGTCACCTGTTTCCTTCATATCTATCGTCGTCATATTGAAATCATGATTTTCTGTCGTCACTTTCAGTTCCAAAGTGTTCGGATAGATCATTTTGATTTTCGACATCGGTTCCTTTATGTGTCTTAAATCAGACAGTATGAATTTGAAATATGCTTCCTTATCTTCAAAATCAATTCTTTCATTGATGATGTCATCGTAACTGCCCTCATACTCCACAATATCATGCAGCGGTGTCAGGGGAATGAATTTCACTGCATTATCATCTGTATCTATCCATCTGAAACCTTTCGGCTGCTTCACTTCATTGAATGAATATTTTAGCGGCGATCCGCTGTAGAAGATTTTGTCATGGTTTATGGCGAACGGATGATGCAGATGTCCGAGCAGCACATAATCGAAACTGTCAAATATTTCACTGCTCACCTCTTCGGATAAACCGATTGACAGTGCCCGTTCCGATTCACTCTGTCTGCCGTCCTGGATGAACAGGTGGCCGATCAGTATATTTTTCGCATCTTCATCCAGTTCAATCTGTTCCGCAATATGCTTGTAGACATCATGGTGGGTGCGGAGTTCTTTATTATCGAAATGATGCCTTGCCTCAAGTACATCAATATGCGGGACCATGTAGAAATTATGGCCGCCGATCACCACCGGCTCCAAAATATCGTCAAGAGAAGTATGGATGTACAGATCAGATGCCTTGAACCATTCGGACCCGTAATCAAGGAGTGCCTTCGAATCATGGTTGCCGCTGATCATCAGGACCGGAAGACCCATCTCCTTATTCATCTTATAAAGATAATGGTTCACCATCTTCAGAGCCTCTTTGGAAGGGTTGCTGCGGTCGTACAGATCGCCGGCAACCACAATGATATCCGGTTTCAGTTCCTCTATCTGATTCATTAACTGCTCCAGTACAAATCTTTGGTCATCTATTAAATCTCTGCCGTTCAGTTTCTTTCCTATATGCCAGTCGGCAGTATGTAAAATTTTCATATAAACACCTCAAATCAATTATACTAAAAAAACGCCCTGATAAAAATCAGGGCGTCGTATTTTGGAGTTGTCGGATAGTGATGATGAGGTCATCCAGTTTTCTTTCCATACGGTGCAGCAGAAAAAAGGTGATCACTACCGGGAAACCGACATCACTCACGAGCGGTATCCAGTCCACTAGATGATGACTTGTGTATCAGTGCTGACTATTTTTGCGGAATGGACATCGATGGGTTTCCCCTGCATCGGGTCGAGAGCATTCGTATCAATCAATTTTTGTGCAGCTTCCAGTAATTCCGCTTCAGTGAGCGCCTCGTTCGGATTACGGAAATTCATTGTAAATCGTCTGTTCGCATCTGTATTAAATACAACAACCAGTCTTTTATCCATGTGAAATCCTCCTTATATTTATTTATCCGATGACGTATGTTTCCAGTTTTTCAACCAGCGCATATGAATCCAATGTCAATGTTTCAAATACTTCCATCACTTGATTGATCTCGCTGTCAGTCGATGTCACATCGATGTTCGGTACGGAACGGTAACGTAAAATTTCTTTGCCTTCTGCATCTGTCGTCATGTAATAAAACCTTGCACTTGTAGTTTTATGCATCCTCTTCACCTCCTCACACTATATATCGTCATAAATTCGTATATGGACATATTTCTTTTTTTTGAATATAATGGTACATGAGGTGAAGGGTATGACTGATACGTTGTTCATGTGGGGAATTACCCTGTGGATGTTCATAATGGTCGGCGCATTGTTCATAGGCGGATTTTTTATGTTCAGAAAGTTTTTAAGAAGAATGCCCAAAGAAGACGGATACAGCGAACTCGACTGGCAGGATTATTATATAGAAAAAGGATTGCCGCTTTGGGACGATGATACGAAAGCACTGCTGAATGAACTGGTCAGCCCGGTTCCGGAGCTGTTCAGACAGGTGGCGAAAGAAAGAATTGCCGGCAGAATTTCGAAAGTTGCATTGGACGAAGGCGTTGATAAGATAGAACTTGACCAGATCATGAAAGGTTATATTATAGCAACACCGAAGAAAGATCACAGATTCATGAAGAAAAAACTGAATCAGCTGGAGATAGACTATACTCCATACGAGGAACTGTTCCAATATGCAGACAGCGAGAAGGAGAAGTTCTCCATATTCGAACAGACGGAAAAAGTAAAGCAGCTGGGCTAGCCCGGCTGCTTTTTAAATTGCTTAAATTTAATTAACATGGATAGTCTCCATACGACAATCATGACGAATGCCAATAGAAAGAACATGCCTCCGATTTCTCCGGGAGAGATCGACATCGATAATATCGATTTCAAAGAAGTTCTGATAATCAATAATGCCAATAAAATACCGATGAACCACTTTGAAGGCTTGACGTAAAGCTGGCCGTCCTTCTCTTCATATTTTGTCGTAATGACAAGGAGTACCGAGAAAATCAGACCGATGATGAGCGCTTCCAAAATCTCTGTTACAGTCAGCCTGAAATATGGAAAGAAAAACATCAATGCGCCAGTCGACATCATTACAGGAGGTATCAATATCTTTCTGACTGAAAGCGGCCGTTCCGATGCCTTCTGGCGGACGAAGATGACGCCGATTCCCATGAAAACCGCCATGATCGATGCCAGGGTGAATAAAATCATTTCGATATCAATATTCAACATATCATACCTTCTTAAAATCCTTGGAATTCACCAAAGAATGGCTGCAGCCATATAATAATCTGAGTCAGTCCGTCAAAGTAAAGCAGGATTCCCATCAATATCATTACAATCCCGCCGCCTTTCATGATGGCGTTTGAATACTTGAGCATCCAGCGTGTTTTTGAAACAAAGAAACTCAGTACAAAGAACGGCACACCGAAACCTAAACAATATACAATCATCAGAACAAACGCATTGCTCGGTTCTGTCGCACTCATTGCAAAGATTGCACCGATGATCGGGCCGTTGCAAGGTGTCCATCCCGCGGCAAAAGCCATACCGATCAAAATAGATCCGATAAACCCGGACGGTCTGTTTTTAAATGAAACTTTTCTGTCTTTCATTAAAAAGTCGAACTTCAGTACACCGGTAATGATGAGACCGAAAACGATGATCAGTATCGCACCGATCTGCCTGATCAGGTTACCGTATTCTATGAATACTCCGCCGAAAAAGGAGGTTCCGAATCCAAGCGCTATATATATTAAACTGAATCCTATCAGGAAAAATAATGTATGGAAGATTGCACGGGCATTAAATTTCTGATTTTCAACTTCGTTGTAACTCATCCCGGTTATGTATGATACGAAAGCCGGGAAGACGGGTAGCACACAAGGTGAAATAAAACTGAGTACACCAGCTCCGAATGCCAGTAAAAATGTCACTTCACTGCCCACATAAATACCCCCTATTCAACTGTATTTTATCAAAGAAACAGCGATTCAGGGGGCTTTATTTAGAATAAATTATGACATTTGAATGTACTCACCCATTTTGAAGCAGATACATCTTATGATAGATGCCCTCTGACTCCAGCAATTCTTCGTGAGTGCCTCTTTCGACGATTTCGCCTTTGTTCAGGACGAGAATCAGATCGGCGTCCTGTATGGTCGAAAGTCTGTGGGCGATTGCAAGTGTCGTCCGCCCTTTTCTCATCACATTGAGTGACTTCTGAATTTCCTCTTCCGTTTCCGAATCGATGTTTGCCGTAGCCTCGTCCAGAATCAAAATCTTGGGTTCGACTGCGATGGTTCTGGCAAACGCGATCAGCTGCCTTTCTCCGCTTGAAAAAGTGCTGCCTTTCTCAAGAACTTTATGATGATATTTGCCGGGCAGCTTTTCAATGAAGCTGTCGGCCCTGACGAACTCACCCGCTGCTTTCACCTGCTCGAAAGTCATCGTCGGATGATAGAGTTTAATATTGGACTCGATCGTTCCGTAAAATATGAACGGATCCTGGAGCACAAGACCGATATTTTCCTTCAGTTCGGACTTCGGCATCTTTTTAATGGACTGTCCGTCGATTAAAATTTCACCGTGTTCAAATTCATAAAACCGCATGAACAGATTGATGATGGAACTTTTTCCCGAACCAGTGTGTCCGACGAGGGCGACGGTTTCCCCGGGCATGGCCGTAAAACTGATATTTTTCAGTACATCAACCTTGCCGTCATAGCTGAAAGTGACATTGTTGAAATCAATCCGGCCCCCGGTGATTTCATTTTCCTCGTCCGGATTTTGCGCGGGTTCCAAAGTACCGTCATCTATCAGTCTGAACACGCGGCTCGCAGCGACCAGAGCCTGCTGGAATATGCTGAGGTTCTGACTCACCTGGTTGATTGGTTCAAAGAAACGTTCCATGTACTGGATGAATGCAAAAATCAGCCCGGCTGTAATGGATGCCTCAAAGCTGAGAAGACCGAAATAACCGAGAATGACCGCAATGGCAAGTATCTGTATCATGCTGATGGCCGGTCGGAGTAACAGCCCGTCAAGACGAACCGTTTTCATATTATACTCATAGTGTTCATCGTTGATGTACCTGAACTCGTCCTGAAGACGCTTTTCCTGATTGAAGACCTGGATGATTTTCATCCCTTCAATCGATTCCGACAGCTTCGCATTCAGGTCGGAAAGCAGCTGTCTTGCATGAGAAAAGAA
>Ga0079225_10001374_pt1 | contig 13612 bp, 9 predicted proteins | sample Poulit2012_FD_76344 | JGI IMG/M metagenome (GOLD analysis project Ga0079225, IMG submission 76344) | Agricultural soil microbial communities from Georgia to study Nitrogen management - Poultry litter 2012 | ecosystem: Environmental > Terrestrial > Soil > Agricultural land | place: USA: Georgia...
AAGCTATAATCAAATGAAGCATATCCTCTAGTTGAAGATTTTAATTTGTCATAAAAATCAAAGACTATTTCAGCCATAGGCATTTCAAAAATTAATTCTACACGACTTGAAGTTAAATAGCTTTGATTTATCAAATATCCTCTTCTTCCCAAACATAGTGTCATTACATTTCCTATATAATCAGGACTTGTAATAATTTGTGCACGAATAAAAGGTTCTTCGATTCGTAATAAGTGGGTAGGGTCGGGCATGTCAGAAGGATTATCAACCTGAACTATAGTTTCAGGGTCCTTTGTGGTATATGCCCTAAAGTTTACGTTGGGTACTGTAGTAATTACAGATTGATTAAATTCTCTTTCTAAGCGTTCTTGAATGATTTCCATGTGTAACATTCCCAAAAATCCACATCGAAAACCAAATCCTAATGCTTGCGAAGTTTCTGTTTGAAAAGTTAAAGATGCATCATTAAGTTGTAGCTTCTCCATGCAGTCTCTCAGTTCTTCAAAATCTTCATTTGCTACAGGGAAAATACCTGCAAAAACCATGGGCTTTACATCCTCAAAACCCTGAATAGCTTCAGTAGTAGGATTTTCCACAGAAGTTAAAGTGTCTCCAACTTTTACTTCTTTTGCATTTTTAATACCTGTAATTACATAGCCTACATCTCCAGCTTTTACAACATCTTTAGGACTTAAATCTATTTTTAAAGAGCCAATCTCATCTGCTTCATACTTTTTTTGTGTATGAATAAATTTAATTTCTTCTCCTTTCTTTAAGGTACCATTTAAAATTCTGTAATAAACAATTATGCCTCTATAGGAATTAAAAACAGAGTCAAAAACTAATGCTTGAAGTGGTGCTTCTGGATCACCAACTGGTGCTGGAATACGCTCGATAATAGCTTCGAGAATTTGTTCAATTCCAATTCCCGTTTTACCACTTGCATGGATAATTTCTTCTTTCTTACAACCTAATAAATCAATAATTTGCTCTTCAACTTCCTCAATCATAGCGCCATCCATATCTACCTTATTAACTATTGGGATGATTTCTAAATCATTATCAATAGCTAAATATAAATTGGAAATAGTTTGTGCTTGAATTCCTTGAGTTGCGTCAACTAATAATAATGCTCCTTCACAAGCTGCTAAAGCTCTACTAACTTCATAGGAGAAATCCACATGACCAGGAGTGTCGATTAGGTTTAATGTGTAATTTTCTCCTTTATGGATATGTTCTACTTGGATGGCTTTACTTTTTATGGTAATCCCTTTTTCCTTTTCTAAATCCATATCATCTAAAACTCGGGATTGCATTTCCCTTTCTGTAACCGCTTTAGTACTTTCTAATAAACGGTCAGCCAACGTGCTCTTGCCATGATCAATATGAGCAATAATGCAGAAATTTCTAATGTTCTTCATAAAATAAATAAACTGAATACACAGTTATGCGAAAATACAATTTTTTAAGCACTTATTATGTATTTTTTAATTTTTTCATTAAAGTGCCTTGCTTCTTCTATCTGTTTCTTACTTTTACTATACTTTTATTAAAGATAAATGTATAATATACTAATTAAATCATTATATAATGGCAAGAAAAAATTCTAAATGGAAGAGTTATTTACAAAACATTGTGTTTCATTCAGACACAGCTTTGGGTAGATTATTTGATTTAACTTTATTATTAGCAATTGTTTTAAGTGTACTTGTAATTTTATTTGATAGCGTTCCATCCATACATCATGAGCATCATGAGTCTTTGTATGTTGTGGAATGGTTCTTTACAATCTTGTTTACCTTAGAATATATTTTAAGAATTTATATAGCTGATAATAAAAGGAAGTATATTCTGAGTGGACTTGGAATTGTAGATTTTTTATCAATTATTCCAGCATATTTAGGGATATTTTATATGGAATATCAGTTTTTACTTGTGTTTCGTAGCTTGCGTTTATTGCGTGTTTTTAAAATTTTAAAACTAAGTGCTTATTTAAGAGAAAGTAACTATATAATAAAAGCTTTGTATAATAGCTATAGAAAAATCATGTTATTTATGATGTTTATAGTTATTATGGCTTTAATCATTGGTTCCGCTGCATATATAATTGAAAAAGATACACCAGGTTTTGAAAGTATTCCAAAAAGTATTTATTGGGCTGCTGTTACCATAACAACTGTTGGTTATGGAGATGTTACTCCAGCAACACCTTTAGGACAAGCTTTGGCACTGATAGTTATGGTTTGTGGTTATAGTATTATTGCAGTGCCAACTGGTATTGTTACATCAGAATTGACTAGAGAACGATATGAAGCAAGAAATCGAAATAATCTAGTTAAATATTGTCCAGAATGTGGATTTAAAGAACATGATTATGGAGCAATTTATTGCTTGCTTTGTGGTCATACTTTAAAGGCTAAACAACAAGATAAGGTAAAAAAGAAAATGGATGAATAAAATTTCTGTTATTTACTAAGTAAAACTTGTGCAAAGCTCTGTACACCTTCTTCTCTTCCAACAAATCCCATTTTTTCAGCAGTAGTAGCTTTGATAGAAATATCTTCATAGTCTATTTCTAAAAGTTCGCTGATTACTTTTCGCATTTGCGGTATATAATCTTTAATTTTGGGTTGCTGTAAACAAATCGTGCTATCAATATTTACTATTTTCCATCCTTTTAATTTTATCATTTGATAGCAATCTTTTAATAAAATTTTACTATCTATATTTTTGTACTTAGAATCTGTGTCAGGAAAATGAGTACCTATATCTCCCATGCTTAAAGCACCGAACAGCGCATCTGTTATGGCATGAAGTAATACATCTGCATCAGAATGACCAATTGCTCCCTTAGAGTGTGGAACTTCTATACCTCCTAAAATGAAGGGATGTCCTTCTTTTAATTGGTGAAAATCTACGCCTAGACCAATTCTAATTTTCATAATTTTATTTTTTAAACACAAAGATAAAAAAACGAGCGTAATTTATTACACTCGTTTTTTATAAATTTCTTCTTGCTTTATTATTCCTGTTTTCCTAATTGATCAAAATCAAAAGTTAAGGAAAATCGCAAAGTGTTGGATAAAGGATTTCTCGTTGTAGAAGATCCTGAAGGAACTAAATAAGAGAAGTTTAATCCGAATATATTATATTTTATACCCACGCCAGCGGTTAGGTATTGCCTATTCCCATTATCTTTATGCTCATAATAATAACCTGCTCTTAAAGCAAATTGTTGCTGGTACCAATATTCTGCTCCTACAGCAATATTGGTACCAAATCCTTTTGGAGCATGTTTAAAGGATTCAAAGATACCCGTTACTACTCCCATATCTTGATAATATTCTGTATCCCAAAATCTATCGCCATTTTCATCTTCTTTCTCAATTGGAGCTGGAACTAAAGTTTTTTGTAAGTCTACTCCAAATGCTAATTCGCTATATCTGTCAAACTTGTAATTATAAGCAGCACCTAAACCTAAACGAGCAGGTAAGAAATCTTTATTTCTTTCACTGTAGGTAATCTTTGAACCAACATTAGTTAATACTGCCCCTGCATTAAAAGTACCAGCTTGCTCATCTGCTAATTGAGAAGTAGTAGTGTAAAATACACCTAAATCAGCTGCAAAAGCATTTCCAGGTTTTGATTCTGCTCCAATTTCTGTGGCTCCTGCACCAGATACTATATTAGAATGTATATAGCGTAAGTTAGCACCTAAAGATAAATGTTCCGATAAATCTCTAGAGTAGCCTAAATCAAAAGAAAATTCTCTTGGACTTCCTGTTCCAATGTGTTCTCCTTGGATATCAGTAAATTGGATATCGCCTAAATTAAAATAACGTAAAGAAGCACTTATCGCTTGATTGTCGTTTTCGCCAAATTTAGCATAGCCAGATAAATAGCCTAAAAATACATCTTTTACTATATCACTTAACCAAGGAGTATAAGTGATAGAAAAGCCATATTTATCTTTATTTTTTACTACCTTACCTACATTCCAATATTGGGAATTTGCATCAGGACTTATTGCTATACCTACATCACCCATAGCTCCGCTTCTTGCATCGGGAGAAATTGTTAAAAAAGGTACAGCAGTTCCAACTGCTCCTGTTCCTACTTTTTTTCCATCTAAACTTGTTTGTCCAAAACTGCTTTGGCTCATTAACAATCCTGATAAAAGGATTGCACCAGTAATTCTTAAATGCTTATACATACAAAGTGTAAAATTGTTAAACTAAATAATTGAGTAGTAAAAGTTATTTCAATAAGCGAAAATTGATTTTAAAGGTTCAAAGATACATTAATTTTCTAATTTGCATTACTTCTTGGTCTTTTTAACGTAAGTACAATAACTTTTGGTATGCTTGATCTAAAATTTCTTTATTATGTAGTATTCTAACTCTGTAAAAATATATACCTCTTTCAACAGGCATTTCTTTTTTATTCTTACCATCCCATTCAATATAAATTTTGTTGCTTTCAGAGTTTATATTCTTTTTGAATTGCTTTACCAAGGCCCCTGAGCTGGAAAATATATCCACTTCCACTTCTAAGTCCATTAATTTCAAATTATGTTCAAATGCTATGGTTGTTTTTCCTTTAAAAGGATTAGGGAAATTAGCTAAGTTCTTTATTGCTAAATTTTCTTCGTCTTGTTTTCGAACTTCAAAACGTATATATCCCTCTCCCATGTTATTATGCACATCCCATGCTCTAACTCGAATAAAATATTCTCCCTCTTTTAAGTTGTATAAAGGATAATAAGCATATCCTTTATGTGGACCTTCTGGACTGGATTCGAAAAATGAATTTAAAACTATTGGATTTTTAGTATCTTCATTTAAAATAGCAACAAAATCATGACCAACAGAAGAGCCTGATATATTGAAACCAATATCATCTTCTAAATCTATAAATAAAACTGGATTAGGATCACTAAATCCTGTTCTATGGTATAAAGAATCATATAAGTACACTTTTACTGTTGGTGGAATATTATTATCTGTTGCATTTTCACTATATCCTCCAATAGTAATATTTTGACTTAAACCCATTGCATCTTCATTTTCATTGTATGCATACAATACTATTTTACCACTTCCAAAATCAAAATTGATATCCTTTGGAAGGATGATTTCTATTTCAAATTCACCATTTTCTACTCTTGCTTTTTGATTTACAATAATATTAGTTTGTGATTCAAAGTCGGGCGTAGTACCTTCAAAATCATTTATAGTTTGTACTACTTGTTTTTGACCATAAACATGTAATTCTATTGTTCCATTAAAATCAGGCAAATTGTTTCCTGAGTATTCTTGGATACGACCTTTAAGTTTGTATTTTCCTAAAGCTTTTAAGGTGTCCGTTAGAATTAGAGTGCCTTCTTTATTTTCATAAATAGAATCAAGTATTACCTCATGTTTTGGAAAAGCCAATTGCATACCTGGGTCTCCTAACAAGGCAAACTTGGAAGAATTAGAACTGATGCTGGTGTTTTTTCCATCTTTGTAAGCTTCGCCTAATGTTTTATATTTCCCTGTGGAGCTTCTATTGAAAATTTGGTCCACCAGGTTGGTTGTTAAAGCTGTTGAGCTGTTTGCGTATACCGCTTGAGTTGTTGTAATAATAGAGATGGCACCTCCTTTATCATTTAAAACTATTTTAGTTCCAGCCGATCGCTCTTCTGGATTAGGTTCATCATATCTTCCAAAATCACATGTTGCTGTAATTATCAAAGGTAAAGCGTCATAATTTGTCCATCTTCCATAATCTTCGGGCGTTAATATTGCTTCATGCGACCAACGAACAGGACTTCCATGACCACTATAAGACATGTAAAATGTACCAGCATAAATTCTTTCATTAATTGCTTGGTTCATTGTAGGATATCTATTTCCAGAAGCACCTGATTCTACCTTGTGGGCATCACTATAAATTTTATGGATAGTAAATTCTGGTAAGTTTTGAAGAAAGGGTTGAGAGATAGATTCACAATCTTCCAAATGATTCATTCCTAACTCTTTATCATCTGCAACTAATGCGGCTTGCATTTTCCAAGAGCCAAAGGAAGAAGCACTGTGATAGTTCTTTAGTTTGTTAATATAGTTTTTAGCCTCCTCCTTGCTAGTAGCTGGAATACGACCAATTCCAATATCCATAAAGGCATTAAAAGAGCCTATATCTTCCCCATGATCCAAATATGCAAAGAAGTCATCTGTAGGGTAGGTGTTTACATATCCTTCAGAGTTTAATGTTTGATAGGTTGGTACAAAATTAGTATTGGGACTAATAATATTTTTATAATCAAAAGAGGCTGCGCCAAATAATAAAACATTTTGTAATTTTTTGTTCTCATTTTCTCCTTTTTCATACATATGCTTAATGAAATTTCTTATAGCTGCAATATCTTGACTTCCGGAAGAAAATTCATTGTATATCTTTTTGACCTCCACCACTTGTACGTCGGTTCCAAATTTTTCTCTATGAAATTGAGCTAAATTTTCTGCTTCTTCTAAGAAATTTCTAGCGGTTATTATGAGGTAGTTTGTTGCTGGAAGTCCGTGCAAATTTTGATTGCTGACTTCGCCTACTAAATCTGGTTTATTAAAGCTACTGCCCGAAAAGCTAATATAATGTTGCACTTTGCCTGCTTTATCATTAAAATATAAATTATTGTTTTGAAATGTACCTTTTACCTGATATATTTCATTTACATCACTTATATTCCAGACGATACCTTGATTATTAGCATTTTTAACTTCGTAAGTTACATATTCTTGTTCTGTATAATTTAAAGGTTCAAAACTTCTAAAGGTTTGTCCTTCATTTGAAAAGCGTATTTGTTGTTTATAATTTGCTTCTACAAAACCAAGATACGCATTTGAATTTCCATGAAGAGTGTATGTTATTTGCAAGTTTTCATTTTGTCCTTGGGTAGGATAGCTATAACTTTTAATATCTTCAATAATCTTATAATTAACCCCTATCGAATTAAAGGTTTGGCTACCTAAACTGTGATTATTTATAGTTATTTGAGTTTGATTATTATTGTTATTGCTTGCTACTGCGTTTTTAATTCTAATCTTTGCATCACCTATTGCATTTTTAAAAGGGAGTTGAATTTTATGTGATAAATTAGAGCTCGCAGAGTTGATTCTGTCGCTATACCATTGCTTTCCCATTCTTGTTGGTTGTACTTCATCTTTATGGTATAAAAAGTAATCTGAAGATTTGGTAATTGTATCTTCGGAAATCTCGTTAGAATAGTCTTTGAGTAAAATTTTTTTTCCATTCCCATGATCAAAACTTATGAAATAATAACTTTTATCTTCATAATAATGTTGCAAATGGCTAAAAGTAGAGTCGCTATTAGCTTTCCATCCTGTTGGTCCTGGACTGTAAAATAAAACATAATCTGAATTGCTCATTTGTGTGTTAGAAGAAGAATAGAAGATTGCATTTTCTACTAAATCATCCATTTGATTGGTATCTACAGTTTCTCCTAAAATCGTACCTCCGTGTCCAAAAATACGTAAATGCTGAAAATTAACATTATTGGTTGAGATGCCATTATCATTTAAAAAAGCCTTGTCAATTTTATATAAGCCCTCTTTTGGTACAGATATTTTATACCATTTTCCAGTTGATAATAATGAGGTTTCTGCACTTTGAGGTTTATATTTACTTTCACTTTCGGATTTTTCTACTAAACTATAATGAATAGCTAATTTGTAATCTTTTAGTTCAAAATTGTTTTGCTTTTTTAAAGAACCATAAGGAACTAAAACTCTTAGCATTTTTTGTCCGCTACTATTCCCAACAAAGTAATCTAAATTCCTTGAAATGCTATTTGCATTTTTTGCTATAAGTTCAACAGAATGGACATGCTTGTCATTTTCTAAATAAATAGTTTGAATATGGTATTCGTCATCATAGAGTTCATTAGTATATATAGGACTTCCTTTAACAAATTTCGTATATTGTGCATTTGTTAGTAGTGAAAAAGTTAAACTTATTAATAATAGGCTTAAAAAAAAACCAAGCTTTGGCATAATTGGAGTTTATTTTGCTTAAAATTACAAAACAAAATACAATTTACGTGTTAATAAAATTAAAACTATTGAATATTTAGTTCAAATTGCTGTTTTTGAACATTTTGATTTGCGTCACTAGCTTCAATTTGTACGTTATGCTTGCCTCTAGGAAAATCCAAGGGGATCTTATAGTAAAATATATTTTTTGCACGTCGCATGTTTAACCAAGAACCATCCTCAAGTTTGGCCTCAAATGAAGCAATGTAGGTAGACTCTTCCTCTACTTGTATACGGATAATATCTCCTGGTTTTAGTTGATTTCTAGAGAGTACAGAGATTTTTGGAGCTACAGTATCTATAGCTACATGATAATGCCCAAAGCTTTGTATAGGTGCTATTGCGTAGCCTTTTTCAAATTTTGCTGGAATGGCATTTTGGGCTGCCTGTCCTGGTAAAGAGCTGGCTTGGATTGGATGTGAAAATATAAGTTTAGAGCGAAGGTGAAGAGGTAAAGGTTTTAATAACCTAATGCCTAATTCCATAGCTTCATGAATTGGAAATTCTTGAGCATTAATAGTGATGATAGGGGAGAGTAAATGCGCTTCCTTTTTTTCTTTATATTTAAAAGTGATAGTGTCATAAACACTTAAAGTCTTGCTGTTTAGATAAAAGTATTCTTTAGTGAAATTTTGAAACAACCCTGGAATCAATTCTTCATTTTTGTAATTATATTTCAATTTTGTACTTTCTTCTGCTATTTGTTCTTGTTTTTTTAAAATTTCAAATTGAATGGAGCTTTTATTGGTATAATAATCCTCTATTTCAATTCTAATTTTTTGTTTCCCTTCTCTTAATTTTATAGCACCATTGTTATTAGAAATCGGATAAAGTTGAAGATGATTGTTTGGAAGTATATATAATAATTGAAAAAAACTTTTTTTATTAGCATACTGAACGTAATCTATATAGCTATTCATCATTCTATTAATACTCAAATCAATTTTGTCAATTTTCGTTTGAAAATGTAAGGAGTCATTAAGGAATAGTTTAATAGAATAAATACCAAGCCAATTATTACTGCCATTCATAAAATCTTTAACTTCAAGACTGAAAAATACTTTGTCTTTATTAGTAATAATTAAATCACCTGTGTATTTATTATTTCCTTGAGCTATTAAAGAATAAATATCTGGACTTTGTTTGTAAAGTGATTCCTGTGCATTGTAAATTGCAATTTTCGAAGGTTTGGGAGCGATTTTATCTTGTACTTGAAAAGCAGGAAATGCTGAAGGGTTTAAAGCTTGATTTGTTCCTGTTTCTCTAATTTCAAAATGTAAATGAGGAGCCACACTTCCTCCAGTATTTCCTGAAAGAGCGATCTGTTCTCCCTTTTTTATAGGTAAAATACCTTCCTCTATTGATATGTCAATATTCCATTTCTTATTTTTTTCTTGATGCTTTTCTAAATAGTTTTGAATAGCAGGAGAAAAAGTATTTAAATGAGCATATACAGATGTAAGACCATTTGGATGTGTGACATATAAACAATGTCCATATCCTGTATGACTCATAGATATACGGCTTATAAAGCCATCTGCTACTGCAAAAACTTCAAGATTTTCTTTTTGGTTAGTTTTTAAATCTAAACCAGTATGAAAGTGATTGGGCCTGCATTCACCAAAGTTGCCTGCTAGAAATAATGGAATATTTAAAGGGGAACGAAAGTCACTTTTAGTTTCTTGCACCCAATCTGTTAATGATTTTTGTGCAAAAACAGAAGGGGTGATTAATAAAAATAATAATATTAGGGATTTAATATTCATTAGCTTAACATCTTTAAACTTTTCTTTAAAGCTATTATAAATTGATCTACTTCTGCTTTGGTGTTATAAAGACCAAAGGATGCTCTAATAGTTCCAGGGATATTAAACGCTCGCATTAGAGGCTGGCAGCAATGATGTCCCGTTCGAACTGCAACTCCTTGCATATTTAAAAGTTCACCTACATCAAATGGATGTGTGTTTTTAAAATTAAATGAAATTGCTCCTGCTTTTTTTAAATCTTTTGCATATATAGTGATATCCTCTAATTCGCTTAATTGACTTTCTGCATATTCTATGAGTTCAGATTCGTGAGCAGCAATATTTTTCATGCCAATTTCATTTACATAATCCAAAGCATACCCTAAACCTATAATGCCACCGATATGCGGAGTTCCTGCTTCAAATCTAAAAGGGCTTTCATTATATGTAGCATGATCCATGAATACTTCTTTAATCATTGATCCTCCTCCTTGATAAGGCGGTAATTGATTTAATAACTCTTCTTTACCATATAATACACCTATACCGGTTGGACCATAAATTTTATGACCAGAAAATGCTAAGAAGTCAATATTTAATTCCTGCACATCAATAGCTTTATGTTGTATACTTTGAGCGGCGTCTACAACAATGAAAATGTTATTTTCTTTAGCTATTTGTATTATCTCTTTTATAGGATTTATAGTTCCAAAGGAGTTAGAAACCCAAGTAATACTTATTATTTTTGTATTGGGATTGATTAGTTTTTTTAAATCTTCAATATTTAAATTTCCTTCTTTTTGAACTTTCCAAGTTTTTATCTTTGCCTTCGTTTCTTTTGCAATAATTTGCCAAGGCACTAGATTAGAATGATGCTCCATCTCTGAAAGGATAATCTCATCATTCTCTTTTAAGCAAAATTTACCTAAACTGTGCGCTATCAAGTTTAAACTATCAGTAGTGCCCTTAGTAAATAGTATTTCATTTGTGCTTTTTGCATGAATGAAATCTCGCACTTTCCTTCTTGCTTCTTCTTCTTGATCAGTAGCTATTTGGCTTAGATGATGTACACCTCTATGCACATTGCTATTGGTTTTGAAATAAAAATCTTGAAGAGCTTGAACAACAATATTGGGTTTGTGCGTTGTGGCACCATTGTCTAAATAAATTAAGGGATTTCCATTAACATTTTGATGCAAAATAGGAAAGTCTTTTCGTATTATATTTAAATTCATAAGAGTCTTTAAAGTATTTATCCACAAAGATAAGAAAATGTAGCTTTAGAAATTATAATTCTTATTTATTAGCTTATATTTGCGCTTATACACATAGGTAAAGAGGTTATTAAGGTTTGTAAATGGGGTTGTTGACCTTTTTCTTGAGTTATCCACATCATTTTGTCGATTATCCACATCTTGTTCTTGGAAAAGCGATGTTTTGTTCCATTCTCGTTGGTTTTTAATGACTTATGTTTCTTCTTTAATGTGGATAAAATATTTTGTGTCAAATTGTGGTAAATTGTGGTAAAAGTTGTTATTTTGTATTTATAACAAGTATTAAAACCGCTAATAATGAGCTTTTTTTTAGGAGAATTTGAAATTGCTATGGATGCTAAGGGGCGCATTATGCTTCCTGCAGCTTTCAGGAAGCGTTTTGAAGAAAAGCTTGAATCAGGCTTCATTATTAAAAGAGCAATAGGAGCTCAGTGTTTGGAGTTTTATACTGCAGAGTCTTGGAAACCAATTCACGAGGAGTTGGAAAGTATGGTGGAGTTTAATCCGCGCGTAGCGAAATTTAAGCGATTGTTCTTGGATGGAGCTTCTGAGGTGGAAATGGATGGAAGTGGTAGGATTTTAATCCCAAAACCTTTGCAAGAGTATGCTAATCTTAGTAAAAAACTTCTTTTTGCATCTAAAGGAAATAAGGTAGAGATTTGGGATAGAGATGCGTATTATAATTATATATCGGAGAATGCAGATGAATTAGAAGATTTAGCATCAGAGTTGTGGGGTGATTCAGTAACGAAACCTAAAAATTAAAATTATGAATGCTTCCTATCAGCATATGTCGGTGCTTCCTGAAGAGACTCTACGAGCTTTAGAGTTGCGAAAGGATGGTTTATATGTAGATGCTACTATGGGTGGTGCTGGTCATACCAAGATGATATTGCAAAAGTTAGGTTCAGAAGCTAGGATGGTGTTGTTTGATCAAGACGAGGCTGCTTGGGGAAATGCTCCTAAAGATGATAGGGTTTTATTGGTGAAAGCCAACTTTAGATATTTGTATAGGTTTTTAGATTTTCATAATGCTTTAAATGTAGATGGTATTCTGGCGGATTTAGGCGTGAGTTCTCATCATTTTGACACACCAGAAAGAGGTTTTTCTTTAAGATTTGAAGGGCCATTAGATATGCGCATGGATAGGCGCTCTTCAGTGACAGCAGAACAGATTCTTGCAGAATATTCAGTTGAGGAATTGCAAGAGATTTTTAGTAAATATGGTGAGTTGAGAAATTCGAAAACGGTTGCAAAGACAATAGTAGAACAACGTAAAATTAAAACAATTAAAACTACCCAAGAATTAAAATTACTATTACAATCTTTTGTTCGAGGAAATGAACATAGGTATTGGGCACAATTGTTTCAAGCTTTACGAATAGAGGTGAATCAAGAATTGAAAGTTTTAGAACAGTTTTTGGTGGACTCAAGAGATGCTTTGAAACCTGGAGGAAGGTTGGTGATAATCACCTTTCATTCTTTAGAAGATAGGATAGTAAAGAGATTTTTCAGAAATGGAGGCTTTATAAATCCTATTGAAAAGGATGTGATGGGAAGAGAAGTTGAAAAGAGGAAAATGAAAGAGTTGTGGAATTGTGTAGCAAGTGAAGAGGAGCTAAAATTGAATCCTAGAGCAAAGAGCGCAAGATTGCGTGTAGGAATAAAATTGTAAATATTTGATTATGGTAGAAATAGGAAAAGAAGGATTAAAGAAGTGGCAAATATATTTAGATAAGTATTCTTATAAAGCAATTTCAAAAAATATAGGATATATAATATTTTATTTTGCTCTAGTTCTAATTTATATAGGAATGAGCAATAAAGCGATTAGTTATAATAAAATATTAGATAGACAAGAAAGGGAGTTGAAGGAGTTGAAATGGAAACATATGGATATGCAATCTAAATTAATGTTGCAAACTACGGAAATGCAAATGATTGAAAAATCTAAAGAACTGGGTTTGCATTCGCTAGAGCATCCAGTATTTGAAATTAGAATACCTCAAGAAAAAGAAAATTAGATTTTGAGCGAGAAAAGTGACATAAAATTAAGAGTTTATTTGATATTCCTTGGAGTAGTATTATGGGGAATATTAATTGTTGTTAAGGCTGGAAGAATTCAAGCTAACGACAAGGAACTTTTATTGTCTAAGTTAGAAAGAAAGCATATTAAAGAAGAGGTGCTAATTGGTGATAGAGGAAAAATTTATGGTGATGAGGATGTTTTATTAGCATCTACCATTCCTGTATTTGATATTTATATTGATTTTTCTACCATAGATAAGGATACTTTTTATACTTATTTACAAGAGTTGTCGGATGGTGTAGCACGCGTTTTAGGAGGATCTGGAAATGAGTATGCTAGAAAATTTCGCATTTTAAAAGAACAAAAAAAAGGAAATAGATATTGGTCTTTAAAAAAGAAAATATCCTATGCAGAATTAAAAGAACTACAAACACTTCCCATATTTAAAAAAGGTAAGTATCAAGGAGGTTTTAT